>JACCDX010146922.1_pt1 | contig 17911 bp, 7 predicted proteins | sample 7449681 | NCBI WGS metagenome assembly JACCDX01 (sample SAMN15323450, study PRJNA562643) | freshwater metagenome | isolation source: river surface water | place: USA:Blue River Watershed | collected 2017-08-18
CACGATATCGCGCATGGGCTCATCTTCTCAGAAAGCTGCCCAATAGTTGGAATAGCTAGAATGGTCACATGAGCACCGGACCACATATTCCGCAGGAAAGAAAACTAGTAACCGCTATTCCTGGACCAAAGTCCCAAGAGTTGATTAAGAGACGTTCCGATGCGGTCTCTGCGGCACTGGGCATGGCAATTCCAGTAGTTGTAGAAAAAGCTGGCGGCGGAGTAATTGTTGATGTCGATGGAAATTCCATCATTGATATGGGCGCTGGTATCGCAGTTGTAAATGTTGGTAATTCAGCTGATCGAGTAGTTAAAAATGTACAAGAACAGGTTTCTGCTTTCACTCACACCTGCTTCATGATTGCTCCGTACATGGGTTACATCGAGGTATGCGAAGCTCTAAATCGTTTGACCCCTGGCACTCACAAAAAGAAATCTGCCTTGTTTAATTCCGGTGCTGAAGCGGTCGAGAACGCGGTAAAGATTGCCCGAAACTTTACAAAGCGCCAAGCTGTAGTCGTATTCGAACATGGTTATCACGGTCGAACAAATCTAACTATGGCAATGACCGCAAAGAACATGCCATATAAAGAAGGTTTTGGTCCTTTTACTCCAGAGGTTTATCGCATGCCGATGGCGTATCCATACCGTTGCGATTCATGCTCTGGTTCTTGTAAGCAATCTGTACTTGAAACAGTGCTTCATAAAATTGAAAAGGAAATCGGCGCACACAATGTCGCGTGTATCGTGATTGAGCCGATTATGGGCGAGGGTGGATTTATCGTTCCTTGCGAGGGATTTCTTCCCGGCCTTGCCAAATTCTGTTCTGAAAATGGAATTCTTTTTGTGGCTGATGAAGTCCAAACTGGATTTGCCCGCACTGGTGCCATGTTTGCCAGCGAACACGAAGGCATCGTTCCGGATCTGATCACAACCGCTAAGGGCATTGCCGGTGGACTTCCGCTCGCTGCCGTGACGGGTCGAGCCGATGTAATGGATGCGGTTCATTTAAGCGGATTAGGTGGCACCTATGGCGGCTCCCCTATTGCATGCGCTGCCGCTCTTGGTGCAATTGCAACAATCGAAGAGGAAAAATTAGTAGATCGTGCTAATGCAATCGGAAAAATCATGACTGATGCCTTGCATGAAATGAAGCAGAAATACCCAATCATCGGTGATGTGCGTGGTCGTGGTGCGATGCAGGCAATTGAACTTGTGTTGCCAGGCACCAAGGAACCAAACTCCGCAGCTCTGGCTTCAGCAATTAAGTACTGTCAGCAAAAAGGTGTTCTGATTCTCTCGGCTGGCACTTACGGAAATGTGATTCGTCTATTGCCACCACTTGTGATGCCAGAACATCTATTAAAAGAAGCTCTGGAAATTCTCGATGAGGCTTTAGCTCAGGCTTAATTCTTGAGCCAAGCGGTTAAGTCAACTCCTCGCACCACCTGCAACATCAAAGCGAAAACGATGACGCCCCCAATACGATAGACCCATCGACCGTATTGGAGTTTGCGCCATTCTGTATTTGCACCATTATCAAGGGCAAATAGATAGTGAAATACAAATCCAGGAAGAGCCATAACCACAAAGTTCCAACGTAGGAAATCCTCAGTGCTAGCGAACATGCTCTCGATAAGTGCACTGACAAAGAACATTACAAAAATCATCAAAATTGTCTTTAGCAAACCACGTGGGAAGTAAAGGTTGAACTGCGGCAATCTATCTTCAAAGCGCAAAGCGGTGAATTGCGGAATTGCAAATATCAATGCACCTAAAAGTAGGTTGGTAATAGAACCAGCGAATGGCGCCGCCATAAGAGTAAAGCAAAGAATTTTAAACAAAGCATATCTGAACTGTTGTGGCAATGTACGATCTTGAATCTGAACATAAACTGCTTTGAGACGTGCAGGATAATGCCTTATTGCTACATCCTCTAAAACAATTCTTACCAACAAGGTGGCTGCAGTAAATAAAGCGATTTGATGTGAGTAGTTGGTGATTTCAAGCTGAAGACGCGCTAAGCCATCCATCGCTTCAACCATTTTTCTTACCGCCCAATAAGTAAGCAAGATGGCTATTGCATAATCGGTGATTCGCTCCCAACGTTCATCATCATCATTCACATATCGCCGCATCGGGCGAAATGCACTAGCTAGTAACGCTGGTGCAAAACAAATTATCAAAACGCCGAGAGCAGTCAGCCATTCGGGCCTGTTGGTGATGTTGCCCATTAATAGGACCGGGAGAAAGAAGAGTGAGCCTGCAACAAATCCAGCGGTCGCATCAAATACTGAGATCACTATGATTCCCAGCAAAATGATCCAAGTAGGTGGCAAAGCTTCAAAATTAGTACTCAATGCGGCTGCGAAACCTAATGGAATTGCAAGAATTGTTAATATTGAAGACCAGGAACCGAACATGGCGCGCAGAGTGTCACCGTCTTGAATGATGCGAGCTAATAACGGTACATGGCGTTGAACTTTCGCAACGCTCTGCATAGCTAGGGCGTCAGTTTTGTTTGTGAACGGAGTGCGCCACGTACGAGATCTATCTCCCCAGCCAATATCTTCTTTAACAATCTTGAGAGAACCCGCAGATACAGATTGCCAAGACTCTTCCTCATCCTCTTTATCGTAATTTCTTGGGCTTTCTTGACGTCGTGTCGCTGTAATGGCTGCCAATAATGCAAACAGTGCAATGTGCAAACCTTTGGTTTTCTCTTTATCCTGTAATGGATTATAGGAATCGTCTTTTGGCGAAACAGATTGATCAATCACCAGATTGGGGCAATTGTTATCCCATTGAACAATTCCCTCTTCATCTTTACAAAATTCAATCAACTTTTCACTGACAGTTCCGTTATCGTCATAAACCTCAATCGTTATGTTGTGAAATCCAGGTGGCACCTCATCGGGAATTTCTATATCTAAATCTTCTGCCTCGGATTCGGTGATGCGATCGATAATCACTTTCTTTTTCTCTGCATGGGCGACTGATGGCGAAAAAACCATCATCCCAATCACTAGAAATAGAGTTAACCGTTTCACTTATTTCCTAAGTTCACAGTGACACGTATTTTCTGGCCTGGCTTCAAGCCAGTAATTGTTGCCTTCGCTGAATTCTTCGAAGAGCCTGTTGTGGGCTTGGATTGGATTACAGCTTTTCTCGGCAAGGCGGCGGCAGCGGCTTTAGCCACCTCGGCCGCCTTTGCTAGGACTTGTGCGGACTTAGCAAGTGATTTCACATTGGCAGCTTGGCTGGCGAGGTTGGATTGAAGCTTGCTGATTTCAGATTCGGTCTTTGATATCGCCTTGCTTAACTCTGATATCTTCCCATCGCTTGCACTGATAGAGGCTTGGAGATTTGAAATTTCAGTTTGTTTGCCTGCGATGTTGTTTTCTAGCGCAACGATTGCTTGGTTTCTAGCATCGATCGCCTTATTTAGTTCATTACGAACCGCTAAATCATTGGAGGCATTTAGTTTTGTCGCATCATCCGCCAGCGCCTTATAGAGCTCAGCTAAAGTATTTAAATCCTTATTTAGTTCGGTATTGAGAGTTGAACTCTTCTCAATTAACGCCTTATTGTCTCTCATCAAAATACTTAACTCTGTACTTTTTTCTAAAATTTCCTTTTTACCAATTACAACTAATTCAGAATTTTTCTTCAAATCAGCTTGCGCTTGTTTAGCAGCAACGTCTGCTGCCGTTGCATTTGCTGCCGCTTGCTTTGCTGCCGCTGTCGCTGCATCTTTAGCTGCAGCTGCGATTCGATTTGCCGCAGCAGTAGCTTGAGCCGATGCGGTTTTCGAGGTCAAGGAGTTAATAGCAATATCTAGTTGCTTACCAGCTTTCTTCTCCGCTTCTTTCACTGCCGCAGCTTCACGGGCACTATTTGCTGCTGCCGCAATCTTCTTAGCCGCATCAATTGATGCTTTCTTTGCTGCGGCAGCTGCCTCTTTCTTTTCTGCTGCGGTTGCATTCTTGGAATCCGCTATTTCTTTAGCGGCTGCAGCTGCTTTTTCAGCAGCAGCCTTTGCCTGCTCTGCCGCCATTTCTTTTTCTGTGGCCGCTTTGGTTGCTTCATCTAACTTAATCTTTGCTGCTGCAGCCTCTGCGATTTTTTCAATGAACTTCTCGGCTGCCGCCTTGGCTTCTGCAGCTTTCTTGGAGGCTGTGTCATTCACTTCTTGCGCCTTTTTATTGGCGGCTTCTTTTTCTGCGGCCAACTTATCGGCAGCAGCTTTTTCTGCAGCTGCCTTGTCCGCTGCGACTTTCTCCGCCGCAGCCTTGTCCGCTGCTGCTTTCTCCGCTGCAGTCTTTTCTGCAGCTAAGCGATCTGCAGCAGCTTGTTCAGCAGCGCGTCTATCAGCCAAACATGTAGCATCGCAAACAGGTGCCGGCTGTGGTTCTGGATTCGGATTTGGTGATGGAGTTGGTGGGGCTGTAGGAGCTGCTGCAATCAGCGCAGAGGCTTCAGAGATATTCGTTGCAGTACCTATTGAATTAACAGCCGTGGTTTGCACCCTAATGTACTTGTCTGCATCACTGGCTGTTAACCGATATGTACTTGAAATCGCTCCAACAATATCAACACAGGTTGATTCATCACTTGCCGATGTACATCTCTTCCAAACAAAACTTAAGTTGGCATTTGGCAATGCGGTGTAAGTTGCGGTCGAAGTTAATGTAGAACCTTCTTGAACATTTCCACTTGGTGTTGCTACGGGCGAGATATCGACCACGGGTGCTTGGCCATTTGCTGCCAAAGTTGAAGCAGTTGCAGATGAATTAGCTGACTGCCCCATGGCATTTATTGCTCGGGCGGTAAAGGTATAGGCGCGATCACTTAAGCCCGTGATTTCACAGGACGTTGCAGGCGCAGTGACGGTGCAATTAGCTCCTCCAGGTGCGGCGGTCACGACATAAGAAGTAATAGGTGAACCGCCATCACTCTCTGGTGGGGCAAAGGATATTGAGGCAGAAAGTGAACTGCTTCCTGCAGTTATCACTGCAGTCAATGCTCGAGGAGCTGATGGAACGCCCAGTGCTGTAACCGCAGTGGAAGCAAGAGATTCCGCCGAATTTCCTACCCTGTTAGTTGCAACCGCGGTGAAGGTGTAATTGGTTCCTGCATTTCCACCAGTGCAAAGATAGGTACGAGCGGTTCCAGTTGCTGAACAAGTAAGTCCGGCAGGTTGCGCAGAAATTGTGTATCCCGTGATCGCCGCACCACCATCACTTGCGGGTGCGCTGAAACTGACCCTTAATCCTGCAACAGTTGCCTCCGCAGTAACATCAGCAGGCGCAGATGGGGTGGTTGCGGGGGTAACAGCGGAACTGGCACTCGAGCCTGCCGAATCACCAACATTGGTCGTAGCAACAACTTTGAAGGTATAAGGATTGCCATTGACCAGATTTTCCACATCACATGTTGTTGCCCCATTGGTTGTGCAAGTACCTGCAGACTGCCCGGTTGAATCAAATGCAGTTACTGTGTAGCCAGAAATATTTTCTGAACCTGAGTGGCTCGGAGCACTCCAGGTAACTGTTGCAGTTTCATTGCCAGCCACTGCACTTATGCTTAACGGAGCTGTCGGTAAGGTTTGAATGATAGGCGACGTAAATGAAGGCAAGGAGTTTCCAATTGCGTTTCGGGTAGTAATTCTGAATTCATAAGATTGACCAGCGGTAAGTCCAGTCACAACAGCGCTTCTGGATGTAGAGGTACCGTCATTAAATGTGCTCCATGAATTTGATCCGGCAATACTTACTTCAACTAGATAATCTGTAATCGCAGAACCGCCATCCTCCTCTGGAAGATTCCAGGTTATGGTTGCATTTCCACCAGTACCAGTGCCTGAAACACCTAGCGGTCTACCTGGCAATCCAGCAGGAATTACTGTGTTTGATGATCCGGAAACGCTGGAATTACCTGCTGTATTTGATGCGGATGCGGTGAAGTTGTAAGCGGTTCCATTTGTTAATCCAATAATCGTGCAGCTTGTTGCAGGCGAAATCACCGTACATGTCGCACCACCAGGAGCCGCCGTAATTGTGTAAGAGCTCACTGCTCCCCCTGAAGAAGGAGGCACTACCGTTACAACAGCGCTGGACTCACCAGGCACAGCAGTGGGAGTACCGGGCAGGCCAGGTGCGGCAATGCTCCATTGCGCAACTAGCGTCATATTTGAAACTACATTTGTAACGCTAGCGCCCGCGGTCAAGACATTTGTTCCATCGCTCCAACCTGTGAAATTGAATCCGTCTCGAGTCGCAGCGGCAGCAACAGTGAAACTATTTCCATGAGTGACATCTGCCTGCGTTGGAACCAATCCTGTTCCGCCATTTAAGGCGTAAGCAATTACGTAATTCTGACCGGCCCATTTAGCAATAAAGCTGATATCCCTTGATGGCATTACAAAACTTGCACTCGCGGCATGCAAAGTTGCATCCGCACCTGAACCCGTTTCCCAACCCAAAAAGTTAAAACCGGATTTTGTTGGAGCAGAGGGCAAGGTAATAGTTGATCCAAAAGAAGCGGTGCTTGCATTTGGTGCAGTGCTTCCACCATCAGTGTTGTATGTGAGGTTGTATGACGCCGCGCTCCATTTTGCATAAAGCGTCAAGTCCGTAGAGGTTGTTAAAGTTGCGCTGCCCGTCGCTGCGTAATCTGTACCGGTTCCATTTGCCGCAGTATTCCAACCTACAAACTCATACCCGGTTCGAATCAAGTCAGCAGGTTTAACCAGAACTGTGTACGGTGTTGCGCTTCCCGTGACAAATGAACCGGAGGCCGGCACACTTCCAGTTCCACCATTTGCGTTGTAAGTAATTGAATTTGTGCGGCCTATCCATTCTGCGTTGAATGTCGCATCTTGGGTACCTACTACATATGTTGATCCCTCTGGGTAAAGCGGATTTATTCTCCAACCGTTAAAGATGTAACCCTCTTTGGTGCTATTTGAAATTGGCAACTCAACAACTTCATTAACATATTTTCCAGCGATCGGATTTACCGAACCGCTTCCGCCATTGAGATTAAAGCTCAAAGTAACAGGTGTCGGGGTCCACTGTGCATAGGCGATGTAGCTATTTGCGGTTATCGTCCATGCTCCTCCGCCGGACGGAATAGTTGTGCCGGACTGATCCTTCCAGCCACTGAATGTGTGCCCGATTCTTGTAATTGCACTGACTGTTAGTGTCTCTCCAAATCCATCGTTTCTGAGAACTGGGTCCGGAACATCTCCTGAACCACCATTCAACACATATTTAACGGTGAAAACCTGAATCCATTGGGCGGTAAAAGTTACATTGTCAACGCCGACTCTATATCCATCCCCAATTGCATAGACATTTGCTCCGTCACTCCAACCGGCGAATCGATAATTTCCGGAGCTGATTACCGTACTTGAATCAATATTTGGTAGAACAAATAAGGATCCATATTGTGCCGATGTATTTGCTGGAAAGACTGTTAGTGGCTCCGTTGCATCTCCGTCGTTGAAAGAGATTGTGGGCGAAACAATCTGCCACTTTGCAAACAATGTTAGATTTTGAGCGGTTGTTAGAGTTGCGGTTCCCGTCGCTGCGTAATCTGTACCAGATCCATTTGCCGCAGTGTTCCAACCCACAAATGTATATCCGGTTTTTACCAGAGACCCAGAATTTGTTGCTGCGCTGAAATTTACTCCGGTGGTTAAATTAGCATCACTCGGTGCAGTACCTCCGGTATTACCGTTTCCGTTGTACTTGATTGTGTATACACCTGGACTCCATTTTGCAAACAAAGTCAGTGCGGTAGAGGTTTCATAACCGGTTCCAGGTGCGTAATTAGTTCCATTGCCATCTGCTTGCGTGTTCCATCCTGCAAAGGTGTATCCGGCTCTCGTGAAACCATTACTAGCGATTGGATAAGGCACTCCTCCGGATGTATAACTTCCAGCTGCTGTAGTACCAGACCCTCCGTTTGCATCATATGAAATGGAATAACTTAATGCGCTCCATTGCGCCACAAAAACCACGTTGGAGCTTGCGGAAATAGATGCCCCAGCCGCACGAAGCGCTGATCCATCATGCCAACCTGCAAAGGTAAAGCCTGCACGTGTTGGCGTCCCGGCAACAGTGATGGTCTCGCCAAATAGAGCAGTGCCTGAAGCAGGTTGTGCACTAGTGCCACCATTAAGTTGATAAGAATAGGAATAAGTTATTTGACGCCATTTCGCATAGAGCACTAGAGGTTGGGAGGTAGTCAGAGATGCGGAACCCGTCGCTAGATAATCGGTACCAGATCCATTTGCCGCAGTATTCCAACCTACAAACTCATACCCGGTTCGAATCAAGTCAGCAGGTTTAACCAAAACTGTGTACGGTGTTGTGCTTCCCGTAACAAATGAACCGGAGACCGGCACACTTCCAGTTCCACCATTGGCGTTGTAAGTAATTGAATTTGTATTAGGTATCCATTTTGCAAAGAAATTCGCATTGGCATTTTGATTATATGAGTCTCCGACAGTCCAATCTGTCTTCGCACCAGAAGACTGATAAACATGGCGGACCCAACCAGAATTTGTATTTCCAATAACAACGCCTCCGGCGGTAAAACCACCTTCGTTGCTTGTTACCCAATGCCAGCACAGAGATAGCGCGCCACCGTCATAGCACTGCCCCTGAGAAATTGAACTATCGGGATCAAAGCCTAAAGATGTTCCTGAAGTGTGAAACCAATAAGTTCCATTATTGAGTACGGGTGTATTTAATGTTGTTGCCTGAAAAACGCGACTACGTTCTCCGGCAGCCAGAACTTTAAAGGTATTTGACTTAATTGTGGTGCTGTTGCCTACAGTTCCAATTTCCGCGGCTGCAAACATTATGTATGCTCCGGTGCAATTGGTTTTCATCGTAGTTACATTTATTCCTTGAGAATATAAATCTGAATAACAAAGCGTCCAATTTCCATCAGTGACTGATGATAAAGGTACGTTAGTTTGCGGTCCCGACGGGTAGTAACTCGGTGGACCGCTTGCACCTAATAGAGTCCAGCCACCAAATGTGTAGCCGGTTTTGGTCGGTGGATTGGTTGAGCCTTGAATTGTATGGGCGGTTCCTCCAACTTGATATGTACCGGATGTAGGAACTGTTCCTCCATCATTTCCATTTCCGTTATACGAGATTAAGTATGTATTGCCAACATAAACAGCAAATAGGGAGGCTTTTGTTGTAAGACCAAACCCCGCCGGGCTAACGGGAGTCGAGGCCACATTGGTAGTGGTTTTTGCATAAGTAAATGTGGTTGAGCTCGGGACTCCAGTAACTATGTAAGTTCCATTAAATGTGGCATCAACATTCGAAATCACAACTTCAGCTCCCACCGTTAATCCATGCGGAGAGGATGTTGTCAAAGTTGCAACATTAGAGGTTAATGCTTTATTGGATATCAGGTAATCGGTAATGGGGGAATATGTTGCGGCTGCGCCTCCAATCATCAAACCATTACTAGATGCGTTATACCAACCGGCAAAACTGTAATTTGCACGGCCGGCGCTAGATAAAATTAGCGGTGTTCCTTTATTGAAGTTGTCGCTGGTTGTAAGCGATGCAAGACCCGCAGGATTCACCGCCGCTGATGTGACATTGGCTGAAGTTTTATTGAAACTAAAGGAAGTAGGAGTTGGAATAGCGGAAATTCTGTAAGTGCCGTTGAAAGTAGCATCAACACTGGTAACTGTGACCATCATCCCAACGCTGAATCCATGTGCAGATCCGGTAGTTAGTGTTGCAACATTAGAACTTAATAATTTGTTGGTGACTGAAGCGTTTCCCATTGCGCCACCATTAGTTGTGGCGTTGTAGGTAATCTGTAAGGCTTGTGGAGTTCCATTAACTTGCCCGCCTGCAGTAGAAGTGCCAGCTGAATTGGTTGCCGTCGCCGAGAATCTATATGTTGTTCCATTCTGCAATCCAGTTATCACACAGTAAGTAGCGGGCAGTGTCACTACACAACTCTTTGCTGGATTTAAAGCTGCGCCACCGCTGTTGAATGCGGTAACCGTGTAAGAGGTTGGTGCTCCAACCGATCCGGAAGCTGCAGGAGAGACAGGAATAACAATGACTTCGGTGTTGCCCGGCGCCGTTGTGACTGTGGGAACGCCAGGAGCTAACAAATTCCACTGTGGGTACAGGGTCAGATCACCGAAAAGAGTTACTGATTGAGCATTTGTATAGCTAGTACCCGAGCCGTTAGCTTGCGTGTTCCAGCCCCTGAAGGAATATCCGGTTCTGGCAAAAGTATTGCTGCGTAAAGAAAACGCGGTGCCAGCTGTAAAGCCAGTAAAGGGCATATCCCCCGAAGTGACATTTGCTGAGTTGTAAACAACTTTATAGGAATTTGCATGCCACTTTGCGTAGAGAATTGAATCCCCAGTAATGGGATAACTCTGGTTTGGCGTAGCGCAAGTTATTCCATATTTTGAACAAAGATTATTTTCTAATAGGCGTAACTGTCCTTCTGAGAGTACTGAGTCATAAATTAGAACTTCCGCTACTTCCCAGTCTGATGTATATGCGGGACTGTTGCGATTCGAATGTAAATTTATTGTCATATTTGCAGGCAAAGAAGTTTTGTAATTGAAAACCGTGGTTAGATCTACGCCATTTTCCCTAAATGAACTGGAGTTTGAGCCTGCAGTGCCGGTGGCGCAATTAACTTTCCAGTTATCGATACCACTTGTACTTCCGTTGGAGTTAACAATCCACGTATTGTGATAATACGCCGCTGCTGTTCGGTTACTCCAAAAACCAGTAAACCAAAGCGTGTCCAAAGCAACGAAAATCGCTCCCTTAGTAGCGCCTGAGTACCTTGCTACATGACAGAATGTGAAACTCCTTAGCTCTTCATTGCCCAGGAGTATGCCGTCTGCGGTTGTGCCCTTTAAAGCAGGAAATGATTGAGTCGCGCCGTTTCCGGTCGCCGTAATTTTTGTTGGATTACCTCGTATATTTCCAACTGTTGATGAGGTGATTGCTGTAGCTGGAATGTTAGGACCTGTGCTTCCCACAGCATTTGTCCAAGCATTAGTAGTGTCGTTGAAGTTATCTGGCAACAAATGCATGTAGCTGGCGGGTAATGAAAATGTTGCTTTCTCCGGATAAGTTATACCTGCGCCATCCGAACGCGTATTCCAACCACCCAAGGTGTACCCAGGCCTTGTCATGGTTCCAATTTCAGCCAAATCACTCACGGGAATCGATGTCACCGTAGGCAAGTAATTTGCTGTTGTTGGATTGGATGCACCGCTTGCCGAGTTTGAGTTGTAATCAATCTTTGCAATCCATCGAGCAAACAAAGTCACGTTTCCCGTAGTTGTATAAGTAGTACCAGGCGCGAAATTCGTTCCTGTGCCATCTGCGCGAGTATTCCAACCGGAGAATGTGTAGCCGGTTTTTAACATCGTGCCTTGATTGGCAAGAGTTGTTGTAGTCCCGACGCCTTTAATGATTGTTGTAGCAGGTATCGTGCTGGAGGCAGAGGTTTGACCATTTCCGTTATAGGTAATTACCGAATCCCACTGTGCATACAGAGTTGTATCTCCAGTTGAAGCGTATTCAAAGGTATCTAAGGTTGAAGCTGTGAATCCTGTAAGCCCATATTTGTGATTCAACATCGCCTCAAGATGTAATCTTTTTTCTAAACTTAAAACTGAGTCAAATATGTAGAACTCGGCTACCGCCCAATCTGAAGTTTCAGCTGGCGCGGTCCTGCTTCCTTGCAAATTAATAGTTATATTTGCTGGAAGCGGAGTGGTGTTTGTTGTGACTGAGGTCCTGTCAACACCATTAACTCTTAGCCCGCTATTTCCAGAAGTCGTGCTTCCGGTGGCACATTGCACCCGCCAATTGGTGTCATTCCATCCACTACTGCTGGTGATCCATCCTTCATGATGTGCTACCCCAGCATTACTTCCCCAAAAACCAGATAACCAATTCCCTGTTACTCCGGCAAAGATGCGACCTCTATTTGCGCCTGCATAACGTGCCACATGACAAAAGGTGTAACTGTTTAGCTGCGCATTTCCTAAGACAATTCCATCAGTTGTTGTTCCTTGAACCGCCGGAAAGCTTTTGTTCGCGCCATTACTTCCGGCTTCATTTGTGACTAAAAAGGGATTACCGCGGATATTTCCGGCCGATGCCGTAACTGCGGTACCCGGAATGTTTCTGGCGGCATCTCCATTGTTGGTCCACGCATTTGTTGAATCATTGAAATTGCTAGCTAGGAAGTGCATATATGGCGTATCGCTTACGATCGCCGGAGTCGGAACGGGATAGGAAGTTCCTGTTCCATCTGCTTTCGTATTCCAACCGCCGAAGGTGTATCCCGTTAGCTGTAGATTCCCAGAGTTTGTCTCCAGTGAGGTTATATTGGTGGTTCCAGAAATTTCCGTATTTGGTGGAACGGTTCCAGATGTAGCCCCATTTGCATCGTAAGTTATGCGAGATTCCCAAATTGCAAAGAGTGTGGTGTTTCCGGCTGGTATAAATGTCGCACCTGGAACGTATTTAGTACCTTGAGAGCTCGCCAAGGTATTCCAACCGCCAAATCTAAATCCCGTTCTAGTTAATCCGGTTCCGGCAGCTACAGTTAGTGGTGTTGCAGGTCCAGTTTGGGTTTGTGTTGTTGGAGCCGTACCCGAACCGCCATTCAAGTTATAAGACAAAGTAAATTTATTAAAAGGTGCACAACGTGAACGCAACTGATCAAACCACAAGTTTTGCCATGTGGTAGTTCCCATCATTACATCGCCAGCATTACACATACTTTGCATCACAATTGATTCTGTGGTGCGTGTAAGGAATACCGGAGATGCCTGCGTTTTCACAAATTGGGTTACTTGCTCGGCATCACCCATTCCTGGTGGTGTCTTACAAACCAGTGCCAGTCGATAACCTCCGGAGTTAATCATTCTCATTCCAACTCCGGCGGTACCGTCAGGGCAAAAGACATATCCTGCGGTACTCCTCAGAGTTGAAGAGAGTGGCGAGATGGTGCCATCGGCATTAAGTGGAGCACATCTGTAACCCCAAACCATCGGGTTTTGATTAAAAGTTACGCCAACAACTACCTGACCTGTCGTGCAATTAGATGGATATGGTCCATTTCCTCCTCCGAATGCCATATTCGGCGCCTCGTATACGGTTCCTAATAAATTTGCATTGGCAGAAGGTGCTAAAGAAATTTGAGCGGGAATTGAAACCAGCAGCGATGCCAGAGTTGATAGGAAGAGAAGGCGAACTAGTCTGATTGAGCGTGGTAGACCGCTAAAAACTAATTTCAATGGTCTAACCTCCCTCAAGCGCACGGGGAAGTCTATAAATATGGGTTTAAGAAGGGTGAGAAAACCACCTAAATTGCCTAAATCACCCCTAGGAATAACCCCTAATACTTGCTATCGGTCAAGCAGATTTTGCGTTGGTGAATAAGTATCACCAGAGCGACGCTTTGCAATTGCGCTTACCGCCTCTAGAACAACACGGTTGGCAAGAATTGCCGTGATATCTGCGGAATCAAATGGTGGTGAAACCTCAACCACATCAATTCCTACCACCGGTAACTCTAAACAAATTCTTCTAACCGCCTCCAAAAGTTCACGAGAAGTCATTCCGCCTGGCTCTGGAGTTCCTGTTCCTGGCGCCATTCCTGGATCTACAACATCGATATCGACTGATAGGAATACTCCGTCGCACTCATTTGTGAGAGTTGCGAATGATTCATCCAGCACAGCTTTTAATCCGCGGTGATGAATTTCGGTCATTTCATAAGAGCGCATACCTTGATCGCGCATCCAATTTAAGGTTGCATCATCTGGCCAATAACCACGCAAACCAAGTTGTAAAAATCTATCTCCCCGCACATATCCGTCATCAATTAAGCGTCGCATCGGGGTTCCGTGTCCCACTAGTGCTCCGAACTGCAAATCCCCGGTATCGGCATGGGCATCAAAGTGAATCATGGAGATTTTGCCTTTACCGCGATGTTCTGCGATACCCGCAACATCTGCCGAGGCGATTGAGTGGTCCCCGCCCAAAACAATGGCAATTGCACCGGCACGCGAGATTTTTTCAGTCGCAGACTTCAAAACTTGGAGTGAGCTCTCTAAATTTCCTGGTGGCATCATTAAATCGCCTGCATCAAAAATCTTAAGCGCCTTTAATCCATCAACTCGCAGCGCTAAATGTGGGCGCTCGCCATCATGAGGGAGGTAATCCCCCATACGAATCGCTTGAGGACCAAATTTGGCGCCAGATCGATGTGAGGTTCCGCTATCAATTGGCGCTCCAACAATAATTACATCTGCGCCTTTGTATGTTGAAGGATCATCCAAATCACAAGCTGGAATTCCTAAGAATGTGAAACTTGGACCATACATATTTCCGATATTTGTCATGACTTCTTTCGCTGACGACTTACTACCTGTCCGATGATAACGATAAACAAAGCGATAAAGAACATGGCACTACCAATGACGTTTGCTTGAGCTGGAATTCCGCGAGCTGCTGATACGTATACAAACTTAGGGAACGTAGATTCAATTCCAGAGTTGAAGTTAGTAATAATAAAATCATCAAAAGATAGTGAGAATGCGAGAAGTGCGGCACCTGCAATACCTGGCATTACCAAAGGAAGTGTTACGTATCTGAAAGTATCTCGCTCATTGGCGTATAGATCCATTGCAGCTTGTTCTAGACGCGGATCAAGCGAAGCGATTCGAGCCTTGACTGTGACCACTACGAAGGAAATACAAAACATCACATGTGAAATAACGATGGTCCAAAAACCAGGATTAACCCTTAGATTCAAGAACATAGCCAGTAGCGATGCGCCAAGCACAACTTCCGGAGTTGCCATCGGCAAGAAAATCAATAGATTTGTAGAGGTACGGCCGCGAAATTTGTGACGACCTAATGCAAAGGCAATCATGGTTCCCAATACTGTTGCGATAAGTGTTGATAACACTCCGATTTGCAGCGAGTTGGATACCGCCTGGCATACCTGAGGGGCGCCACATGGATTGGTCCAGTTATCAAAGGTAAAGCCTTGCCAGACCAAATTGCTCTTTCCGGCATCATTGAAGGAAAAGGCAAAGGTGTAGGCCACTGGAACAAATAGATAAATAAAGGCCAGGCCCGCATAAATTCGAATCAAGTTTCTAGAAACCCATCGTGATGCACGATGGCCCAAGGTTGGCATTGGTGGAGCAGAGAGTGTTGTCATACCAACTCATCCGTTCCTGACTTGCGGATGTAAAGCGTTACCAAAATTAGAATTGTTGCCATCAGGGTAAAAGAGAGCGCTGCAGCAGTTGGGTAATCAACAACTGCGAAGAATCGTGATTCGATCACGTTACCAATCATCTTGGTATTTGGATTTCCGAGCAGGGTTGCATTTACGTAATCACCTGCGGCCGGGATAAACGTAAGTAAAGTTCCGGCAACAACACCAGGCATAGCCAATGGAACTGTTACTTTTCTAAAGGTAGTAAAACCATTTGCGTAAAGATCCCCAGCAGCCTCGAGAGTGCGTGGATCAATTCGCTCCAAGCTCGCATAGAGCGGCAAGGTCATAAATGGCAGGAAGTTATAGGTGAGTCCGGAGACAACAGCAATTGGTGTTGCTGTTAAACGAAGTGAATCATCAAAAAATGGAAGAAGTTTTAAGATTGAAACGATTGGACCTTCATCTCCCAGAATCTGAGTCCAAGCAACAGTACGCAACAAGAAAGAGGTAAAAAACGGCGCTACCACCATCACAAGTAATACATTTCGATATTTACCGGATTTGAATGCAATCGTATACGCCAACGGAAACGCTATTGCCAAGGCAAGAATTGTTGCGATTCCTGCATATACAAAGGAGCGAATGTATTGCTCCTGGTTTGCGGTGAAGGCGTCAACATAATTCTGGAATCGCAACTCTTGAACATAAGTTCCGATTTGGGCACCCTCTGGGCGAACCATTGTTGATGTGCTGGCAAGTGAGAAAATCGGAATGATGAAAAAGGTTACAAGCCAAATTAAGCCTGGCGCTAACAATAGATAGGGCGTTATCGAGCGGGATTTGATTCCACTTCTTGGACCTGAGTGATTGCGAGTAGCGCCATGCAAAAATGCCATCTAATTACTCTTCATCTTCAAGATCAGCACCTGCATTGATGTCTTGTGCTCCATCTAATGCAAAGGTGTGTTCAGCATCCCATTCCAAGGAGACTTTGTCGCCAACATGGAGATCATGTAGACCCTCATCATTTTGCTCAAACACTACGAGCTCTAGATCCCATGGTGTTCTGACGAGATATTGAGTGGATGTTCCTACGAAGGAGCGATCAGTTACAACACAATCCTTAATTGAGTTCACTCCCCGATCATCCAAGCGAAGTTTTTCTGGACGAACACCCAGTAATACAGAGTCGTTATCTGTTGAAACTCGTGACAGTGGAACTTCAAAGGTATGACCCTTTGCGGTTACTACCGCTTTACCGCCGGCGCGTGATTGAACTTTGGCTTTGATTAGGTTGCATTGCCCCAGGAAGTTTGCCACGAATGCGGTTTTTGGTGCCTCGTACAACTCAGTTGCTGAACCCATTTGTTCAATTTTTCCTTGATTCATGACCGCGATCGTGTCAGCCATGGTCATGGCCTCTTCCTGATCATGGGTTACGTGAATGAAGGTAATGCCAACTTCCATTTGAATTCGCTTTAATTCAATCTGCATCTGTCGACGAAGCTTGAGATCAAGAGCGCCAAGTGGTTCATCAAGTAAAAGGACCTCAGGTCGGTTAACAATGGCGCGTGCCACGGCAATGCGCTGTTGTTGACCACCAGAGAGCTGTCCTGGTTTCCGTTCGGCTAAATGACCGAGCTCGACAAGATTTAAAGCATTTTCAACTTCAGTTTTTACATCCTTGATTCCGCGTCTGCGCAGTCCGAATGCAATATTTTCAAAGATTGTTAAGTGTGGAAACAATGCATAATTCTGAAAGACTGTATTCACATTTCGGCGGTACGGCTTTTGAGTCGTTATGTCGTTATCTCCGATTTGAATAGTGCCCTGAGAAGGCTCTTCCAAACCTGCGATCATGCGAAGTGTTGTGGTTTTGCCACAGCCAGATGGTCCAAGCAATGCAAAGAATGATCCATCAGGAACGGTTAATGACAAGTCATCAACAGCGCAGAAATCTCCGTAAAACTTGGAGACGCGATTGAGAACTAGATCACCAGTGTCTTGAGAGACTTTGGAGTTCGCCATCACCGGCTAAGTACCAAGCCCCTAGTTTCCAACAGCTTCATCAAAAGCAGCTTGGTATTTGGTTGCTTCATCCGCTGTTAATGAGCGGAAGACCTTTACCTTTGCCAAGGTTGCTTCATCAGGGAAAATGAATGGGCTTGCCGCCAAATCTGGATCAATCTTTTCCAACTCTGGTTGGGCCTCTTCTACTGGGCAGATGTAGTTAACGTATGCCGCAACTTCTGCTGCAATCTTTGGATCGTAGTAGTGATTCATCAACAACTCTGCGTTTTTCTTGTGAGTTGAGGTTGATGGAATCAACATGTTGTCACTCCAAAGAGTTCCGCCTGATTCTGGAATTGCGAAATCAAATTTGCCATCATTTTCGGAGCGAAGAATGAAGATATCTCCAGACCAACCAATAACCGCTACTGCATCGCCATTAACAAGGCTCTCGGAGTAAGAGTTTCCTTTTACTTGACGGATAAAGCCATCGGAGATTTTGCCCTTAAGGAAATCAATTGCGTTCATGTACTGATCCTCTGTGAAATCACCGGATGGATCCACACCTTGGTATTGCATAATGATTCCGACAGTATCGCGAAGCTCTGAGAGCACCATGATGCGAC
>JACCDX010301859.1_pt1 | contig 17911 bp, 14 predicted proteins | sample 7449681 | NCBI WGS metagenome assembly JACCDX01 (sample SAMN15323450, study PRJNA562643) | freshwater metagenome | isolation source: river surface water | place: USA:Blue River Watershed | collected 2017-08-18
AGCGCTCGGCCAGCGCGTCATTGCCGTTTTCCAGCGCGTGGCCGATGTCGCCCGCAGCAAAACCGGACAGCGCGATCAGGCCATCCTTCGTCTCGCGCTCTTCCAGCCATTCGGCGCGGATCTCGGCGCGGCCGCGATGCTGGTTGCCCAGCCACGCGCTCGTCAGCAGTTCGCACAGCTCGAGATAGCCGGCGCGGTTCTTCACCAGCAGCAGCAGCCGGAACGGCTTGTCGCGGGCGTCGTCGTTGGTGATCCAGACATCGGCGCCGACAATGGGCTTGACGCCCTTGCCGCGCGCCGACTTGTAGAACTTGACCATGCCAAACAGGTTGGCGAGGTCGGTCACCGCGAGCGCCGGCTGGCCGTCCGCAGCAGCCGCCTTCACGAGGTCGTCGATGCGTACCAGCCCGTCGGCGATGGAGAATTCGGAATGCAGGCGGAGATGGATGAATTGCGGCGCGGTCATGGGGCGTATTTTACCTGCTGGGAAAGGCCGCCAAGCCCGTTGAAACACGACCACATTTCAGCGATTTATCCTTGAAATCAAGCTTTAGTGAAAGTACATTTGCACTAAATTTTCAATTTAGTGAGAAATCAGCATGAAAATCTCACAAGCAGCGCTGGCTCCCGTCCTGTCGCAGTTCAATCCGTGGTGGCGCGGCGAAGCGCCTGCCGACTTGCCGGCCTGGCGCCGGGCGGCCTTCCGGGAATTGCACGAATGGCTGACCGATCCGCCGGCACCGCGCGCGGTACTGCTGTCCGGCGCGCGACAGATCGGGAAAACCACCCTGCTGCTGCAGGCCATTGATGCGCTTCTGCGGTCCGGCGTGCCGGCTGCGAACATCCTGTACGTCACCTTCGACCATCCTTTGCTGAAACTCGCCGGCATCGACGCGGTGCTGCAGGCATGGCGGGCGCGCGAACCGGCGGCAGAAGGCGCGGAGTACCTGTTCCTCGACGAGGCGCAGTTCATCCGCGACTGGGGTACCTGGGTCAAGCATCAGGTCGACTTCAGCAAGCGCCGGCGCATTGCCTTCACCGGCTCGGCGATGCCGCTGACCGAGGACGTCCAGGAATCCGGCGTGGGCCGCTGGCACACGATACGCCTGACCACGCTGTCTTTCTACGAATACCTGCAGATCAAGCGGCTGTCCCTTCCTGCGCTGCCGGCGGTGAAGTCCCTGCGCGACCTGTTCGGGTGGCAGCCGGTCGACTTCGTGCGCACCGCCGGGCTGGCGTCCGCTTATGTGGCGCACTTCCACGAATACCTGATCCGGGGCGGCTTTCCGCAGACGGCACAGGTGGACAACATCGCCCACGCGCAGCGCCTGCTGCGCGAGGACATCATCGACAAGGTGCTCAAGCGCGACATGACCGCGCTGTTCGGCGTGCGCCGCGTGCTCGACCTCGAACACACCTTCCTGTACCTGTGCATGCACGACGGCGGCTTGCTCGACATGACCGACCTGTGCGCCAACCTCGAAGTCAAGCGGCCGACTGCACAGAGCTTCATCGAGCTGTTGCAGGCAACCCACCTGATCTACCGCTTGCCACCGTATGGCTACGGCAAGGACGTGCTGCGCGCACGCTTCAAGGTCTACCTTGCCGATGCGGCGATCTCACCGGCCGTCATGCTGAAGGGGAAAGCGATGCTCGAAGATCATGCGGCACTGGGCGTGGCGACCGAGACGGCCGTGTTCAAGCATCTGCTGGCACGGTATTACGCCAGCAATGTGCGGTTTTCCTACTGGCGCGGCAAACGGGACCATGAGGTCGACCTGGTCGCGGAAGCGAATGGCCGGCTGGTACCGTTCGAAGTCAAATACCGGTTGCAACACACCGGCAAGCGCGAACTGAAAGGCCTGACCGAACTGTGCGCGACGAAAGACGTCCGGCAGGCCTATGTGGTCACCCGTGCGCTGGAAGACTTCGGCCCGCTGACCAACGGACAGCCGGCCGGCGACAGTGCGACGGCCATCATGCGCGTGCCGGCGCCGCTGCTGTGCTACTGGCTGGGCGCGTCCGAAGTCGACAGTGCCGAACAGGTGCGCATCTGACGAGTGCGAATTCGAGGAGTGCGAATTCGGGCGGCTGCAAATTATAATGATCGGGTTTCCTGCCTGATTTTCCCCATTGCCATGCAGTCCACCCAACCCATCGTCAACATCTCGGCTTACAAATTTGTCACGCTCGACGACACCGCCGACATGCGCCCGCGTTTCCAGCAGAAATGCACGGACCTCGGCCTGAAAGGCACGATCCTGCTCGCGCCCGAGGGCATCAACATGTTCCTCGCCGGCAGCCGCGAAGCGATCGACGGCTACATGGACTGGATGCATGCCGATGCCCGGCTGGCCGACATCGTTCCGAAGGAAAGCCTCTCCGAGAAGCAGCCGTTCAACCGGATGCTGGTGCGGCTGAAGAAGGAAATCATCACGATGAAGCACCCGCTGATCAAGCCGGAGCTCGGCCGCGCGCCGGCCGTCAGCGCGCAGGACCTGAAGCGCTGGCTCGACCAGGGACATGACGACGAAGGCAAGCCGGTCGTGATGGTCGACACGCGCAACGACTTCGAGGTCGATGTCGGCACTTTCACGAACACCATCGACTACCGCATCAGCAAGTTCAGCGAATTCCCGGACGTGATCGCGCAGCACCGGGACGAGCTGAACGACAAGACCATCGTCACGTTCTGCACCGGCGGCATCCGCTGCGAGAAGGCGGCGATCTACATGAAGGACGTCGGCTACGACAGCGTGTACCAGCTCGAGGGCGGCATCCTGAAATATTTCGAGGAAGTCGGCGGCGACCATTACCAAGGCGACTGCTTCGTCTTCGACCACCGTACCGCGCTGAACCCGCAGCTCGAAGAGACCGAGACCCGCCAGTGCTTCGCCTGCCGCGCGGTCGTCACGCCGCGCGAACAGCTGTCGCCGCTGTATGTCGAAGGCAAGTCCTGCCCGCACTGCGCGAAGGTGGCCGAGGCTGCCTGATCCCTGCTGCGCGGCCGGCCGTCACGAATGACAGACGCAATCCCGCCGCGCCGCATCGCGCACCTCGACATGGATGCGTTCTATGCGTCCGTCGAGCTGCTGCGCTATCCCGAACTGCGCGGCCAGCCGGTGGTCATTGGCGGGCGCTCGGTACACCAGCCGACGCCGAATGCCGACGGCAGCCGCAGCTTCGCACGGCTGCGCGACTATGCGGGCCGCGGCGTCGTCACCACCTCCACCTATGAAGCCCGCGCGCTCGGCGTGTTCTCCGCGATGGGCATGATGAAGGCTGCGAAGCTGGCGCCGGAGGCCTGGCTGCTGCCGGCCGATTTCGATGCCTACCGCCACTATTCGCGGCTGTTCAAGCAGGCCGTGCGCGCGATCGCGCCCGAGATCGAGGATCGCGGCATCGACGAGATCTACATCGACCTGACCGACATTCCCGAAGCGACGCGGCCGCTGGCGCAGCGGATCAAGCAGGCGGTGCGCGATGCGACCGGGCTGTCCTGCTCGATCGGCGTCGCGCCGAACAAGCTGCTGGCGAAGATCTGCTCGGAACTGGACAAGCCGGATGGCCTGACCTTGCTGGCGATGGATGAGCTGCCGACGCGCATCTGGCCGATGGCGGTGCGCAAGATCAATGGCATCGGCCCGAAGGCCGGTGAGAAACTCGCCGCGCTGGGCGTCCACACGATCGGCGAACTGGCGCAGCAGGAGCAGGCTTTCCTGCTGCAGCATTTCGGCCGCAGCTATGGCGAATGGCTGTACCACGCCGCGCGCGGCATCGACGAGCGGCCGGTGGTCACGCGCTCGGAACCGAAGTCGATCAGCCGCGAAACCACCTTCGAGCGCGACCTGCATGCGAAGCACGACCGCGCGCAGCTGTCCGGCATCTTCACGTCACTGTGCGAGCGTGTCGCCGCCGACCTGCAGCGCAAGGGCTATGTCGGCAAGACCATCGGCATCAAGCTGCGCTATGACGACTTCCAGACGCTGACACGCGACCTGACGCTGCCGTCCGCGACCGACGACGCGGCCGCGGTACGGCGCGCGGCCGGCGAATGCCTGAAACGGGTGCCGCTGGAAAAAAGGCTGCGTCTGCTCGGCGTGCGCGCCGGCAGCCTGCAGAAAAAGGATGCAGCGCCGCAGCCGCTGCCGCCGCAAGCCGAGCTGCTGCTCGATGCCTGAAGGCCCGCAGAAGTCAGGCGGAATTCAGGCCAACTGCAGGTCGACCACGATATTGCCGCGCGTCGCATTCGAATACGGACAGATCTGGTGTGCCGCATCCACCAGCTCCTTCGCGACGTCCGGCGCGATGCCGGGCAACTTGATGAGCATTTTCACTGCCAGCCCGAAGCCTGTCGCAACCGCGCCGATGGCGACATAGGCATCGATCGCCGCATCGTCCGGCAGCGTCAGCTTGCGCAGGCTGCCGACATGTTTCAGCGCACTCATGAAGCAGGCCGAATAGCCGACGGCGAACAGCTGCTCCGGGTTCGTTCCCTTGCCGTTGCCGCCCATCGCGGTCGGCAGCGCGAGCTTCACGTCGAGATGCATGTCTTCGGTGTAAGAACGGCCGTCGCGACCGCCGGTGGTATGTGCGTGCGCGGTGTAGGCGACCTTGTCGAGTACGGTAGGCATGCCATCCTCCATGGAATCCGGTGAATCAAGCAATGCACGCCGCCCGCAGGCGGCATGCCGCATCAGTGTAGACCGCTTGCGGATTCCGGGTGGATCAGCCCAGTCCGGGAGCCGGGCTGTCCTCCTTGCGCTCCTCCACGCTGTACGCGCCCGCGCCGAATGCCAGCAGGTTCAGCAACCCGCCCGCGATCGCGAGGTTCTTCAGGAAATGAATCAGCTGCTGCTGCGCAGCCGCGCCGTCGGTCGCCGCCCAAGGATTGTGGAACACCACGGTGACCGGGATCATGAACAGGAACAAGGCCGCCGCCGCAAAGCGCGTCTGCCAGCCGATCACGAGCATCAGCCCGCCGACGACCTCGATCAGGATCGTCACCGCCAGCAGCGCCTCGGGCATCGGCAGGCCGACGGAACTCATCATCGCCGACGTGCCCGCAAAATCACCCATCTTGTTGATACCCGACAGCACGAAAATCGCCGCCACGAGAATGCGGCCGACGAGCGCCGCCAGATTCTGGTTCGACTGGTTCATCGCTTACCCCCCCGGATTCATGCGCCGGCCGGCCCGCCGCAGCGACCGTGCGCGTTTGCTTCATGGGAACTGCACAACGAATATAGGCCCGTAGTACGCGCAAAAACCATCGATAATCTCAAGCTTGTTGCCGAATTGCCTCAATCGCAATGCACTACGCAGGACGCTTCGCCCCCTCGCCTACCGGACCGCTGCATGCGGGATCGCTGGTTGCCGCACTGGCCAGCTGCCTTGACGCGCGCGCGCACCACGGCCGCTGGCTGATCCGCATCGAAGACATCGACGAGGCGCGCACCGTGCCCGGCGCCGATCGCGACATCCTCGACACGCTGGCCACGTTCGGCATGCGCTCCGATGGCGAAGTCGTCTGGCAGAGCCGGCGCAAGGCGCTGTACGAGGCCGCGTTCGCCGCACTCGGCAGCCACGTGTACGCCTGCGCGTGCAGCCGCAAGGAAATCGCCGACTCGCGCATCGCGCTGGCAGCCGACGGCGCGGCCATCTACCCCGGCACCTGCCGGCACGGGCTCGCGCCCGGGCGCACGCCGCGCGCATGGCGGCTGCGCGTGCCGCCGCGCGATGATCCGGCGGCGCTGATCCGCTTCCACGACCGCTGGCAAGGCGAAATCAGCGAAAACCTCGCCGATGCGGTCGGCGACTTCGTGCTGCGGCGCGCGGATGGCTTCTGGGCCTACCAGATCGCGGTCGTCGTCGATGACGCCGATCAGCGCATCACCGACGTCGTGCGCGGCGCCGACCTGCTGGAATCGACCGCGCGGCAAATCTGCCTGCAGCGGCTGCTCGGCGTGCCGACGCCGCGCTACCTGCACGTGCCGGTGGTGGCGAATGAACGCGGAGAAAAATTGTCGAAGCAGACCGGCGCCACCGCGCTCGATCGCAGCGACCCGGTCGGCGAGCTGATGCGCGCGGCCGCGCGCCTCGGCCTGACGGTCAGCCCGGCCGGGAATTCATTGCAGGATTTCTGGGAAGCGGCCGTGCCGGCGTGGGCACGGCGCTTCGGAATGGACAGTTAGGGAAAAGGAATGCAGCGGGCCGGCCGGCAGGCTCAGCCCTTCGGGCCGCCGCCCAGCAGCGCAGCGCGCTTCGGCGCGGCCTTGGAACTGCGCGCGTCCGCCGCGGTGTCGGCCTTCGGCTCGACCGGTGCGGCCGGCTCGTAAGGCTTCAGGAACCACGGATCGACCTTCTCGCGGCGCGGCAGCGGCGCGCTGCGCGATGCACGGTCGGACGGACGGCGGTCGCCGCGGTCACCGCCACGGTCGCCACGATCGCCACGATCGCCACGATCGCCATAGCGTTCGCTGCGATCGCCACGCTCGGCGCGAGCGCCGCGCGGATTGAAATCGTCCAGCGCCACCGGCGTCAGCTTCTGCTTGATCAGCTTCTCGATGTCGGCCAGCAGCCGCGCATCCTTGTCCGAGTACAGCGACAGCGCATCGCCGGAAGCGCCGGCACGGCCGGTGCGGCCGATGCGGTGCACGTAGTCTTCGGCGTTGTACGGCAGGTCGTAATTGATCACGCAGGGCAGCTCGGCGATGTCGAGGCCGCGCGCGGCAACGTCGGTTGCCACCAGCACGTCGAGGCCGCCGTTCTTGAAAGCATCGAGCGCGGCCATGCGCTCGATCTGGGTCTTGTCGCCGTGGATCGCGGAAGCGCGTATGCCTTGCCGCTCCAATTCGCGCGAGAGCCGGGAAGCGCCGATCTTGGTGTTCGAGAACACGATCACCTGCTTGATCTCGCGCTGGCGCAGCAGGTGCACCACCGCGTCGCGCTTGGCTTCTTCATCGACCTTGTAGACGATCTGCGTGACCCGCTCGGCGGTCGCATTGCTGCGCGCCACCTCGATCAGCACCGGCTCCTTCAGGAAGCTGCCGGCCAGTTTCTTGATCTCCGGCGAGAAGGTCGCCGAAAACATCAGGTTCTGCCGCTGCTTCGGCAGCAGGTTGATGATGCGCTGCAGGTCGGGCAGGAAGCCCATGTCGAGCATGCGGTCCGCCTCGTCCATCACGAAGATCTGCGTCTGCGACAGGTTCAGCGTCTTCTGCTGCACATGGTCAAGCAGGCGGCCCGGCGTGGCGATCAGGATCTCGACGCCGGCGCGCAGCGCCGCCGTCTGCGGCGACATGTCGACGCCGCCGAACACCACGGTGGCGCGCAGCGCGGTGTGGCGCGAATAGGCCTTCACGTTGTCGGCGACCTGGTCGGCCAGCTCGCGGGTCGGCGTCAGGATCAGCGCCCGCACCGGATGCCGCGCCGGCGACGCGCTGGTGTTCGCCTGCGCCAGCAGCAGCTGGATGATCGGCAGCGAGAAGCCGGCAGTCTTGCCGGTACCGGTCTGGGCGGCGCCCATCACGTCGCGGCCCTGCAGGACGATCGGTATCGCCTGGGTCTGGATCGGCGTCGGGTGCTGATAGCCCTGGTCGGCCAGCGCCTGCAGGATGGGCGGCGCAAGGCCGAAGTCGGCGAAGCGGGGTAGCGCGGCGGGCGTGGCCTCGGGGGCGGTCTGGGAGGGTTTGATGTCTGACATTCGGTCAACTTGGTTTAGCGCAGCAGTATAGCACTCACGCCCCCGGACTCACACGCCAAGTATTTGATTGCAAAAGGAAACGGCCGGGCGGCAACGAACAGGACGTCCGAGGCCTTGCCCGGCCGCAGCCGGCCGTCAGAAGCTGAGCATCATCGTCAGCCACAGCTTCTCGGTGTCGCGGTAGCGCGCGGCCGTGTACTGCGCGCCTTCGGAGAAGCGGCCGTACTCCATCCGGGCCATCAGTTTCGGGCTGACCGGGTAGGTCACCGACACATCCCATTCGCGCCCCAGCCGGCGCGCCGTGCCGGCACCCGACGTGAACGGCACATCAGATTCGAACCAGTGGTATTCGGTCAGCAGCGTGGCCTTGCCGAGCTTGGTGCCGGCGGTCACGAAGGTATCGCGTATGCCTTCCTTCGGCGTGACGAGGAATTTGTCGACCCAGCCCTGGAACAGGTGGTTGGTGCCAAGCGGCGTCTGGAAGGCGGACTGGCCGTTGTTGCTCGACAGGACCTCGCGGTCGACACGTGCGAACCACGGGCCGTACTGGCCGCCGGCACCGATGCGGCTGTAATGGCTGTCGATGGTGGGCGCGCCGTCCTTGTACGGGTCCTGCTTCGCATACTCGGCGGTGTACAGCAGCTTCCAGTCCGGTGACAGCGGACGCGCGCCGTCGACGCGCACGCCGAGGGTGCGCGTCGAGGTCGGCTGCAGCGCGGCCCGGTCCCAGCCGATGAAGTAGCCATAGCCGACCAGGTTCTCCGTCGGCGACAGCGCATGGCGGGCGTTGACGATGCTGATGGCGCTGTCCTGCTTCAGCGTCGACACCTGCGTCAGCTGGTTGAAGTGCGCGGCGAACAGCGTGGTCTTCGGCAGCAGGTTCCGGTTCTCGACCGACACGCCGTCGAACACCTGCATCACCTGGCGGAACTCGACGTTGCCGACGAAGCGCACATTGTCCAGCTTGACCGACTGCCGTCCGAGCCGCAGCCGCGTATCCGGCAGGCCGGTCCAGTCGACATACAGCTGGTTGATGCCGGTGTAGTCGGGGTCGGCGATGCGCGGATAGTTCGCGCGGCCGGGCTGCACCACGCCCTTGTCGCCGTTGTCATAGCTGTCGTCGAACACGCCGACGTTGATCAGCTGCGCGCCGACCGAGAAACCATGCAGCGGCGCGGTCTGCCAGCCCAGCAGCGTGCGCAGCGTCAGCGCATTCGCCTGCTCGCTCTTGCCGTCCTGCGCCACCCATTCGTCGCGCAGCCGCAAGCTCGACAGCGACTGGCCCTGTTTGATCGCTTCGGCCAGCGAGGTCGGTGCGGCGGCAGGTTCGGCGGCATGGGTGCCGCAGGCAGCCGCGGCGCACAGGCAGGCAGCGGCGATGGCAGTGAGTTTCATGATCTTTCCTGTAATGGGTTTTGAATGGCGCCGCCGTACGGGCCGGCGCCGATATGGGTAGCGACCGACGCGGGAATGAAGACCCCTTGCCGCGCGTCGAACACATGCACTTCGCCTTCCTCGATCACGTAATGCCAGCCGTGCAGCGTCAGCTCGCCCGCTTCCACCGCCCGCCTGACCATCGGGTAATCCATCAGCCGCTCGAGCTGCAGCACGATCGAGCGCTGCTCGGTGCGCAGCAGCGCCTCCGGCGACGGCCGCACCGGCAGCAGCGCTTCGTCGGCCAGCGTCAGCCAGCTCTTCAGCGCCTTCGCCTCGTCGGGCACGCCTTCATACGCGGCGCGGATCGCGCCGCAATGGCTGTGCCCGCAGACGATGATCTGCCGCACCTTCAGCTGCAGCACCGCGAACTCGATGCCCGCCGTCGTGCCATGCAGGCCGTGCGAGCCGTCGTACGGCGGCACCAGCGCGCCGACATTCCTGACGATGAACAATTCGCCCGGGCCGGCGCCCGTCAGCAGGTAGGGCACGATGCGCGAATCGGAGCAGCCGATGAACAGCGTCTTCGGATGCTGCCCGCCGTCCACCAGGTCCTGGAAACGCTGCTGGTGCAAAGGAAAATAATCTTCATGGAACTGCTTCAATCGCTGCAGCAGGCCATCGTCTTCATCGTTGCTGTTCGAATTCATCGGGTGCTCTCTTTCATCCGCAGGCGCCGAGATGGCCGCACTGCGTGCAGTGGTCGCAGCCGTCCTTGCGGATCATGGCGTGCGCGCCGCAATCCGGGCACTTGCGGCCGTGCATCGGCGGCGGCAGCGCGTCGGGCAGCTCGGCCGCCGGCGTTTCATTGCGGCCGTCCTGGTGCGCGATGATGTTCTGGATCGCATACGCAATTGCCGCCACCTCGGAGTCGTGCCACATCGGCACGCTGCGGCCATCGGCGCGCGCGACCGTGCCGAGCCGCACCGGGCCGCGGTCCCACGCCACCTTGCGCATGTCGCGCAGCGCGCGCTCGAGGAAGCCGCCGCGCGCGGCCAGCGACAGCAGCCGCATGCTCGACGTGATCCACTGCTGCGACTCGCCGCTCTGCCCGACCGGCATGAAGAACTCGATCGCGCGCAGCCGCTCGCCGTCGGGTGACGGCACCGGCAGGAAGGAGACAATGATGTACAGCGTCTTCTGGCCTTCCTGCGTCCAGTAGTTGACCTTCTCGGCGATCGCCTCCAGCGGCCCCGGCGGGCGGCTCTCGACGACGTCGCGCATCGGGTCGGGCGCTGCAACGGGCGCGCTTTCCGGCGCGCCCGCATCCAGCACCGAGCCCAGCACCGCGTTCGGCCGGAAGGTTGCCAGCCCCTTCAGCCGCGCCTCCCACGCGCGCCGGTACAGTCCCTTGAAGTCCTCGTACGGATAGTCGACCGGCACATTGACGGTCTTCGAGATCGCCGAATCGACGAAGGGCTGCACCGCCTGCATCATCGCGATGTGGTCGTCGGCCGTCATCGCCAGCGCGGACACGAAGTAGTCCGGCAACGCGTCGACATCGCCGCCCAGCGCGCGGTACAGCCGCCAGGCATGATCCTCGACGCTGTACTCGCGCGTGCTGCCGTCGGCCTCGCGCTTCTTGCGGCGGTAAGTCCACGAGAAAGGCGGCTCGATGCCGTTCGAGGCGTTGTCGGCGAACGCGAGGCTGACCGTGCCGGTCGGCGCGATCGACAGCAGGTGGCTGTTGCGCAGGCCATGCGCGCGTATCTGGTCCTTCAGCGCCGCCGGCAGTCGGCTGGCGAAGGTACCCTCGTCCAGCAGCGCGTCGGCGTCGAAGCGCGGGAACGCGCCCTTCTCCTTCGCCAGTTCGACCGACGCCGCATACGCAGCGTCGCGCATGCATTCGGCAATCTTCGCAGCCATCGCGCGGCCATCCGGCCGGTCGTAGCGCAGCTTCAGCATCGCCAGCGCATTGCCGAGGCCGGTGAAGCCGACGCCGATGCGGCGCTTCGCGTGCGCCTCGTCGCGCTGCTGCGGCAGCGGCCAGAAGGTCAGGTCGAGTACGTTGTCGAGCGCGCGCACCTGCACCGCGACCGCCGCGGAAAAGGCTGCGAAATCGAAGGCCGGCGTGCCGGCAAAGCCGAACGGATGGCGCACGAAGCGCGGCAGCACCACCGGCCCGAGGTCGCAGCAGCCATAGGAAGGCAGCGGCTGCTCGCCGCAGGGATTGGTCGCGTCGATGCGCTCGATCGCGCGCAGGTTGTTGTCTTCGCGGATGCGGTCGACGAACAGGATGCCCGGCTCCGCGAAATCGTAGGCCGAGCGCATCACCGTGTCCCACAGCGCGCGCGCCGGCAGCGTGCGGTACACCCACAGCCCGTCGCCGCGGCGGCGTGCGCCTTCGCGCTGCAGCGCGTCGCAAGGCTCGGCGCGGTGCGCCAGCTCCCACGGCTCGTCGGCGGCGAGCGCCTGCATGAAGCGGTCGGTCACGGCGACCGACACGTTGAAGTTGTTCCAGCGGCCCGGCGTGCGCTTGGCCGTGATGAATTCGAGTACGTCCGGATGATCGATGCGCAGCACGCCCATCTGCGCGCCGCGCCGCGCGCCGGCGCTCTCGACCGTCGAGCACGACTGGTCGAACACGTTCATGTAGCTGCACGGGCCGGACGCGACCGACGCGGTCGCATGCACCATCGCGCCGCGCGGACGGATACGCGAAAAATCGTAGCCGACGCCGCCGCCGCGGCGCATGGTCTCGGCGGCCTCGCGCAGGGCTTCGTAGATGCCCGGATAGCCATCCTCGTCGACGCCCTGGATGCAGTCGCCGACCGGCTGCACGAAGCAGTTGATCAGCGTGGCCTGCAGGCCGGTGCCGGCCGCGCTCATGATGCGTCCCGCGCCGATCGCGCCGGCGTGCAGGTTGTCGAGGAAGCGCTGCTCCCACACCGGCTGCAGCGCCGGCTGCTCGACCGAGGCCAGCGCGGTCGCGACGCGCCGGTACAGCTGCGCCGCGCCCGTCTCGCCCGGCTTCAGGTATTTCTCGCCGAGGACATCCACGCTGATTTCCTGCGGCTCTTGCACGGCAGTGTCACGGTCGCGCTTCATTGCACGATCCTCCCTTACTGAACCAATGGCGACGTCTCGGACGCAAGTTCAATGCCAACCACGTCGGCGGCACCGGCCAGCAGCCGCATGTACTGGCCGAGCGCGGTTGCGCGCGAGCGCAGCGTCAGGCGCGCGGCGATCTGCTCGCGCACTTCTTCGAATGCGGGCAGGCGGCCGGGTTCCTGCGCCGTCACCTCGACGATATGCAGGCCGAAGCGGCTGTGGATCAGCCGCGGCTGCAGGCCATTCGCCATGCCGGTCTCGGGCTTGAAGAACAGCTCCTTCGCCAGCTCCGGCGACAGGTCCTGCGGCGCGATCCAGCCGAGTTCGCCGCCATGTGCGCCGGACGGGCAGTTCGACAATTCGGCCGCACGCTGCGCGAAACGCTCCGGCGACACGTCCTTGTTCGACAGCTCCAGCAGTGCATCCTCGGCACGCCGGATCAGCTTCTGCACATCGACACCCGAGGTCACCGAAAACAGGATGTGCCGCATCTTCAGCGACTGGCCGACGGTGAACTGCGCGCGGTTGGCCTCGTAGTGACGGCGGCATTCGTCATCGGTCGGATCCTGCACCGGCACTTCGGCGTCGAGCATTGCATCGATCGACTGCCTGGCGGCGTCATCCAGTTCAGGCGCAAGCGCCGCCTCCATCGGCGGCAAATAGCCGAGCTCGATCGCGCGCTGCCGCAGCAGCTCGGCCCAGGCCAGCTCGCGCAGCGCTTCGGTATCCGGCGCCGCACCGGGCGGGTGCAGGGCAACGCCGTTGATGGTCGGCGCTGGTGCAGCAAGGTCGGCAACAGGTGCAGCCGCCTTCGCCTCGGCGCCGCCGCAGGTGCAGCCGCCGCCGCAACCGGTGTCATTCGTGTTCATGCCATTTCTCCTGAAGGTACAAGGTTCAAGCGCGGCGGCTGGCCGGCGCGCGCGGGGTCATGCCGATGCGGCGGCTGCGCACCAGCTGGTACGGACGGACGACATAGGCCAGCGTGCCGAAGCCGCTCCAGACATGGACCAGGCGGGTAAACGGGAAAATGAAGAAGATGCTCATGCCGAGGAACATGTGCGCCTTGAACACCCAGCCCGCCTCGGCCAGCAATTCCACTGCGCCGCCGCGGAAGGTGACGATGCGCTGCGCCCATTCGGCCAGCTTCAGCATCATGCCGCCGTCGAGGTGCTGCGCCGACAACGGGATGGTGCCGAGGCCGAGCGCGAACTGCAGCCACAGCAGCGCCAGCAGCACGATGTCGCTGGTCTTCGAGGTCGCGCGGATGCGCTCGTCGGCAAGGCGGCGATGCAGCAGGATCGTCACGCCGATGAAACCGAGCGCGCCGAACAGGCCGCCGGACACCATCGCCATCAGCTGCTTGTCGCCGGCCGAGATGAAGTGCTCGTACATGAAGTGCGGCGTCAGCATGCCGACGCTGTGCCCGAAGAACAGGAACAGGATGCCGAGGTGGAACAGGTTGCTGCCCCAGCGCAGCTGGCCGGCGCGCAGCAGTTGCGACGAATCGCTCTTCCAGCTGTACTGGTCGCGGTCGAAGCGGATCAGGCTGCCGAGCAAGAAGACGGACAGCGCGATGTACGGATAGATACCGAACAGGAAATGGTCGAGGGCGTTCATGCCGTGGCTCCCGAAGTAGAAGTTTTGCGGACGATGTGGATAGGCTGCGGCTGGCCCGGACGCGACTGCCCGCGCGAGCTGCAGCCGTCAAAGGGCTCGGGCTCCTGCCAGCTGTCGTCGACCGGCTCGTCGGCGGCGAAGGGCACGGCCTGCGCGGTCTCGCCGGCCAGCTCGAGCACGGCGGCAAGCACCGAGGCGTACGGGCTCTCGCGCTTGAGAAGCGCGCTGAACACCGGATGCAGGATGTGCGCGAGCTCGCCGAGGAATTCGGCGGCGATCTCGGGCGGCTGCGTCGACGCGAACTCGAGCACGACGCACAAATGATCCGGCAACTCTTCCGGCGCGAGGTGCAGGCCGGCCTGTGCGTAGGTCTGCGCGAGGTCGACCATGGCCGGGCCGCGGTCGCGCGAATCGCCGTGCACATGTTCGAACAGGTGCAGCGAGGTCGCGCGGCCACGGTCGAAGGTCTCGACGTAGCGCGACTCGGCCTCGATGGCATCGGCGCGCAGCAGGTCCTGCATGAGCGCCTTCAGTTCCATGCGACGCGACGCCGACAGCGCCGCCTCGTCGTCGAGCGCCGCTGGCAGCTGCGCCAGATCGGCACGCAACTGCGCATCCGGATACGCGAGCAGCCGGGCCAGTACGCGCAGGGTGTAACGATTGCTTTTCATCTTCGGCTCCTTCAGACGGCGGACTGGATCGGGATCGTGCGACGCTTCTTGCCGCCGAACAGGCTTTCTTCCGACTGGCCGTCGGAGCAGCCGTTGCCGAACGAGAAGCCGCAGCCGCCGCGCAGGTCGAACGCGTTTTCTGCGTACTCGCGATGCGAGCTGGGGATCACGAAGCGGTCTTCGTAGTTGGCGATCGCCATGATCTGGTACATCTCCTCGACTTCGGCGACCGTCAGGCCGGTCTGCTCGAGCACCGCATGGTTCTCGACGCCGTCCACATGGCGGCCGCGCTGGAACGCGCGCATCGCCAGCATGCGTTCGAGCGCACGCGTCACCGGTGCGGTGTCGCCGGCGGTCAGCAGGTTGGCGAGGTACTGCACCGGGATGCGCATCTGCGCGATGTCGGGCAGCTCGCCATTGGCGCCGACATGGCCGGCGTTGGCGGCGGCCGTGATCGGCGACAGCGGCGGCACGTACCAGACCATCGGCAGCGTGCGGTATTCCGGGTGCAGCGGCAGCGCGACCTTCCAGTCGATCGCCAGCTTGTAGACCGGGCTCTTGCGCGCGCCTTCGAGCCAGGACTCGGGAATGCCGTCCTTGCGCGCCTGCTCGATCACCCTCGGATCGTTCGGATCGAGGAAGATGTCGAGCTGCGCCTGGTACAGGTCCTTGTCGTTCTCGGCGCTGGCAGCCTCGGCGATGCGGTCGGCGTCATACAGCACGACACCGAGGTAGCGGATGCGGCCGACGCAGGTCTCCGAGCAGACGGTCGGCTGGCCGGCCTCGATGCGCGGATAGCAGAACACGCACTTCTCGGCCTTGCCGCTCTGCCAGTTGTAATAGATCTTCTTGTACGGGCACGCGGACACGCACATGCGCCAGCCGCGGCACTTGTCCTGGTCGATCAGCACGATGCCGTCGTCCTCGCGCTTGTAGATCGAGCCCGACGGGCAGGACGCGACGCAGGCCGGGTTCAGGCAGTGCTCGCACAGGCGCGGCAGGTACATCATGAACGTGTTTTCGAACTGGCCGTAGATCTCCTTCTGCACGCCTTCGAAATTGACGTCCTTCGAGCGCTTGGCGAACTCGCCGCCGAGGATCTCTTCCCAGTTCGGGCCCCACTCGATCTTCTCCATGCGCTTGCCGGTGATCAGGCTGCGCGGACGCGCGGTCGGCGCCGCCTTCGATTCCGGCGCGCCCTGCAGGTGCTCGTAGTCGAAGGTGAACGGCTCGTAGTAGTCGTCGATCTGCGGCAGGTTCGGGTTGGCGAAGATGTTCATCAACAGCTTCCACTTGCCGCCCTGCTTCGGCACGATGCTGCCGTCGGGCTTGCGGACCCAGCCGCCTTGCCAGCGGTCCTGGTTCTCCCAGTCTTTCGGATAGCCGATGCCGGGCTTGGTCTCGACGTTGTTGAACCACGCGTACTCGACACCCGGACGGCTGGTCCAGACGTTCTTGCAAGTCACCGAGCAGGTATGGCAGCCGATGCATTTGTCGAGGTTCAGCACCATGCCGATCTGTGCGCGAACTTTCATGGGTATTTCTCCTGTATCTGTACTGATGCGTCAGGCCTGCACGGTGGCGGCGGACTCGCCGTCCAGCCAGTCCACCTTGCGCATCTTGCGCACGATGACGAACTCGTCACGGTTGGTGCCGATGGTTCCGTAGTAATTGAAGCCGTAGCTGAACTGCGCGTAGCCGCCGATCATGTGGGTGGGCTTGGTCACGATGCGCGTCACCGAGTTGTGGATGCCGCCGCGCGTGTTCGTGATTTCCGAGCCGGGCGTGTTGATGATTTTTTCCTGCGCGTGATACATCATCACCATGCCGTTCTTCACGCGCTGGCTGACCACCGCGCGCGCTGCAATCGCACCGTTGGTGTTGAACAGCTCGACCCAGTCGTTGTCGGCGATGCCGGCGCTCTTCGCGTCGTCTTCCGACAGCCAGATCACCGGGCCGCCGCGATTCAGCGTCAGCATGTGCAGGTTGTCGCTGTAGGTACTGTGGATGCCCCACTTCTGGTGCGGCGTGATGAAGTTCAGCGAGATCTCCTTGTTGCCATTCGGCTTGCGGTCGATCATCTCTTCCACGGTCTTCAGGTCCACCGGCGGGCGGTAGCTTGAGAAGCCTTCGCCGAACGCGGCCATCCAAGGATGGTCGAGGTAGAACTGCTGGCGACCGGTCAGCGTGCGCCATGGTATGAACTCATGCACGTTGGTATAGCCGGCGTTGTACGACACCTTCTCGCTCTCGAGGCCGGACCAGGTCGGCGACGAGATGATCTTGCGCGGCTGCGCCTGGATGTCGCGGAAGCGGATCTTCTCGTCTTCGCGATGCAGCGCGAGGTGGGTGTGGTCGCGGCCGGTCTGCTTGCCGAGCGCTTCCCAGGCCTTCACCGCCACATGGCCATTGGTTTCCGGCGCGAGCTGCAGCACGACTTCGCAGGCGTCGATGTCGGTCTCGATCTTCGGCATGCCCTTCGTGACGCCGTCGGCATGCACCTTGCCGTTCAGTTCGCCCAGCTGGTGCACTTCATCGACGGTGTTCCAGCCGATGCCCTTGCCGCCGTTGCCGGCCTTCGCCATCAGCGGGCCGAGCGCGGTGAAACGCTGGTAGGTATTCGGATAGTCGCGCTCGACGACGGTGATCTGCGGTGCGGTCTTGCCCGGGATCAGGTCGCATTCGCCCTTCTTCCATTCGGCCACGCCGAAAGGCTGCGCGAGTTCGGCCGGGGTGTCGTGCATCAGCGGCGACAGCACCACTTCCTTCTCGACGCCGAGGTGGCCGACGCAGACTTCGCTGAAAGCCTTTGCGAAGCCCTTGTAGATTTCCCAGTCGCTCTTCGACTGCCATGCCGGATCGACCGCGGTCGACAGCGGATGGATGAACGGATGCATGTCGCTGGTGTTGAGGTCGTTCTTCTCGTACCAGGTGGCGGTCGGCAGCACGATGTCGGAGTACAGGCAGGTGGTGCTCATGCGGAAATCGAGCGTGACCAGCAGGTCGAGCTTGCCCTCCGGCGCGTCATGGTGCCACTTCACTTCGGACGGCCTGGCGTCGTCGGCGCCGAGGTCCTTGCCCTGCACGCCGTGCGTGGTGCCGAGCAGGTGCTTCAGGAAGTACTCATGACCCTTGCCGCTGGAGCCAAGGATGTTGGAGCGCCAGACGAACATGTTGCGCGGCCAGTTCAGCGGATTGTCGGGATCTTCGCAGCTCATCTTCAGGCTGCCATCCTTCAGCGCCTTGACTGCATAGTCCTTCGGCTCCATGCCGGCGGCCTGCGCTTCCCTGACGACTTGCATCGGGTGGGTCTGCAGCTGCGGCGCGGACGGCAGCCAGCCCATGCGCTCGGCGCGCACGTTGTAGTCGATCAGGCTGCCGCCGAATTTCGACTTGTCGGCCAGCGGCGACAGGATCTCTTCGACGCCGAGCT
>JACCDX011249563.1_pt1 | contig 17901 bp, 15 predicted proteins | sample 7449681 | NCBI WGS metagenome assembly JACCDX01 (sample SAMN15323450, study PRJNA562643) | freshwater metagenome | isolation source: river surface water | place: USA:Blue River Watershed | collected 2017-08-18
GAGTACCAGGCCGGGCGCACGCCCAACCCCGACGTCCTGTGCAACGCCGAGATCAAGTTCAAGGCCTTCCTGGACCACGCGATGCGCCTGGGCGCGGACAAGATCGCCACCGGGCACTACGCGCGGGTGCGCGAGGTCAATGGCCAGGTGCAACTGCTCAAGGGGCTGGATCCGTCCAAGGACCAGAGCTACTTCCTGCACCGGCTCAATCCTTCGCAACTGGCGCGCACGATGTTCCCGGTGGGCGAGCTGCACAAGACCGAAGTGCGGCGCATCGCCGCCGAGATCGGCCTGCCCAATGCCAAGAAGAAGGACTCCACCGGCATCTGCTTCATCGGCGAGCGGCCGTTCCGCGAATTCCTGGGCCGCTACCTGAGCAAGGAACCTGGCCCGATCCGCGAGGCCAGCGGGCGCACACTCGGGCGCCACGAAGGCCTGTCCTTCTACACCCTGGGCCAGCGCCAGGGCCTGGGCATCGGCGGGGTGAAGGCGCGCGGCGCGCAAAAGGGCGGGGGCGAGCACGCGCCCTGGTTCGTCGCGCGCAAGGACATGGCGAAGAACACGCTGTGGGTGGTGCAGGGCCATGACCACCCGTGGCTGCAGTCGCCCGCGCTCGAAGCCGACGACCTGAGCTGGACCTCGGGCAGCGCACCGCCTGCGGGCCGCTACGCCGCCAAGACCCGCTACCGCCAGGCCGACGCGCCCTGCGAGCTGTCGTATGACGCATCGGGCCGCATGTGCCTGGCCTTCACCGAACCGCAATGGGCGGTGACGCCGGGCCAGTCGGCCGTGCTCTATGACGGCGAGGTGTGCCTGGGCGGCGGCGTCATTGCGGCGGCGCAATCGCTGGCAGCGACAGCCTGAAGGCCGTCGGGCTTGAACGCCCGCCGTCCACCGACTCCAGCCGGCCCCGATGCGCCTGCGCGATTCGGGTGGCGATCGCCAGGCCCAGGTTGATGCGCTCCGAGGCCGGAGCCGCCAGGGACAGCTCCGGCCCCGCATCCTCCACGAGCAGGCAGGCCTCATCACCTTCGCGGGCGACGGACACGCGCACCCAGGCGGGCGAGTGCCGCTCGCGCGGGGCCAGGTGCAGCAGCGCGTTGGTGCACAGGATCAGGGTCAGCTGCTGCAGCTGGGTGGGACTGGCCATGACCCACAGCGGGCCGGCGCCCGGCTTCACCTCCAGGGTCACGGACTGGTCGCGGTAGGAACCTTCGAGGATGGGCACCGTGCGGCGCAGGAGCGCCTCCAGTTCGACCGGACGATGGTCGCTCGCATCGTGGGTGGCCAGCAGGATGCGAAGTTGCTGCAGCTGCTGCAGCACCCGGTCGTTGCTCGTATCGATCGAGCGCAGCGCGCCCACCACATCCGGGTCAGTGTTGCCGCGCTCCACATGCGCCAGAACGCCCTCGAGGTTGAGCTTGCTGGCGCACAGGGGCTGGCTCAGTTCATGCGGCAGGTCCATCGCGAACCGCGCCAGGTCGCTCGCGCTCTCGTGGCGCGCGAGGCGCTGGATCAACTGGTTGCGTTCCTCGACGAGGTCATGCAGGGCGTCCTCGCGCAATTGCGTCTGGCGCGCGCGCTCGGTCAGCACGGCCGCCTGCCGCGCCGTCGCCACGCGGCTCTTGGCAATACGCTCGAACTGCATGCCCACATAACCCACCTGCCCGACCACCAGGGTGAAGAAAGCGGCGGCCAGCATCGCCAGCTGGTTGAATCCCGGCGCGAAGGCGGGGTCTTGGCCCCCCCCCAGCAGCACCGCCGTCATCCTTCCCCCCATGGCCACCGTGAGCACGCCAAAGGTCAGGGCAATGATCGCGGCGCCGCGCTGCCGGCTTGCCAGCCACAAGCGCACAGCAGCCACGACCACGCAGAGCGCGGCCACGCCAACGGCGAAGGCGAAATAGGCAATGCCCCAGACCACCTCAAGGCGCCTCACGCAGGCGAAGACCGCCACCGAGAGCAGCGGCAGGCCCACGCCGAGCACCAGCGCGCGCCGCCCCTGGCGCAGGCGCGGCCGGCCTTCCTGGCGAACGGCCAGGGCCTGGCCCACCAGGCCGGCGACCAGGCTGCCGTGGGCCACCTCGAAGCTCAGGACGTCAGGAACCGACGCGCGCAGGGCCAGCAGCACGCCGCCGGCGCCAAAGCAGCCGCCGCTGATCAACCACAGCAGGTTGCCGCGGTGCAGGCTGGACCGCAGCGTGGCGTAGCCGCCCAAGGCGGATGCCGCTGCGAGGATCCCCAGCAGCAGGAAGCCGGTGCGGACATCAAAGCTGGTCTCCATTCAAGGCGCCCTCTTGCGAGACGGCGCCTCCGTGTCCAGCAGGCGGTCGGCGTCTTCCCCTTCGAAAAGCTGGGCCAGCTCGGACATCTTGCTGACCTGCAGCTTCTCCATGACGCTGGCGCGCTGCAGCTTGACGGTGCCCGCCACCGTCCCGTGCGCTTCGGCGATGTCGCGATTGGGGTAGCCCTTGAGCATGAGGCGGCAGACCTCGCGCTCGCGCGGCGTGAGGCGCTGCACCATCTGCGCGAGCTGGCGCTCCTGCGCCTCGCGGGTCAGCCGCGCCTGGTCCTGGCGCAAGGCTTCTTCCAGCACCACCAGCAGGTCGGCAGTGGAAAAGGGCTTGAGCAGGAAATGCAGCGCGCCCTGGCGGAAGCTCTGGACGATCTCGTGCGGCTGGCTCTGGCCACTCATGAAGATCACCGGCGTGCGCAGGCCCTGCTCCGTCAGCCGGGCCTGCACCTGGACCCCGGACTGCTGGTGCAGGCGCATGTCCAGCAGGATGGCCGCCGGACCCTCCAGGGGACCGAGCGCCAGCAACTCTTCGGATCGGGTGTAGGCGCGGACCTGGTAACCCGCCGAGGCCAGCGCAAAGGTCAGCGCCTGGCACATGGCCGGGTCGTCGTCGACGATGTAAACGTGACCGGGAAGGGACGCACGCTCGAGCATGCGTGCGAATCTAAGGCCTGCTGGGAGGCTTGCTTGTCCCGGTGGCGATAAGGTGCAAAAGAAATACGGCCCGGCCTAGCCCAAAAAGGGTAGGCCGCAGGACCGGTCTCAGAACGGAATGTCGTCGTCGATGTTGCCGGGGTCGGCCACCTGGCGGGCCGGGGCACGCTGGGGCGCCGGCGCTGCACCGCGGGAGGGCGCGGCCGGGGCGCGGCGCGGGGCGCCGTCGTCGTCGCCGCCACCACCCATGCCCTCGCGGCCGCCGAGCAGCTGCAGCTCGGTGGCGATGATGTCCACGGTGTTGCGCTCGATGCCATCCTGGCCGGTGTACTTGCCGTACTTCAGGCGGCCCTCGACGTACAGGGGGCGGCCTTTCTTGACGTATTCCCCGGCGATCTCGGCCAGGCGGTCATAGAAGGTGACGCGGTGCCACTGGGTGTCTTCGACCATCTCGCCGCTGGTCTTGTCCTTGCGGCGGGTGGAGGTGGCGATGCTGATGTTGGCCACCGCCTGGCCCGAGGGCAGGTAGCGCATTTCGGGGTCGCGGCCGCAGTTGCCGACGAGGATGACTTTGTTGACCGATGCCATGGTGATTTCTCCGAAGAAGCCAGGATTATGTGGTCTGCTCGCCAGGCTTTCCGATGGCCTGCATCGGCCAGGCCAGGGCCAGCCAGGCCAGCATGGCGAGGGCGCAGGCCGTGAACAGGCCGGTAGCACCCAGGCGCTTGATCAACAGTCCGCCCAGCGCCCCGCCGGCGAAGAAGCCCAGGGACTGCAGCGTGTTGTAGAAGCCCAGCGCCGCGCCGCGCGCCTCGGGGGGCGCGGCACGCGAGGCGATGCTGGGCTGGCAGGCCTCCAGGACGTTGGAGCCGCAGAAGAAGGCAAAGAGCAGGCAGGCCAGGGCCGCCAGCGAGGGGCCGGCCGCCGCCGTGGCCGCGAAACCCAGCTGCACCAGGGTGATGAGGCCGATCGCGCCCAGGAAGGTGGCCCGCAGATAGCCGCGGCGCTCCAGCGGGAAGAGCGTGCCCGCCATCACGAAGAAGGAAGCGGCCACCGTGGGCAGGTACACCCACCAGTGGTGCGCCTTGTCCAGACCCGCCTGCACCAGCAGCTGGGGCACGGCCACCCACATCGCCAGCAGCACCCCGTGCAGCACGAAGACGCCGAAGTTCAGGCGCAGCGTGGGCACGTGGGTCAGCACCGTGCGCAGGCTGCCGCGCGGGGGCGCCTGGCGGCGCGGCGGCTCGGGCGGGACGGCCCAGAGCACGATGGCCACACCGGTGAGCGCCAGCCCCGTGGTCAGGGCGAACAGGCCCGCCAGCCCCGCCCAGGCCGCGAGCAGCGGCGCGGCCACCAGCGAGAGCGCGAACATCAGGCCGATGCTCGCACCCACCAGCGCCATCGCCTTGGTACGCACGGCGTCGCGGGTCTGGTCGGCCAGGAGGGCGGTGACCACCGCGGACACCGCGCCCGCGCCTTGCAGGCAGCGGCCGGCGATGAGTCCGGCAAGCGAGGTGGCCAGCGCCGCCAGCAGGCTGCCGGCCGCGAACACCAGCAGGCCGAAGACGATGACCCGCTTGCGGCCCAGGCGATCGGAGGCCATGCCGAAAGGCAGTTGCAGCAGGCCCTGCGTGAGACCGTAGATGCCCATGGCCAGGCCCACGAGGGCTGGGTCGTCACCGCCTGGGTACTTCGGGGCTTCCAGCGCGAACACGGGCAGCACCAGGAACAGACCCAGCATGCGCATGGCATAGATGGAGGCCAGGGAGAAGCTGGAGCGGCGCTCGAGGCCGGTCATGGCCATCGGGTCGACGGGCGCAGAGGCGTCAGCGGCAGGGAGGGAGGAAGAGGACACGCGGGGACTCGGGATCACGGGGACAAGGCGAAACCCGCATTGTCCCGGATCATCAGAACGGGCCGTTCAATCCGACGACGGCCGCATTGAGCACCGAGGCGAAGCTGACCCAGGCCAGGTACGGCAGGAGCAAGAGGCGCACGCGCGGGTGGTAGCGCCCCGGCAGCCAGATCAGGAGCAGGATGGACAGCCACAGGAAGCCGATCTCGGCCAGTGCCCAGTCGGGGCGGCGCAGGTGGAAGAACAGCAGGCTCCACAGGACGTTGAGGGCGCCATTGAGCGCAAACAGGAACAGGAGCTGCGCGCGCCGGCGCGCGTCGGGCGCGGCGCGCCAGGCGCCCACGCCGGCCACCACGCACAGCGCGAAGATCAGGGTCCAGGCCGGGCCGAACAGCCAGTCCGGCGGCTGGAAGGCGGGCTTGACCAGGTTGCGGTACCAGGGGCCGATGTGGGTGAGCGCACCGCCCGTCCCCGAAACCAGAGCGGCACAGGCTGCGCCGACGACCCAATGCAGCCAGGGCCGTGCCGGAGCCTCGGACGTCATACCCGGGCGAGACCCAGGAGGTGGGCCATGTCCTTGAAGAAGATGCGCACGTGCGCCATGGGGCTGCGGCGGGTCAGCTGCTTGTTCATGTAGGACTCGAAGGTGAGGCGTTGGACGTCCACATCCTCGCAGATCTTCACGAACCGTTCACGCCTGCGGTCATTGCCGTACCAGAACCACTGCATGATTCCCAGCACCCGGAACACCATGCCGTGCGCCTTCATGAAGCGCTTGCGCGCCTGGCGCAGCGCCGCGGCCTGCCCCGTGCGCAGGTACTCGCCCACCGCCTCGGCGGCGAGCTGGCCGCCGTACATCGCGTAGTAGATGCCTTCGCCCGAGGCGGGCGCGACCACGCCGGCGGCGTCGCCGGCGAGGACCACGTCACGGCCGTTGTCCCAGCGGGCCAGGGGCTTCATCGGCAGCGGCGCGCCTTCACGGCGCACCGTCTCCGCGCCGGCCATGCCCGAGGACTCGCGCAAGGCGGCGGTGGCGGTGCGCAGGGAGAAGCCCTTGTCGGCGCTGCCCGTGCCGATGCTCAGGGTGTCGCCGTGCGGGAACACCCAGCCATAGAAGTCGGGCGAGAGGCGGCCGTCGTAGACCACGTCACAGCGGGTGGGGTCGTAGCCTTCGGGCAGCGTGGCGGGCTTGCGCACGATCTCGTGGTACGCGAAGACGCAGGGCATGGGGTCGCCGCCGGTGACGGCCTGGCGCGCCACTTCGGAGCGGGCGCCGTCGGCGCCGATCACGGCGCGGGCCCGCACGCGCGCCGCACGGTCCGCGCCCTCGTGGTGCGAGCGGAAATGCACGACGGAGACACCGTCTTCGTCGCGCGTGAGTTTCTCGAAGGTGCCGTTGCGGCGGACCGCGCCGCTGTCCACCGCGCGCCGGCGCAGCCACTCGTCGAACACCTCGCGGTCCACCATGCCGACGAAGCCGTCCTCGATGGGAATGTCCACCCGCTTGCCCGAGGGCGCGACCATGCGCGCGGAGCGGGCCTTGGCCACCAGCAGTTCATCGGGGATGGCGAAGTCGCGGATCAGGCGCGGCGGGATGGCGCCGCCACAGGGCTTGATGCGGCCATCGCGATCGAGCAGCAGCACCGAACGGCCTTGGGCGGCCAGGGTTTGTGCGGCAGTGGCGCCAGCGGGGCCGCCGCCCACGACGACCACATCGAATGTGCTGTTCATGTTCATGATGTTCACCTGGAGTGGGAAGCCAGCGCCAGACCGGCGTTGGCGGAGTCAGTGAGGGGATGGACCGGGGTCAGCGGCTGCGGTGGCGGCACCGAGATCCGGCTGGCGAGCCAGGCCGACACCGCGAAGAGAAGCGCCTCGAGCGCGAACACGCTGGCATAGGCCACACCGGGCTGTGCGATCAGCCAGCGCGCGAGGTCGCTGGCGGCGGTGCCGGCCAGGCCTCCGAAGCCGAAGGCGATGCCCTGCGCCGCGCCCCACAGGCCCATGCGCACGCCTTCACGCGAGGCGCGGCCCTGTGAAGCCAGCTGCATCATAGAGCCGATCGCGCCGATGGAGAACGCGCCATTGGCAACCCCCAGGAGGAAGACGTTCTCGCGCAGCGGCCAGGCACCGCCTGCAGCCCCCATCACACCGGCGAACACGAGCCCCGCGAGCGCGAAAGCTGATGCGATGCAGCCGCCCAGCGTCCATCCGCGCAAGGAGCCGAGCCAGGCCAGGCCTGCGCGCCTGGCCAGCGAGCCCGCCGCGGCGACCAGCAGCATGCCAAGCAGCACGCCCCCGTGCTGCACGCCCGCCAGGCGCGTGGACTCGCCCGGCGAGAAGCCGTGGACCGCGCCGGCGAAGGGCTCGAGGATCAGGTCCTGCGCGCTGTAGGCCAGCATGGACACGAAGACGAAGACCGTGAAGCGGCGCGCGGTGGGCTCGGACCAGACTTCGCGCAAGGCCTCGCGGAAGGGGGGTTTCACAGCGTCGGCCTGCGCCATCGCCAGTTCGGCGGCCGCCACCGGCGCGCCCTCCAGGCGCCACACCGCGATCAGGGTGAGCGCCATCGCGAACACCGAGACCGCCGCCGTCACCATGACGAGTCGTGACGGCGAATAGGGATCGAGCAGGCTGCCCGCCGTGCCCGCGGTGATGGCGAAGCCCGCGATCATCATCACCCACACGGTGGTGGCGGCTGCGGCGCGGCGCGCCTCGGGCACGCGCTTGGCCAGGAGCACCAGCAGCGAGGTGCCGCAGGCGCTCACACCCAGGCCGATCATCACGAAGGCCAGGGCCGCCAGCGCCAGGCCGGCTTCGCGCTGCGTGTGCATCCAGGCCACGGCCAGCGCAGCGAGCGTGCCGCCCGCCGCGAGAACGGCCATGCCGCCCACGATCCAGGGCGTGCGACGGCCCCCGACATCCGAGCCCCATCCCATGCGGGGGCGCGTGGCCTGAACCGCGTAGTGCAGTCCCACCAGCAGACCTGGCAGCAAGGCAGGCAAGCCCAGTTCCACCACCATCACGCGATTGAGCGCGGACGTGGTCATGACCACGATGGCGCCCAGGGCCGCCTGGACCAGCCCCAGGCGCACGATGCCGAGCCAACTGAAATGGCCCCCACGTTCGCCCACTGCGTGTGGCGGCCTGCCCCCCGAGGGGGCCCTCGCGCCTTGGGGCGGCCCGGCGGCGCTCATGTCCGCGCTCAAGCCACGCCCCGCAAGGCGAAGGCCGAAACCATCATCCCCGCGACGAAGAGCGGCACGCCGAAGCCGCTGTACCAGAGGGCCTTGCCCCGCACATCGGCAAGGAAGCGCGTCATGAGCAGGCCCTGGGCGGCCAGCAGGCCCACGATGCCCAGTGCATGCAGCGGCCGATCCCACGCCAGCAGGAGCGCGATCACACCGACCTGCGAGAGCGCCATCGTCCAGCAGGCCACGCGGGCCGCGCGCTGTTCCCCCAGTTGCACGGGCAGCGAGCGCACGCCCATGCGGCGGTCACCTTCGACCGACTTGAAGTCGTTGAGGGTCATGATGCCGTGCGTGCCCAGGCTGTACAGGGCCGCCAGCGCCAGGGACCGCGCCTCGGGCAGGCTGCCGCCGGCCATGACCGCCGCGCCCGTGGCCCAGGCGATGCCTTCGTAGCTGATGCCGCAGGCCGCGTTGCCCCACCAGCCGTTCTGCTTCAGGCGCAGGGGCGGTGCGCTGTAGGCCCAGGCCAGCACCAGGCCCAGGGCTGCGGCGCCGAAACCCCAGGGGCCCAGCAGCACGGCGACAGCCAGGGAGACCGCCGTCCAGGCGATGGCGATGTACAGGCCCCAGCGGCCCGGCATGCGGCCCGAGGGAATGGGCCGCTGCGGCTCGTTGATCGCGTCCACATGACGGTCGAACCAGTCATTGACCGCCTGGCTGGTGGCGCACACGAAGGGGCCGGCCAGCGCGATGCCGACCAGGGCCAGCAGCCAGTTGCCGCCCGCCAGGGGCACGCCGGACGCCACGACGCCACAGGCAAACGCCCACATCGGCGGGAACCAGGTGATGGGCTTGAACAGCTCGGTGATCGCCGAGAGCGCAGGACGGGACATTTGACGATTTTTTACTTGACAAGTATTGATGTCAATCTATATTTACACTCAGAAAAGAGCACTATTTAGCTCATAAACCGCCGTATCTCCGTCCTCATTTCGACCAAGGCATGCAGATGGCGCAGGATCTCGACCCCACCGCGCTGGCACGGGTGCTCTCCCAACTGAGCGGGGACCTGGTGCTGGTGATCGACCCGGACGGCCTGATCCAGTCCGTCGCCACAGGCCAGGAAACGTCCACGCTGGCCAGCGGCTGGGAGGGCCGGCCTTGGGCGGACACCGTGACCGCCGAGACGCGTCCCAAGATCGGGAAGATGCTGCGGGAGTTGGCGCTCACCGGCCATGCCCGCCGCCGTGAACTCAATCACCCGGTCCCGGGCAGCGCCCCGATCGCCTTCGCGTACCACGCAATGCGGCTGGGGCATGGCGAGCTCGCCCTGGCGATGGGCCGCGACCTGAGACCGCAGGCGGCCTTGCAGCAGCGTCTGCTGTCGGCGCAGCGGGAGGTGGAGGCGCGCCGCTGGAATTAGCGGCTCGCATGAACGAAGCGCGGACGTGCCACGCGCTTCGGGCGGTCTCGAAGTGCTGGCTGCTCAGGCCGTGTGTGCGACACCGGCCGCCAACAGGTCTGCGATCTGTTCGCGCGTGTAGCCCACGCTGGCAAGCAAGGCCGCCGTGTGCTCGCCCTGGGCCGGCGCCTTGAACGGCAACACCGAAGGCGTGCGGTCAAAGCGAGGCGCAGGCGCGGGCTGCAGCACACCGTCCGGCCGCACGAAGGTGCCGCGCGCGGCGTTGTGCGGATGGTCGGCCGCCTCGTGCATGGACAGCACCGGCGCGAAGCAGGCGTCGCTGCCTTCGAACACCTCGCACCACTGCGCGCGCGTGCGCGTGCGAAACACCGCCGCCAGCTTGGCGCGCAGCGCGGGCCATTCGTCCTGGGACCACTGCTGCTCGAAGTGCGGATCGGTGATGCCGCACAACGCGAGCAACTGGCGGTAGAACTGCGGCTCGAGCGCGCCAATGGCCACGTGCCGTCCGTCCTGGCATTCGTAGGTACCGTAGAAATGCGCGGCGCCGTCGAGGAAGTTGCTCTCTCTTGCATCGCGCCAGTGGCCCTTGGCCATGAAGCCGTAGATCGCCGCCATCAGCAGCGCCGAGCCGTCGGTCATGGCGGCATCCACCACCTGGCCCTGGCCGGTGTGCTGCGCCTGGCTCTGCGCCGCGAGCACCCCCAGCGCCAGCAGCATGCCGCCGCCGCCGTAGTCCCCCAGCAGGTTCAGGGGCGGTATCGGCTGCGAGGCGCCGCCGATGGCGTGCAGGGCGCCGGACAGCGCGATGTAGTTGATGTCGTGACCCGCCGTCTTCGCCAGCGGGCCGCTCTGGCCCCAGCCGGTCATGCGGCCATAGACCAGCTTCGGGTTGCGCGCGTGGCACGCATCGGGGCCCACGCCCAGTTTTTCCGCAACCCCTGGGCGAAAACCTTCCACCAGGATGTCGGCCGTCTCGACCAGACGCAGCACGGCCTCGACGGCGCGCGGGTCCTTCATGTTCAGGGCGATGGATTCGCGGCCGCGGTCGACCACGCCGTCATTGCGCAGGGCGTCTTCGAGCGGCGTACGGCTTGGCGCAGGCGGACGGTCGATGCGGATCACCCGTGCGCCCATGTCGGCCAGCAGCATGCAGGCGAAAGGGCCCGGGCCGATGCCGGCCAGTTCGATGACGGTGAGGTGGGAGAGGGGTCCGGCCATGTGCCGGATTATTCGTCGTCGCTGGCCGAGTCCGTCATGCCGAAGCGGCGCAGCTTGACGTACAGGCTCTGGCGCGACAGGCCCAGCATCTCGGCAGCGGAGGCGCGGTTGTCGCTGGTGAGCTTGAGCGCGGCTTCGATGCACAGCTGCTCGATCAGGTCCGTCGTGTCGCGCACGATGTCCTTGAGCGGCACGCGGCCCACGAGCTCGGTCATCTGGTCCGGCGAGCGCGGCAGCTCACGGCCTTCCGTGCCCTCGGTGACGAGGCGACGGCCGATGTCGCGGATGGTGAACCCCAGGCAGGGCGGGGTCGCGCTCATGGCGGCAACTGCGGAGATCTCGACGTCGGTGGCGCCGCCATGCTCGCCACGCAGCTGGGTCGCGAACAGGCGCACCGAACCATGCTGGCGCAGATTGGAGACCAGCACGTTCAGGTCGACGCCGCTGCGTCCGAGCCAGCGGTCCAGGGATTCACCGCGCACCATCTCGTCGGTGGGCGCCTGGGTCAGATCGAGGAAGGCGCGGTTGACGCGCAGTACACGGCCTTCGAGGTCGGTGACCACGAAGGCATCGGGCGCCTGCTGCAGGAGTTCGGACAGCGACGGCCCCTGGTCGCTGGGCGAGGCCGTCGAAGGGCGCGAGGGCGAGAAGCGCACGAGGAAGCTGCTCGAGGTCTCCTGCCGAAACAGCGACAGCGTGAGCTTGTACTCGTCACCGCCACGGGCCAGCCGAACGGCGGGCAGCTCGGCACGGCCGGCCGTACGGACTTTCACGAAGGCTTCGCGCACCGCCTCGGCCATCCCGGCGTCGAGACCGTCCGCCAGCGTCCAGGAGGATTTGCGCATCGCGTCGCCGAACAGCGCTTGGGCGGCGGGGTTGGCTTCTTCGAGCTTGTCGGTGGCGGCGTCCAGGATGAGGACGGGCTCGGCGGCTTGCTGGAAGAGGAGTCGGTAGCGGGTCTCGACGTGGCGCAGGCGCCAGTAGTCGCGCTCCATCGAGACTTGGGCCCCCACGAGGCGCTGCTGCAGCGCCATCTCGGGCCGCATGTCGCGCCCCAGGGCGACCAGGATGGGTTCGCCCGCGTGACGGCCGGCGCGGGGCACGGTGACCACGCGGTACGAGACCGCCAGGTCGATGCCGGTGGGCAGAGGATGGTTGACCTGGCGCGGTGCGGGACGGCGCCCGGCCAGCGCTTCTTTCAGGAGCGTCTCGACCTTGGGGCGGGATTCGACCGTGACCGTGGCCGACAGGGCCCGGCCCACCCAGTCACGGCAGCCCAGGTTGACGAGCTCCGGTGAGGCGAGCGAGAGGTCGCGGATGCGGCCTTCGGCATCCAGCAGGAGGACGATGTCGGCGGCGGCGGTGAGCAGTTCGGCCACTGCCTCCGGATCCAGGCCCGACAGAAATGAATCCGCCGACTCAAAGCGGCCGAGGTCCATTTTCTGGGCTCCCTGGTTCATGGCTGGTCGTTATTCGAAGTGCGCAGGTTAGGGCGGGTATTTTGCCCGCTCAACACGGCGATACGCGCGTTTCGACCAATTTGTCGGCGATTTCCGGGGCCAGGCTGCCGTTGATGGCGACGGCGTCGGCGCCTACCTCGGCGGCCAGGCCCGCCTGGCGCAGGAACATGGGGCCGCCCACGAGGATGCCGACCCGCGGATTGAGCGAGGCCTTGCGCACCGCAGTGATGGCCGGGGCCAGGCGCGGCAGGTGCACGTCGCACGCGAGCGAGAAGCCCACCACGTCGTACCACTCGCGCCGCACCAGGGTTTCGGCGTCCAGGGTTTGCACGGGACCGCCGGCCACGTCCCAGCCAGCGCTACGGAAGAACTCGCCCACCATGACCAGGCCGAAGGTGTGCTGCTCGCCCGGGCTGGGCAGCAGCAGGACGCGCCGCGCCTGGGCACCCGAGGGCGGACGGGTGACGAGGCCGGGGCTCAGGTCGCGCATCGCCTGCTGCAGCCGGCCCACGCCGACCGTGACGTCGGCGAAGTTGCACAAATCCTCTTCCCACATCTCGCCCAGGTGGCGGGCCGCCTGGGCCAGCAGGTCAATAAAGAGCGTCTCGACCGGGATGCCGCGCAGGCGCATGGCTTCCACGCTGGCGCGGGCGGGCCGGTCGTCGGGCAGCAGCACCATGCGCACGAGGTCCTTGACATCGGCCATGCTGATCGGCCGGCCGGTCAGCGTGCTGAAGTCGGGGGTATTGTTCGAGTGACTCTCGCCTGGGGCGTGGGCTTGGATCAGGCGGGGAATGATCTGCTGCGAAATGGTGGACGACAGCAACATCCGGCGCTGATCGGGCGCCTGGCCTGTCGGGTGACCACGGCCGGAGGTTTGCCCGGCCTGTCGGGACGATGTCATGGGGTACTCCTCGCTACATGCACGAATGGATGGGGGCGTAGGCGCCCCGGTTCGAGCCGAAGCTTTCGTGCGCAGCCAAGCAGTTCTTCTTGAGCTATCTCACCGAAGGGCGCTTGCCGCCCCTCCCTGTACGGATGAGATACCCGCGTATTGTGCTGGGTTTTTACGGTTACACACAAGCGTTTCAAGGGTCGACCCATCCGGTGGTGGCGAATCCGGGTTATCGCCGCCGCTCCGCCATATGTCAACTTATATTTACGTCAATCCGAATTGACAGATGCCTCCAGGGCGGGCTAAATAGCTCACATGGCGGCTTACCCCGAGAAGACAGCGGCGCAACCTCCCCCCGGAGTGTCAGGCGGGCTTTACACCCCCGAAGAACGCGTGCGCCGCGACAACACCCGCTGGACCCTGGTCCAGGGGGTGCTCGCGCCTGTGCAATTCCTCGTCTTCCTGGTCAGCCTGGCCCTGGTGCTGCGCTACCTGGCGACAGGGGAAGGCCTGGCCTGGGCCCATGCCTCGGTGGTGGCCAAGACGGCCACGCTGTACCTGATCATGGTGACCGGGTGCATCTGGGAGAAGGTGGTCTTCGGGCGCTACCTGTTCGCCCCGGCCTTCTATTGGGAAGACGTGTTCAGCATGGCCGTGCTGGCCCTGCACACCGCCTACCTGGTGGCCCTGGCCACCGGCGCCCTGGGCGACCGGGCCCTGATGGGGCTGGCCCTGGCGGCCTATGCCACGTATGTGGTCAATGCAACACAGTTCCTGCTGAAACTGCGGGCGGCGCGCCTGCAGGAGGCGGCCATGGCGGCCGCCAGCGCCCCGGCGGCTGATGGACGCCATGGCGGACAGACGGCGGGCACCACCTTGTATCCGGAGGGTGCGCGATGAGCCCCGTCATTCCCATCCGCGCCGAAGCCGGAGGCTGCGCCGACGCGCCCGTGCTGCGTGAGCGCGGCCAGCGTGAGGTGTTCTGCGGCCTGACCGGGATCATCTGGCTGCACCGCAAGATCCAGGACGCCTTCTTCCTGGTGGTGGGCTCGCGCACCTGCGCGCACCTGATCCAGTCCGCCGCCGGCGTGATGATCTTCGCGGAGCCGCGCTTCGCCACGGCCATCATCGACGAGCGGGACCTGGCGGGCCTGGCTGACGCCAACACCGAACTCGATCGCGTGGTCACGCGCCTGCTGGAGCGGCGGCCTGATATCAAGATGCTGTTCCTCGTCGGGTCCTGCCCGTCGGAGGTGATCAAGCTGGATCTGTCGCGCGCGGCGCAGCGCCTGTCGCAGCGTTTCAACCCCGGCGTGCGCGTGCTCAATTACTCGGGCAGCGGCATCGAGACCACCTTCACCCAGGGCGAGGACGCCTGCCTGGGCTCGCTGGTGCCCGTGCTGCCCGCGTCGCCCGCAGACGCCGCGCCCGAACTGATGGTGGTGGGCACGCTGGCCGACGTGGTGGAGGACCAGTTCGCGCGCCTGTTCTCGCAACTGGGGATTCCCACGCGCTTCTTCCCGCCGCGGCAGGCCGATGCCCTGCCTCCGATCGGTGAGAACACCCGCTATCTGCTGGCGCAGCCCTTTCTGGGCGATACCGCCCGCGCGCTCGAATCGCGCGGCGCCACGCGGCTGCCCGCGCCCTTCCCGCTCGGCGTGGAAGGCACGATGGCCTGGTTTGCAGCAGCCTGTGACGCCTTTGGCGTCTCACGCGAACGCCTGGAAGAAGTCACGCGCAGCGCCCGCGAGCGCGCCGGTGCGGCCCTGGCACGCCAGCGCGTACAGCTTGAAGGCAAGCGCATCTTCTTCTTCCCCGACTCGCAGCTGGAAGTGCCGCTGGCGCGTTTCCTCTCGCGCGAGATGGGCATGGGGCTGGTCGAAGTGGCCACGCCTTATCTGCACCGCCAGCACCTGGCCGAGGAACTGGCGATGCTGCCTGCGGACACGCGCCTGGCCGAAGGACAGCACGTGGAGAACCAGCTCGATCGCTGCCGCGCCGCGCAACCCGACCTCGTCGTGTGCGGCCTGGGACTGGCCAATCCGCTGGAGGCCGAGGGTCTGACCACCAAGTGGGCGATCGAACTCGTGTTCACGCCGATCCAGGGCTTCGACCAGGCGGCGGACCTGGCCGAACTGTTCACGCGTCCGCTGACACGCCGCCTGAAGCTGGCCGCCTGACGCCCGAGGACACGCACCATGCAACTGACCCTCTGGACCTACGAAGGACCGCCCCATGTGGGCGCGATGCGCGTGGCCACGGCGATGAAGGACGTGCACTACGTGCTGCACGCACCGCAGGGCGACACCTACGCCGACCTGCTGTTCACGATGATCGAACGGCTGCCGCGGCGCCCGCCGGTGACCTACACCACCTTCCAGGCCCGCGACCTGGGGGGCGACACCGCGGAATTGTTCAAGACCGCCGCGAAGGAAGCGTTTGCGCGCTTCCAGCCCGCAGCGATGCTGGTGGGAGCTTCTTGTACCGCCGAATTGATCCAGGACGACCCGGGCGGCCTGGCACGCGCATTGGAGCTGCCCGTGCCCGTGGTACCGCTGGAACTGCCCTCCTACCAGCGCAAGGAAAACTGGGGCGCGGCCGAGACCTTCTATCAGCTGGTGCGCACGCTGGCTGGCGCGAAACGCGAACGCGCGCCGGGCAACGGCCGCCCGCGCTGCAACGTGCTGGGCCCCACCGCGCTGGGCTATCGCCATCGCGATGACCTGCGCGAGATCTGCGCGCTGCTGGACGAGATCGGCATCGAGGTGAACGTCGTCGCGCCGCTGGACGCCACGCCCGCCGACATCGCCCGCCTGCAGGACGCCGAGTTCAACGTGGTGCTGTACCCCGAGATCGCCTCGGTGGCGGCCGGCTGGCTGCAACGCAGCTTCGGGCAGCCTTTCACCCGCACCGTGCCGATCGGCGTGAACGCGACGCAGGATTTCATCCGCGAAGTGGCGCAACTGGCAGGCCTGGACGCCGAACCCCTTCTGGCCCGCACCGCCTCGCGCGCGCGCTGGTATGCGCGCTCGGTCGATTCCACCTACCTCACGGGCAAGCGCGTCTTCATCTTCGGCGACGCGACGCACGCGGTCGCCGCCGCCCGCGTGGCGTCGCAGGAAATGGGCTTCACCGTGGTGGGCCTGGGCACCTACAGCCGCGAGTTCGCCCGCGAGATCCGCGAGGCCGCCAAGCTCTATGGCGTCGAGCCGTTGATCACCGACGACTACCTGGAAGTGGAGGAACACATCCTGGCAGCGCAGCCCGAGCTGGTGCTGGGCACGCAGATGGAGCGTCACATCGCCAAGCGCGCGGGCATTCCCTGCGCGGTGATCTCCGCCCCGGTACACGTGCAGGACTTCCCCGCACGCTACTCACCCCAAATGGGCTTCGAAGGCGCCTGCGTGCTGTTCGACACCTGGGTGCACCCGCTGATGATGGGACTGGAAGAACACCTGATCGGGATGTTCCGTGGCGACAGCGAATTCCATGAGGATGCGGCGCCTTCACACCTGGGCGGTGTCCGGCGCGTGCCGCAGGCCGCTGCCGTGACCGCCGCAGCGGCCAATCCTGAGGCTGTTGCAGCGTCGTCGCTTGCGGCGATACCGGCATCGCCCGAGACGGAATCTGCCGCCTCCGGCGTAGCCCTCACCGACCCCGCTGCCGCCGCCTGGGTGGCCACCTGGCAGGCCGAAGCCGAGCGCGAGCTGAAAAAGATTCCGTTCTTCGTGCGGGGCAAGGCCCGCCGCAACACCGAGCAATACGCACGCGAGCACGGGCTGGACGTGATCACCCTGGACACCCTCTACGATGCCAAAGCCCACTTCAGCCGCTGAAGCCCGGGCTGGCGCCGCTCCGATGCGCGTCGTCCTGGTCACCATGGACAGCCACCTGGCGAGCGCCGCGCAGCGCGCGGCGCGCCGCCTGGCCAAGGCCCTGCCTGGCGTGACACTGAAGGTGCACGCCGCCGCCGAATGGGCCGACGACCCCGCCGTGCTGCAACGCGCGATCGACGACATCGCACGCGGCGATATCGTGATTGCCACCATGCTGTTCATGGAGGACCACTTCCTCCCGGTGCTGCCCGCCCTGAAGGCGCGCCGCGACCAGTGCGACGCCATGGTCTGCGCCATGTCCGCCGCCGAGGTGATGAAGCTCACGCGTATGGGCAAGTTCGACATGGGCGCGCCCGCCAGCGGCTTCATGGGAATGCTCAAACGCATGCGGGGCAAGCGCGAGGGCGACAACGTCGACAGCAACCGCGGCGCCGAAGGCAAGGCCACCGCCGGCGCGCAGCAGATGAAGATGCTGCGCCGCCTGCCCAAGATCCTGCGCTTCATCCCCGGCACCGCACAGGACGTGCGCGCGTATTTCCTGACCCTCCAGTACTGGCTCGCCGGCTCCGAGGACAACCTCGTGCAGATGGTGCAGCTGCTGGTGGACCGCTACGCCGACGGTCCGCGCATCGGCCTGCGTGGCAAGGCCAAGGTGCTGCCGCCGGCCGAATACCCCGAGGTGGGCATCTACCACCCGGCGATGGAACCGCGCCTGTCGGCGCAACTGAGCGACCTGCCCCGCGTGGCCACCACCGGCAAGCGCGGCACGGTGGGCCTGCTCCTGATGCGGTCCTACCTGCTCGCGGGCAACGCCAAGCACTACGACGGCGTGATCACCGCCATGGAAGCGCGCGGCCTACGGGTGATTCCGGCCTTTGCCACCGGTCTGGACAACCGCCCGGCCATCGAATCGTTCTTCACCAAAGAAGGTCGCAGCACCATCGACGCCCTGGTGTCCCTCACCGGCTTCTCGCTGGTGGGCGGCCCCGCCTACAACGACGCGCGCGCCGCTGAAGACGTGCTGGCCAAGCTGGACGTGCCCTACCTGGCGGTCACCCCGGTCGAATTCCAGA
>JACCDX011256759.1_pt1 | contig 17898 bp, 13 predicted proteins | sample 7449681 | NCBI WGS metagenome assembly JACCDX01 (sample SAMN15323450, study PRJNA562643) | freshwater metagenome | isolation source: river surface water | place: USA:Blue River Watershed | collected 2017-08-18
CACCCCCTACACCCCCAGGAATCATCTGTCCAGCACCTACAGGCACTTGATTGGATTGGGGGTTCGCTGAATTTGGGGTACTCCCTAAATTGGTATTGGTCAGCGTTTGCGCAAATACCGGATTTAACTCAAGGCTTAAGATTAAAAACGCTAAGCCGATTTTCTTAAATAAGCCCCTTGGCCACGAGAGCCAATGGGGAGCCAAACGAGCATTGTTGAGCGAAAAAACGCGGTACATATTCATCATGAATTCAAGAGTGTACCCAATTTATCAGTGATCCTACTAGTTCTTAAAAAGACCTCAAAAATTACTCAAAATGGTTGAACGGGCATGAGGCTCTCGGTTTGATCCCCCGCGCCCACGCCCAAAGCCCGCTGATCACGCATGCGCGTCAAATCATAGAGACGGTATTTACGTTGCAGGAACGCCCCACCATCCTTGTAGTAAGGTTGGTACATGAAGGTCGCCACCGCATTGGTGCGCTTGGAGAGGAAAGCATCAAACGGAATCGTGAAATAAATCCCCTTATCGTTACTGCCCTCGCCGTAGTTAATGCTCGACATATTGGTCTTGGTAAAGTACGCGCCAATTTGCATACCATTGGCAAATACCTTGGAAATATCCAACGTACCTCCCCGATCCCCCGCCAAATACTGCCCGGCTGAGACCTTCGTGAGAATATTTTGCCAACCGGTGTCCCAATACACGGTCGCATGACCCGTATTAACTAAATACGACGGTGTTAAGAAATTAAAGTTTTGTTGGAAGGCGCGCTGCTTCACGCGATTCATGTCCACCCCAAAAGCCAAGGGACTACCTACGGGGCGATAGAGGTACTCACCGCCCACACCGGCAAACATCCACTCTAAGTAACCGCCATAAGCACTCACAAAATGATTTTGTTGTAGCTCTTTGACTTGCGTCACTTGCAAGTTGGGCATCGTAATTAAAGAAGAATCCCAATACTCTTTTAAGTAGGTGCGCACGCGCGGTACATTCCCTGGATTGGCTAAATTTGCATAGGTGTATTGATAGTGCCCCAGATTATTGGGCCCTTGCAAAGACAAGGTAGCTGAGGCCCAGGCGCCCGTCCATAATTTCGCGGTACCGTTGGCGGTGGCATTAATCGCAAAGATCGGTCCGAAATTATTCGGGCCCCCAAAGATTTGCTGATACCCCAAGCCAAAACCATAGTCATAGCGCTTAGCCGGTCGAGTAGCGAGCTCGCCAAAGGCAGTGGTTGCCTCAGGCGTTAAGAAGACAGGATTATCTTGCACAGGAACCATCTCGGGGGCTTTCACACTAAATGCGTGGGTAGTAATCGCTGGGGTCTTGCGCTGCGAGGGTGGCAAAAGTTGGATTTGCGTGAGCATCCATTGCTTGCGATTAACCGCATATTCGACAATTTGTAAATCTTTATTCAAAATCCGAATCTTAAATTCAGTAATGGAATTGGGCGCCGCGTCATGCAACTGCGCAATGATGTCATTCAAAGTATCGTTGATGTAAATCGCGCGCACGTTTTCAATGTCTAGCCACCAACTGGTGCGCACACGCTCAAGACGTACCGCATCCCAACCTGAACGATCGGAGATCGATTGCAACAAAGCAGCAAATACCCGATCGGATTTTGCCGATGTTCCCGACCTTACTGGCTTGCCACTAGTTGAAACTGCGCCACTGGCTGTGCTAATGCTCGCTAAGGGTGGATTGACTACCGTAGTAGTCAGAGCACTCGACCCAACCACGAAGGAATTCCTCTTTGTCGCATTCGTTGCATTACCTCCCACACCATTAGAAGTCGGTATTGCGGAAGCGGGTAATGCAGAAGTGGGCAAGGTCAGCAATGCCCCTGAACCCTCTGATGGGGTAGGCGATGTACTCCCTTGCGCCAGCGGCATGCCAATGGCTTTCCGCTCGACGGCGATCGGTTTCTTATCCGCGGACTTAGAACGATTGAGTTTTCCGAGGTTATCCGTAATGGTGAGCGAAATCATCGCTTGATTGCCTCGCTCAAAACCTACCGAGAGATAGACGTACTCCCACATATAGGTCGCGCCCACATTGATGGGGTTAGCGGCACCCAAGGGAGAATTCACCTTAAAGGCGTTACCTAGTGGTTCATTTTGATAATTATTACCATCGAGTTCGAGTTTGAGCACTAAGCGATCGATTGGCGTGTGGTATTGCACGCCACCAAAGAGCGCGGTTGCCCCTGTAAAGTAACCGCTCGAATTAAATGTCCCGCCTTGGGACGAGGATGAAGTGGTGCGATTACTGAAGCGCCCGCCAAACACCGAGAGTGGATTTTGAATGTTGCCACGCGCACCGTTATACCCCCATCCGAGCCCCAAAGAAAAATCAAAATCCCAATAGCGCTTATTTGCGACTAAGTATTCACCGCCAAAAAGTCCGGTACCACCAATATCGGTAAACCCAAGCGCCACTTGCGGTAAGTAATAGGACTCATTCAGCAATTTAAACTTTAGGGGAATCGATTTATCTTGATAGGCAAAATTAATATAACCAGGGTTAAATTCTCGGTTATCAATGCGGGTATAGCGAAACCCAAACTCAAACCACGACAATGGTTGGAATAACAAATTGTAGCGCTGATAGGGATAAACGTTGGAATAACTGAGCGCTACTTGACCTTCGGGCGCCATGCGCGCTGTGGGGGTTTGCAATAGACCAATGGTGCCAAAGTCATTGGGAATGAGTGGGATGGCACGTGCGCGACTAAGATCCCGATAGCTCTCAGCCAGGAGCACGGGGTTATCCATACGCTTGGGGGCACTCGCGAAGAGTTGCTCATTTTGCGGCGTTCCCGAGACCCCTAAGGTCGCTAAAAAGCGTGCAATCTCCCAGGAGAAATTATCGGCATAGGCTTCAGTCCGATTAGGAGCCCAAATCCAAGAGCCAGGCGCTGGAAAGGTTTGTGGTGCTAAATTCCAAGCGCTCGTGGGTACCTTGGCGATCTGACCATCGGGCTGAATCACCCAGGCCCAATCCACATTTAATTGCCTACCCGGTGCGCATACCGATACATAGTGCCTTGCCATCACCCCAGCGCGAAACGGTACGGTACAAATCGAGCCATCCCCGTGCACCACCGAGACAGTGTCGATTGGCGATGGCACAATCAGCCGCTGCCCAGGCTCCAAAAGTGGGTTGATGCTGGGCTTGGCTTCCATGACCAAGGCATTAGTGCTCGGCAGCAAGACTCGACCACTTACTGGCAATGCTTGTAAGCGTGTGATTAGCGCGGCTCGACTGGCGGCAGTACCACCCACCGATTGGCCCCTCAATTTGGCCCAAGCCGAAAATGATCCGTCACGCGATGTTCGCAGCTGCTGGAGCAAATCCTCCTTTTGCTTTATTTGCAAAGGCTGCTCTTCGGGCACCTGCCATTGAATACCCCAGTTAAAATATTTTTGAGAATTGGGTGAAAGGCCTTGGTTTTTGATTAAGACCTCGGATAGTGGAATTGGCTCTTGAGCCGTCATCATACTTGCCTGCTTTGCATCTTGTGCCTTGGCGCTTGCAATTGCTATCCAACATAGAACAACTACAAATACAGTTCGAAGGAATTGATCACAATTATGGTTTCGCACGACTTAAACCCTCGGTGCGCTCAACCCTTTGCCATCGAATACAATAGTCGCTTGCTAAACACTGTTGGCCAAAAACTACCTGAATTGGTTTTTGGCTAATATCGATGGCAAACAACCCAGGGTAGTGATATGGAGGGCTTAGGCCGCCCGCTTGTGAACGCACCTCTTCCGAAAACCAACGCAAACTCGGACCCGCAGAAGGCTCAAACAAAATATCTTTTGGGGCAGCGGCAAGTGGTGTTATCAGAACACTCTCGCGCACCTGATACCGGTAACCTGGCATTTCATTACGAACACGTGTGTACGCAGTGGGCCTAGTTAATTGGGCGACTAGACCTAAATCAGGGCCGCGTACCTCTTGCCAATTGCTTCGAAATCCCTCTAGATCTGATAAATAGCCATTACGTGTTTTGATAATTGCCTGATCACTACTAACCCATACGCTTTCAGAACCCAAACGATAGGCCTCCACCATGAACACTTCATGCTGATTGATCGCAACCTTAAGATAACGTAAGTTGGGATTTATACCTAAAGCTTGGGATTGACGATCAGCCGATCGGCTTTGATGAACAGTTTGCCAGCCCGCTTGCCATAAATTTGTACATCCCAACAAAAAAAAAGTGAAACAAGCAGTGCTTATGAGTTTAAAAACGAAGGAGCACGACCGCACAACTTAACCACCTGATGCCATATTTGAACCACTCCCTCCAGTGAAGGTTGCTGGCTGACCATCATTGTCATTGTTGTTGGTAATGATTGCGATACCAACTAAAATTAATTGCGCATAATTCAGGGGCTCGGTCGCAACTCGTCCAGTTGCCGCAGATTGGGCCACCCTCATGCCAGGACCTTCTAGCAGGTGAGAGGACGATGATTGTGTTCCAAACAGAGCTTGTGAATGAGAAGTCTGCTCAAAAGGTTGAGCGAATACCAAGGGTGAGCCCAACACAAGCAACGAAATTACAAATTTTTTAAACATGCTATATATTAACAGACACTGCGTCAAAATTAGAGTATTGACTAGCTTATTTGGTTGCAATGAATAGCCAATCGCCATCACCAAATTGCTCATAAAAGATGACTTGCCACAAACCCGATTCAATCCTACCCATAATTAGTGCATCTAAGGCTCGATGGGGTAACGGCTGACCAGAATTAAAAATACGTTCATGGTGCTCGAGCGATTTTAATTGGCGTTGATAAAAGACATAATCTGGCGGATTATGTGACAGTTGAAAAACTAGGTCATTGACTAGTTTTTTGTTAGAAAAATCAAAAAATAATTGTACGTAATTACGCCACAATGAAATCCCACAAAAATAATTAGCAAATGGAAAAGGGATGCTCAGTAAAGTTTGCTGATTATTATTCTGTTGAATTTTTTTACAAATAGGCTCAATAAATTGATTTAACTTTTTATCAATCAGTAACGGACCTAATGAATTGGTAGAAATCAAATCGCGATTTTGATTTATACGTGGAACACGATAATCATGCCAAGCATAGGGCGTATTGAACTTATGTATCAAGGCACTAAAGCCTAAAAAGAGAGTAATGATCACTAAAAAAAACTTAAGTCGTTGCAAATGATGTGCATCTGCAATCCCAATAAAGACAATTAAAGAAATGGACAGAATAAATGTGAAATCAGTAGTCGAACCAGCGCTACTTAGGGCGCCTGCCATAAGTAAACATGAAATCAGAATGGGAAACTGAGTTACCGCACTATTAAATACAATCAGTCCATTCTTCTTTTGGCTAAAAATTATGAAAAATGCACTATAAATAAATAAAGCAAGAATGATGAGATTGATCCAATAATAAATAGGAATCGAGGTCTTCATTACTATAAAAAAAAGTAATGCACTTAACGCTAAAAGTAATAGACGACGGTACTTTGTATACAAAAAAATACAAATAGACAGCATTCCAAAAAAAAGTAAATTTGGTAATGCAAACGCGTTTTCCCATGCATTTTGCAAGAGTTTCGGTACGAATTTCCACATTTGAGAGCCGCCCTTAACCCCCGATGCATCCACTAAAGTGGATAAATACCATGCCCTTACATTATCTTGTGCCATCAGGTAAATCAGGCCCGTACCAAAAATTATCCCCAAAATAAATAAGGCAAGCTGGTGAGGATGGATTCGATTGCGATTTAGAAAATTGATAAATAAATACCCAGCAAGCAATAAAATTCCATCGGTTATTTTGGTAAAAATAATAAAAGCAAGAACGATTCCTAATATAAAAAAATAATACTTTTTTGTATTCTCTCTATATGGGAATACCTGTAGCAAAATCCATAAAAAAAGCAATTCAAGGGTGTAGGCAAAGGCATGGTAATCATCAAAGCGAAAGGGGGGGAAATAAATTGATATAAAAAATATGGATACTATCAGGACCGCCTGAATATGATCCGATGTCTTGGTATGCTTAACAATAGCCTTAATTAATAATACGTACGCAATCAGAATCGGAATAAAAATAAATTTTTGCGCTATAAAAGAGTCACCAAATATAAAGATGCCAATTGCATTAAAAATAATGAATAAAGGTTGTTGTACTAACTGCTGATCGCTATATAACTTAATACCTGTTAAATAATTTTTAGCGTAAAAGAACCATACTCCATCAGCCGCTGAGATGGTCAGCAAAAGTAAAAGACAACCAAAAAAAATGCAAGCGGCACTAGCGATACTAGTCCACCTGCTGTTTTGAATACCTTTAAAAAAATTACTGTTTGTTAGAGGATAGTCGCGATCCCTAGACATCAGTTTCTTCTTTTACGAAATTAATTCGCTCTTTCTCAATCACGATGGGTCGATTTTGCACATAGGTATGTATCGAAGCAATGTATTCGCCTAAGAGGCCAATAAAAATAAAAATAAGGCTCATAAAGAGAAAAAAGCCAATTGTGAGCGGCGCTAGACCCATCGGAAAATCATGCCAATATAAAAGCTTCATCACGGTGTAGTAGATTGCAATGACAAATGATAGAAAACCTAGACCGATTCCTAAAAATGTCGAAAGCCGAAGCGGCACCTTCGAGTGACTGATCATTCCAAGCATTGCAATATCAAACAAGGAATAAAAATTATTTTTGCTGATACCCCGAAGTCGCTGAGGTTGCTCAAACTCAATGGTGGCAATTGGAAAACCCAATTCACAAATGAGGCCTCGTAAAAATGGATAGGGATCTTGGATTTTACGTAGCTCAGTGATCACTTTATGATCGTATAAACCAAATCCGGTAGAATCACGTACGATTTCAACCTCGGAGATTTTTTGCAAAATACCGTAGTAAGCTCTGCGTATATAGTGCATGAGGCCATGGGTTTGACTTTCAGGCTTCACCCCCAATACCACTTGCCAGCCCTTCTCCCAGCGCTCGATGAGCTTAGGGATTAATTCAGGTGGGTCTTGTAAATCGGAGGCCAAGTAGATCGTCGCGTCCCCTGAGGTTTGTAATATCCCCCAGTATGGCGATCGAATATGGCCAAAATTGCGAGTATTAACAATCACCTTAATGCGCCGATCGCGCCCCACCAATTGCCGTAAAAGTTCAACAGTGCGATCAGTCGAGGCATTGTCAATAAAGAGATATTCAAATGTATATTGAGGGAGCGCATCCATTACTTGCGTGACGCGACGATAAAGTTCCTCAACATTTTTTTCCTCGTTGTAACACGGCGAAATAATGCTGATTTTTTTAGTATGCATTCTTAACCTGCCTTGTGGACTCGGATCGACGAAATGTAATAACTTTTTCCTGCAGAGGAAATGCAAGTTGTTACTATAACAATAATTCCTTACACAAGCCAAATGGCGAGCACAGACTCACCCACCAAAAACCATAATCGGGCAATACTAGGGAGCACAGTACTACTAAAGACAAAATAGTTTCCTGTATATTCATGCAGCTGCTGCCGGTTCATTCGAAGCATCAAGCACTTATTGATCAAAAATTAAAAAGTGATCGCCAGTACATAACTCTCTACACCAATGGTATAGCCAAGGACAGGATTGAGCTCTCTTACCTCGAGGGAGCGCGTTTCCTGATGGGATTTGGTTTGGCTAGGACAGCGCTCGGATTCGCTCGATGGTATGACTAAGCGCTGTGTTCAAATCCAGATAGTGCATGCCGGCAGCCTGCGCGCGTGCGATGCTGGGTACGTAGCGATCAATTGGGCGTGATGTTTGCGAGGGAAGCTTGAGCGAAACCCCAAAACGTACAGCCAGCGAAGCGGCCAAGTCCTGCACAGCAATTGCCTCTGGCGATCCCACATTCCAGATCGGGCACAGAGGACTTGCACGCGAGGCCAAGTGCATTAACCAACGCGTCAAATCATCGGCGTGGAGGTAACTACGCACCACAGGACTTGTAGCTTTCACCTCAATGGTTTCCTGAGCAAGCCCTTGACCAAGAAAATTACCAATGGCAAAGTGCTGATCGCGCGGTAGGTAGGCGCCCACAAAGGCAAAGCAGCGAGCAATGGACACAGCCATGCCAGCATGTCCCAATGCAGCAATCATGACTTCGGAGTCGCGCTTGGCGGCTGCGTAATCGCGTTTGGTTTCTGCAAGCGCCGCAATCGAGCCATCCAAGGGCATCTCTTCAAGTAGCTGCAATTGTTGAGGAGCTTGCACCCCGTAGACCGCCCCAGAGCTGGCATAAACAATCCGACTGCCAACTAAAGTATGGGGCGCCAGATGACAAAAATTCAGGGTCGCCGCTAAGATATTGGATTTTTCAGCCTCCGGTACCGTCAGGTATCTACGTGCATCGGTGCTGGCTGCCGCATGAATCACGTAATGAGCCCACGGCAGTTGCGCTGTTTGCGTAATGTCCAAATCAATCAGTTCTACGCCGCGCGTTAGAAGTTGAGGATGACTTTTCGCTAATGCCGTAGCGGAGCGCGCTGCTAGCAAAAGCCGATCGATGCCCCAAGGCTCTAAGAGACCGCGAGCGTAAGCATCGGCAATGGACTTACCAAAAAAACCGGAGCCACCAATCACCAACACGCTTGCCATGGCTCAACCCTTAGAGTTTAACGATGAATCTAAAGACCGCGGGACTTAAAGGCCTCAAGCAAATTAGGATCCGCGGAATAAGGGGTATCCAAAATATCGACGGTAATGGGTTGATCTTTGGCGCAGTTACTCAATAATCGATGTCCGAACTTACCTAACATCAACTCACGACTAGAGACCTGTCCTTTTTGCAAAGGAATTGCCATATAAAAATCATCTTCGGTCAAAGACTGGCCAGCGACTAAGTTGCGTTTGGCATAGACACCTCGAACATAGGAATCCAAATAGGCCACTTCGCGATCGAGCATGGTGCGGCGCTGATGGGATGACGTGCCACACATTTCCACAGCTTTATGCCAGGCTTTAAACCAGGTATCGATTTGATGGGGTAAAGACGAGTAGGTGGCCACCTCAAAGCCATCGTCATTAATATCGATGTGCCGCTCAAAGGTACGCGCACCTTTAGCATAGGCAATATGCATCGATGCTGACCAATCATGATACTCATGGCACGAATAGCCAATCACTAAGTTGGGATAGCGATTACGCAAATAATCGATTTGATTGAGCTCACACTCCTTATCCTCATGGGGATATGCGGCAATGCAATGGTTGAGTGCTAACGGGATGCTGCGATTTGTAAAAAACGTTACCACATCATCCATGTCCTTTTGTGACATACCACCCGTTGAGATAATCACCGGTCGTCGAGTTTTAGCAATGCGTTCCAATAAAGTCCAATCATTATTATCAGCACTTGCCACTTTGATGATGGGCATATCAAACTCCACACACCAATCAACGGATTTTTCATCAAACGGGGTGGACATGGGAATGCAGTTACTGCGGCGAATTGCTTCAACTAATTGAGCAAAATGCTCTTTGGACATTTTCGTGTCTGAGAGGCGCTTAACATAACGGATATCTTGGCGATTTAAAAAATCTTTATGAATAAAATTGTCAATATCCCGAAATTGCAATTTAATCGCTGCGCGCACATTATTAAATCGCACCACTTTTGAAAATTTATCAATAATGGCAAGACCACGCTCGAGGCTACCTTGATGATTACTGGCCATCTCTAAAACAAAGAGGTCTTCAAATATTTGATTGTTTGCCATACTAATAAATTCTTTATAAAAATAAGATTTTAATGTAAATACTTTAGAAATTGAGCCGCTTGGTCCTCGGTAAGGGGCGGCGTCATGAGGTGCAGGGGATTGGATTCCATCGCACCTGTCTCAGTGACCCGACTCGAAATTTTGGGAAAGTAGGTTTGTTCAGGGTCAACCGACACAATAAACGCGTGCGGGCCTTGTGCTGCAAATGCCGATTGAAAGGCGGGATCGGTCTCAAAACCAGGGGTAAGACGCGTCACCGGTAGATCCCAGGCAGAAAACAGTCGATCCCAATGGGGCAATCCCAAACCAGTATTTCGATCACAACCGACATAACGACCGCCGAAATAATTTTTTTGTGTCATGCGAATCGATGCATAACCAGAATCGTCATAAATGAAAATTTTTAAATTTAAATAGTTGATCCCAACGGTACCGAGCTCTTGTAAATTTTGAGCAAAACCACCATCGCCCTCAACCAAAATAACTCGTTTATCCGGGTTTGCAAAACATGCGCCCATCGCCCCTGATAATCCATAGCCCATCGACGCCAAGCCCTTATTGGTAATGATCACTTGACCCTGTTTTTGCCAAAACACCTGCATCATTGATGTAAACGCACTGCCACTGCTGCAGGGAATAATGACATCGCTGGCATTGCACTGATTAGACAGATGTCCGACAAAATCAAACGGGGAGATGAATTGAGGACGAGGTTGATTCACGCTTTCTGAGAGAGGAATGCCATCGCGCACTTGCTGGGCAAATATAAGCCATTCCTCTTTCGATGCGAGAGGAGTAGCAAGGAGATCCGCTAGGCATTGATTTGCATCCCCTAAAATGGGCATATCAACTCGCGGATGTCCCTTGTTCAGTTCGGATGGATCAATTTCCACCTGCGCGATACGACCACGCGGAACAAATTGCTGCCAATTAAACCCGGTTTGCTGAAGACCAAGGCGTGTACCCAAAGCGATAACCAAGTCTGATTGCTGCAATACGATATTGGCCGAACGTTGCCCCCATGTATTTGGGCGACCCAGATAGTTCGCATACTTTGCAGCAAAGCGATCCGCACCATTCCATGTGGTCATGATCGGGCAACGCAATGCGGCCAACTGATCTTCCAATTGCGCCGCTACCGCCCGGGATATCCCGCCGCCTAGCAATAACACCGGTCGAGCAGCGCGATTAAATGCGCTAACCAATGCATCCATCGTCTGCTGGGGAACCCTTGGTAGCACCACACTCGATGCCAGGTCAATTTCATGAACAGAATCGGTGACTTGTTGCGCCTGAACATCTAATGGTATTTCGATAAACACGGGGCCCTTGCGACCCTGTCGGCTGGATAACACCAACTTAGTAAATGTTTGGGCATCAAAAGGGTTTTCCATCAACACGGATTGGACGGTAATTGGCTTAACAATCGAAACGCCATCAATTTCCTGAATCCCCCGCTGGCGCACCTGGCCCCTTGCTAAATCCGCTGTTTTTGCCTGTCCGCCAATCACCAATAATTCCCTACTTTCCAAAAATGCACCAGCCATAGCCGTCACAATATTCGTTAAGCCAGGACCGGCCGTAACGAGCGCCAAGGCCTTCTTGGAGGGATTGGATTCATTAAAGTATTCCGCCGCAATCCCCGCAGCCACCTCATTGACGACCGCCACCATGGTCATCTTGCGACTTAAACTCTCGGTCAGATGCATGATGTTGCCACCGCCCACTGTGAAACAATGGGTATAGCCCATCTGGACTAACCAATCCGCCATTAAATCACTGTATTTCATCCCTTAAATCCTTTTTAACCAGTCAAATGTGTTCATAATCATTGCATCGGATTGACTATTTCTCGGTATCGAAATGCGTTCCAAAAATCCATTCGGGTCTACAGAAATTAATCGATAATTTTCATGCGAGTGTTTTTTATCAGATTGAAACGCATGAAAAGCTCCCAACAGATCAATTTGGGAAATCTGATGAGCCATCTCAGGAATGCGAGTAAAGAGACTCTGAATGTATTCGGTTAATTGCAAGGCCCGTTTTGGGGCACTGGTTTGCGGACGGCGTAACATTCCCAGGTGAATTTCAGCCAACATCCCAAATCCAACCGCGACCCCATGGGTAATGGAAAAATGCGAGGCCGCTTCAATCGCATGCCCAAATGTATGACCAAAATTGAGGAGTAAGCGCGGGCCGCGATCAAACTCATCCTCTTCGATAAACGATTTTTTCGTCAATAGGCTTAATTCCACCAGTTGTTCTAACTGATCACTCGACAGCGGCAATTGACTTCCAAGAAATTTTTCAATAAATAAGTTGAAATGACTATTTTTTGCCGCAAAGCAGATTTTCGCGGCCTCACACAAACCTGCAACTTGCTCGGTAAGTGGCAGGGTTTTACAAAATTCGACATTAATGATAATTTTTTTAGGCGGATAAAAATTGCCCGCAATATTTTTATATGCTCCGACATTGATTGATGACTTACCACCAACGCAGGAATCCACCATGCCAAGGAGCGTGGTTGGATAATACGTCCACTCAATGCCTCGCATATACAACGAAGCGCAAAGGGTTGCCAGATCCTGAATGATGCCTCCGCCCAATGCCACCATGTGCGCTTCTCTTGTCATACCCGCAACGCGCATTGCCTCGATAATTTGCTGACATGATTCTAGGGTTTTGTGATCCTCGAGTGCTTCAATTTTTAGGGCTTTTGCTGAAACTGCATTGGACCAGGCTTGACAAAATTTAAGGTCTGCTAGATAAAACGTTTGATCCGATTGACGGACAGGGTGAGTGACATCAATGTGGACCTCGTAAGCGCCAGCACTCGATTGGATCTTAAAGGTTGCGGACATCTGAAAAACCCAAATCCACTTTTAAAAATTGTCCGGTCATCCCCGTATTTTGCTCCGAACAAACATAGTAGGCGGCTGAAACCACATCTGCTAGATTGGGTAAGCGCCCAAATTGTGTCGCTTTTTCAATCGTTTGAATCTGCTGGGACGATAAATTCTCGCGTGTCATCGGGGTATCGAGCGCACCCGGTAAAACGGCATTGACCAAAACTCTATCTTTGGCCAAATCGTTTGCAAGCGATAGCACTAAACCGCGTAATGCGGATTTTGAAACGGCATAACTTAATTTATTTTGCCTAGAAATTTCTTGCCAAATCGAACTAATTACACAGAGCCTGGCAGGTCTTGCTAGCAATTGACTCTTTAATAGCTGACTTAAAGACTCCAAAATATAGAGCACATTCGCCTCGTATGTGGCTTGGTGCAAATCCCGTTGGTACGAATAAATACTGTCATTCAAGTTAACCCCTTGCGCCCAACATATTGCGTCATAGGGTCCGTTAGCTAACATCTGTTCTGGAACTCTGGGATCACTTAATACATTCCATTCAATCTCACGTAAATCACCAGCATGTAACGAGCGGACGACCGAATCGACCGTCCAATGCTTGAGCTCAAAAAAGTGGTGTAGGGCTTGCCCGATTTGACCGCTTGCGCCAAAGAGAAGTAGTTTTGGCATGATAAATACTCTTAAAAATTCACGCCCAAAAAGGTTTCGATTTGACTCGCGGCGTAGTCGAGCATCTCAGGCGTGAGCGCCGGTTGCACGCCAATCCAAAAAGTATCATTCATCACTTTATCGGTGTGGCGCAAGTCCCCGCTGACCCGATAGGCGACCCCTTGCATCGAGGGTTGACGGGTTAAGTTACCCGCAAATAGGAGGCGGGTTCCAATCTTGTGCTGATCCAAATAGGTGGTGAGATCCACCCGCGAGACGGGGCAGTCATCCCTTAAGGTCATTGGAAAACCAAACCACGAAGGATCGGAATGCTCGGTCACTTGGGGCAGTTGCAAAAACTCTGCGCAACTCGCCAGGCGCTCTTTTAAATAGGCAAAGTTGGCTTTTCGTTTAGCAATAAAATCTGGAGCCTTTTGCAATTGAGCGAGTGCACACGCTGCTTGCATGTCGGTGATTTTTAGGTTGTAGCCTAAATGGCTATAGGTGTATTTGTGATCATAGCCATAGGGCAAGCCTCCCAATTGCCAGGCAAAGCGTTTACCGCAGGTGTTGTCTTTACCCGGCGCACAATAGCAGTCGCGACCCCAATCCCGAAAACTCTCGGCAATTTGCTTAAGTTCATGATGATTGGTAAACACCGCACCGCCCTCGCCCATGGTGATGTGATGCGCGGGGTAAAAACTCAATGTCGCAATATCGCCAAAGGTGCCCACTAGTTGATTACGATAGGTGGAACCTAGGGCGTCGCAGCAATCCTCCACGAGCCACAATTGGTATTTTTTACACAGGGCGGTGACCACATCAAGATTAAAGGGGTTACCCAAGGAGTGCGCCAGCATAATGGCTTTAGTTTTAGGGCTAATGGCCGCTTCAATTTTTTGCGCGTCAATATTGTGGGTGATGGGATCGACATCGACAAAGACCGGCACGGCACCAAATTGCACAATGGGATTAACCGTCGTGGGAAAGCCAGCGGCCACACCGATCACCTCATCGCCTTTGCGAATTGCCCGCTCACCTAATTTAGAAGAGGTTAAAGTAGAAAAAGCCACCAGATTAGCCGACGATCCGGAGTTCACCGTGAGCACATACTTCACTCCCAAGAACTTCGCCAGTTGCTCTTCAAATTGCTGATTAAAGCGCCCGGTGGTGAGCCAACCATCCAAGGAGGCTTGCACCATGAGATCAAGCTCCTCGCTGTTGATAAGTTTGCCCGACGGCGGAATCGGCGTGGTGCCGGGCACAAAAGCTTGAGGGGCAAATTCGAGCGCGGCGTATTCTTTGACGAGTTCACTTATTTGGCGACGAATTTTGTCTTTGGTAAATTGCGTGGCGGGGATTGTGGTTTCAGTCATAGTCGTCAAAATGAGGTCATTTAATAGGTAGATTGATACTCTGCAATTTGGGTAAGGCTCAATTCGCGCAGATCGGCTTTGCGCCCTGCCGCAAGATGCCAATCGCGAATGCGAATGAGCGCCTCTTCTAAATTCCAGCGCGGACGCCAGTGAAGTTCATATTGCGCCTTGGCGCAATCTAATTGTAAGGCCTGGGCCTCATGGGGCTGCTCGTGGGGATCTTGCATCCACTTTGCGGGATTGGGCCAGAGGGCCGCAAAGGCATTGATAACGGCCTCAACGGTGCGGGCATCGTCCGGTTTGGGGCCAAAATTCCAAGCGCCATTAAAGCGGGGGCCCTGCTCATAAAGCGCCTGGGCTAAGACCAAGTAACCAGCAAGCGGCTCCAAGACATGCTGCCAAGGACGTGTGGCTAAGGGATTACGAATCATGAGGGGTTGATGGGCTTCAAAGGCCCGAATCGCATCCGGAATTAAGCGATCGGCCGACCAATCGCCACCACCAATCACATTACCCGCACGAGCGGTGGCCAGGGCCACACCATGATCGGGGTAGCGCGTCGGTGAAAAATACGATTGGCGATAGGCGGCACTCACCAACTCCGCACAACCCTTACTGCTGCTGTAGGGATCGTAGCCGCCCATGGCTTCATTTTCCCGATAGGCCCAGACCCACTCGCGATTTTCATAGCACTTATCCGTGGTCACGACCACTACGGCTCGCACTCCCGGAGTATTCCGAACCGCATCCAAAACATGAGCGGTACCCATCACGTTGGTGGCGTAGGTCTCTAAGGGATGATCGTAGGAATAACGCACTAAGGGTTGGGCCGCCATGTGAATCACAATCTCGGGCTTTGCCGCTTGGATGGCTTCAAGAACTGCGTTCGCATCACGCAAGTCGGCGATGTGCGAGTACGCGAGAGTATTTTCAATCTGCGCGCTCGTAAATAAATTGGGGGTGGTATTGGGCGCTAGTGCGTAGCCCGTAACCTTCGCTCCCATCGACGCCAACCAGAGCGTAAGCCACCCACCCTTAAAGCCAGTGTGGCCTGTAAGGAAGACCGCCTTACCTTGCCAAAAGGCAGGCTCTACCTGACCCGAAGGTGTATTGGCGCTCATCCCCACTAGACCCATTGCTTCCAAGGGGCTGCGCCATTTGCCCATAAATCGTCAAGCAGTTGTTTATCCCGCAGGGTATCCATGGGCTGCCAAAAACCATGGTGTCTATACGCGTTTAGCTGAGCCTCGTACGCTAGCGTCTCCAAAGGTTTTTTCTCCCAAATCGTGTTGTCGCCCTCAATCAGATCGAGAACCTTGGGGGAGAGCACAAAAAATCCGCCATTAATGTACATGCCATCGCCATGGGGTTTTTCAATAAAACTCGTTACCGCATCGCCCTTAAGATCAAGCGCCCCAAAGCGCCCTGGGGGTTGCACTGCGGTCACGGTGGCTAATTTGCCATGAGCCTCATGAAAAGCAATAAGTTTGGTGAGGTCTACGTCGCTCACACCATCACCATAGGTAAAACAAAAATCACCCTCACCCAAATACGCCTGTACCCGCTTGAGACGCCCGCCCGTCATGGTTTGATCGCCCGTGTCCACCAAGGTGACTTTCCAAGGTTCCGCGAATTGCTGATGCACTTGCATTTGATTGTCACTGCGCAAATCAAACGTGACATCGGACATATGCAAAAAATAATTGGAAAAATATTCCTTAATCACATAGCCTTTGTAGCCGCAACAAATAATGAAATCATTAATGCCGTGGGCGGCATACATTTTCATGATGTGCCACAAAATCGGTTTGCCGCCAATTTCAACCATCGGTTTAGGACGCACTGCCGTCTCTTCCGAAATGCGCGTCCCAAGCCCGCCTGCTAAAATAACTGCTTTCATACGTTGTTCCTCGTAGCAGAGTCCATTGAATCAACGAAAAGAATGAATCTTAATTTAGAATCCATTGTCTAAAAATAGTAGAGTATCAAAGGCATCTAACTACCTTCCATGAATTCTACCCTGCTCTACCTGTAACTTTGCAATGGTTGCACTAAAGGCAAAGAAAAACAAACTGGCTTCAAAAAATTGTTTATAAAAAATCTCGGCATGACAGCCCAAAATAGTAATTGCCAAAGTAAGCCAAGATGCAATTGATGCATTTTGGCTTTTACTCCACAGAGTATTTTTTAAAATGTAGAGAACTATAAAACCAAGTAGCATCAATCCGGGCAGGCCAAAGGCTAAAGCCCAATCAACCCACCCAGTATGGGTTTGAGCACTTGTAATATGCGCAATATTCAGGTGAGTCAATAATTGATCAAACGAATTATTAACTAATCCAAATCCCCAAGGGTGATCAGCTAGTAGTTGCATACCTACTGCAATCCAAGCCACACGTTCATAGGTATTACCAGCACTTACACCAGGTGGTAAGCCTTTGGTGGCCGTACTTTGCCAATGATCAAAATCATCAACTTGCCAGGCTAAAGCAGCATCTTGAAAAAGAGTGCTCCATCCGGGCGATTGCTCCACATGCTTGGCGATAATCACGCTTAATACGCCAATTAAAACGAATAGCGCTGCAAATTTATACTTCGTATGGTTTGTAAAACTCAGTACATAGCCCAAAAATAAAAGTATTAAAATCACATTAATCAAAATGCCGTTTTTAGCTGACGATGCGTATGCTGAAAGCATTGAACAACATATAAGCAAAAAATATGGCCATGATTGCTTTACAAACCAAATGCCTTTGGTGGTACGAAGAATGTAAACCAAGTTACCAATGGAATAGGCGGTTAAGATCGCACCCCAAAAAACGGTCTCAATCTTATAAAAGGGTTGGCCCATAACTCCTGGCTCAAATTTGCCCTCCATTGCGGCTCGCAAACCAAACGATAAAAGATTAATAACGACAACCGTTGCTAGAAATACCAGAAGTACTGTATGGTACTTCCCCTTTTGACAAAAATAATAGGCGCACGCTACACCTAGAAGTATGGCAAAGCCTGTGCGAACCCAAAGGCCGGTCAATTCTTTTAGCTGTAAATCGAATTGAGTTTCTAAAAAAAAGAAGTGGGCTAAAACGTAAATGAATAGCAATAAGAATGCGAACATTCCCGGACTTTTAAGGGCCGAACGCAAGCCCGGATCGCTTATCATTAAACAAAAACAGATCATCCCAAGTAAAGATAGCAATATGTTTCGTAGAGCAATGGTGCTGGGA
>JACCDX010637386.1_pt1 | contig 17894 bp, 30 predicted proteins | sample 7449681 | NCBI WGS metagenome assembly JACCDX01 (sample SAMN15323450, study PRJNA562643) | freshwater metagenome | isolation source: river surface water | place: USA:Blue River Watershed | collected 2017-08-18
CCTCAAGGGTCCGCTCTTGCGATGCACCTGCCGGCAGCTGTACCACGGTAATAAAATAACCTTGATCTTCTTCCGGCAGAAAGCTTCCGGGAAGATGCAAAAAGAGCCAGCCGGCTGCTGCGACAATCGCACCATAAAGCACCAGATAACGGCCGGTCTTCTGAATCGCCTTTGTCACCCACGACTGATAACCGTTGGTAATGCGCTCAAACGTACGGTTGAACCACCCAAAAAAACCACGTCGCAGGTGGGTCGCCTCACCCGGCACATGTTTCAAAAGAGTTGCACACAATGCGGGCGTAAGGGTAAGCGCCATCAGCGCGGAGAACAACATCGTCAGAATCAGGGTGACGGCAAACTGACGGTAGATCACGCCGACGGAACCACCGAAAAAAATCATCGGTGCAAACACAGCGGTCAAGACCAGGGTCATGCCGATGATGGCATTGAAAATCTGGCCCATGGCCTTGCGGGTAGCCTCACGTGGCGAAAGCTTCTCGGTGGACATGATGCGCTCAACGGCCTCTACCACCACGATCGCATCGTCCACCACAATGCCGATGGCCAAGACCATGGCAAATAGCGTTAAGACATTGATCGAAAAACCAAACAAATAAAGGCCAGTCAGTGCCCCAGTCAAGGCAACCGGAACCACAATCGTGGGAATGAGGGTGGCCCGAAAATTTTCCAGAAATAGATACATGACCAGAAAAACCAGAATCACCGCTTCCACCAGTGTCTTAAGCACCTCGTTGATCGAGATCTCGACAAAGCGTGAGGTGTCGTAGGGCACATCCCAGGCGATGCCCGGTGGAAAATACTGGGCCATCTCGGTCATTTTGGCCCGCACGGAACGCACAACGTCTAAAGCATTGCCGTCCGGTGATACACGAATCGCGATGGCAGCGTTGGGTTGGCCATTGAGCCGTGCAAACACGTTGTAGTTCTCACTGCCTAATTCGACGCGCGCAATGTCTTTCACCCGAACAGCAGCGCCGTTGGGCAGAGTACGCACCAAGATATTCCCGAATTCCTCAGGCGTCTGCAGCCGACTCTTGCTGATAATCACCGCATTAAGCTGCTGCCCACCGGCGGCCGGTGCCTGACCCAGTTCGCCCGTGGCCAGTTCAATGTTCTGCGCACGAATCGCCCGCGCCACCTCCGATGGCGTGATGGCATACGCATGCAGCCGATCAGGCTTAAGCCAGACCCGCATGGAGTACTCGGTACCGAACAAAATCGCCTCGCCCACCCCCTTCACACGTCGCAGAGGGTCGAGCACATTGGCCGCCGCAAAACTGCCAAGGTCAACCGAAGCTTTACTTTTGTCTGGCGAATACAAGCTCACAAACATCACGTAGTTACGCGACGGCTTGGTGACCGGCACGCCGAGTCGACGCACGTCATCGGGCAGTCGGGCCTCGACCCGTTTAAATCGGTTTTGCGCCTCAACCGACGCGATATCGATGTTGGTACCCGGACGAAACACCAAGGTCACGGTGCCCGTGCCCTGCTCGGAGGCCGATTCCATGAACAACAGATTTTCAATGCCGTTCATCTCCTGCTCGATCAGCGCCGTCACGGTATCTTCAATGACCTTGGCCGCGGCGCCAGGGTAGGTGATGTTGAACGAAATAGCCGGCGGTGCAACGGCGGGGTACTGAGATAACGGCAGACCACGCAAGGCCAATACACCCGCCAGCATGATCACCAAGGCGATCACCCATGCGAATACTGGACGATCGATAAAAAATTTCGCAAACATGATGGGCTACCCTATTTCTTCTGCTCGACGTTGGTCTCGGCAGGCCCTTTGGCAGGAGGGGTAGGCGGTGTTTCCTTGTTGGCCGGCGGTGTCTGCTCAGTGGCGGGCGGCGTCTCTTTGGTTGAGGACGATGAAGGAGTGGGGGCAGCGGCATCTGGAACCTTCGCCGGCAACGGTTTGCCATCGGGGCCGAGCATGATCATGCGTACCGGTGTGCCAGGCCGAGCTTTCTGCAGGCCGTTAACGATGATACGTTCGCCACCTTTCAGGCCCTCGGTCACAACAAAATTCAGACCGCTCATACCTCCGGTCTTGATCGGTACAGCCACCGCTTTGTTGGTTTCATCCACCACGACCACAAACTGGCCCTGCGGGCCGGCCTGGACCGCACGCTGAGGGACCAAGATCACGTTCTCAACGACAGCCTCTGGAAAACGCACACGCACAAAGGTGCCCGGTAACAATTCGCGGTTTGCATTAGGAAACTCTGCCCGCATGGAGACACTGCCCGTTGCGGGATCCACCGCCATATCGGTAAACAGTAGTTTTCCTGATTTGGCATAGACCGAGTTATCGTCCATGACGAGTTCGATCTTGGTCTTCTGCGCCGACTTCATGCGGCCTGCTTTTATGCCCCTCTGAAGTCGCAGCATGTCAGCGCTTGATTGCGTGAAATTCACATAAATGGGATCAATCTGCTCAATGGTGGCCAACGCGGTGGACTCACCGCGGCCCACAAGCGCCCCCTCGGTCACCAGCTCACGGCCAATGCGGCCCGTAATGGGTGCGGGCACCGTGGTGTTCTCAAGATCAATCTGTGCCCGCATCAAGGCGGCATCGGCCTGCTTGAGCTTCGCCTGGGCAAGATCAAACTCCTGCTTGCTGATGGCTTTCACATCCAGCAGAGGCGTATACCGTTCGACGGTGATGCGCGCAATCGCCTGCTCAGCTTTTGCGGCGTCATAGGCCGCCTGATACGGACGTGGATCAATGCGAAACAACGGCGAGCCCTCTTTTACATCGCTGCCCTCGGTAAACAGACGGCGTTCGATGATTCCCTCCACACGTGCACGCACTTGCGCAGTACGAACCGCCTGCAAACGGCCCGGTAGCTCCTGCGTCATCGTGGCCGACCCCAGGGTTGCCTCCATCACCTCAACTTCCGGCGGCTGCATCGCCGACCCCGGGCCCCCAGGGCCTTTACCGGGAGCGCCTGCACCACCATTTCCCGATGGACCGCACGCTGCCAGTGCCCCCGCGACCAAACACCCGACGAACGCAGTCCAAATGGATGTCTGCGGCGGGGCCGAAGTGTGGTGTACGAGGGCGGGGGTAATCATGTGAAATCCTGGTGTGTGAATAAGAAGACGTCGACTTCAATTTACGCCAAATGACTAACGAGTACAAATAAAAAAGCCAGTACCAACAGGCACTGGCTTTTTGTCCACGCGCTGCGTGGAAATTTATGCGGCTTTTTCTGTATCGACAGCCTCGGTCACCTCGGGGCGGTCCACCAACTCCATCAAGGCCATCGGCGCGTTGTCGCCCGCACGAAAACCAAATTTCAAAATACGGCAGTAGCCGCCGGGACGGGCAGCATAGCGGGGGCCGATTTCTGCAAACAACTTGCCCACCATCTCGCGATCACGCAGACGATCATAGGCCAGACGTCGATTGGCCAGAGTGGGTGTCTTGCCCATGGTGATCAGAGGCTCCACAACCTTACGGAGCTCCTTTGCCTTGGGCAGTGTGGTTTTAATAGCCTCATGGCGCAACAATGCATTAGCCATGTTGCGGAACATGGCCAGGCGATGGCTTGAGGTTCGATTCAGTTTGCGCAGTCCAAGACGATGACGCATGACAGTTCTCCTAAATTCAGGCAGCGAATTCGTTTCGCCGCCGGATTGATTCCAACGGGTTAACGATCCAATCCTGCCGGCGGCCAGTTCTCGAGTTTCATGCCGAGCGTCAGGCCACGGGATGCCAACACTTCTTTGATTTCATTGAGCGACTTTCGGCCCAGATTGGGGGTCTTCAAGAGCTCGTTTTCAGTGCGTTGAATCAGATCCCCAATGTAGTAAATACTCTCGGCCTTCAAGCAGTTGGCTGAGCGGACCGTAAGCTCCAGGTCATCGACCGGGCGCAAGAGCATAGGATCCACGCTGACGCCACGGCCCACCTCGGCCACCTGCTCACCACCCTCAAGGGCAGCAAATACAGAGAGTTGATCGACCAAAATACGGGCGGCGCGACGGACCGCATCTTCCGGATTGATCACGCCGTTGGTATGCACTTCGATAACGAGCCGATCCAGATCAGTACGCTGCTCGACACGGGCGCTCTCGACGGTGTAGCTGACGCGGCGAATTGGCGAGAACGATGCATCGAGCACGATGCGGCCAATTGCACGTGTGCTTTCATCAGACAGCGCGCGCATGGTGCCCGGCACATAGCCACGGCCCTTTTCAACGCGCACCTGGAGCTCAAGCTTGGTGTTGTCGGACACATGGGCCAACACGTGATCAGGGTTGATCACCTTTACATCGTGCGGCAGATCAAAATCGGATGCCTTGACCACGCCGCCGCCTTGCTTGCGCAAAGAGATCAGTACGTCGTTGCGTCCCTCAAGGTCAAAGACAACGCCTTTTAGATTAAGCAGAAGGTCGACCACATCTTCCTGGACGCCCTCAATGGTGGAGTACTCGTGCACAACACCTGCGATCTGGACCTCGGTGGGTGCAAATCCCTCCATGGAGGAGAGCAGCACGCGACGCAGGGCGTTACCGAGAGTGTGACCAAAACCACGCTCGAACGGCTCCATGATGATCTTGGCTGAGTTGCTCCCGATGGGCTCGACTTCAATAATGCGTGGCTTAAGAAATGCTGTTTGCATAAATGTCCTTCGCGATGATTAGCGGGAATACAACTCGACGATCAAGCTCTCATTGATATCAGCAGAGAGATCTGATCGATCCGGGACCTGCTTGAACACGCCTTCCATTTTTTTGGTGTCGACCATGACCCATGAGGGGAAACCGTTTTGCTCGGCGAGCTGAACGGAAGCAATGACACGGGCCTGCGCCTTGGATTTTTCGGTCAACGAAATGACATCGTTGGGTTTAATGTGGGCCGACGGCACATTCACGTTCTTTCCGTTGACGAGAATCGCCTTGTGGCTGACCAGCTGCCGGGCTTCAGCACGTGTCGATCCAAACCCCATGCGGTACACCACGTTGTCGAGGCGGGACTCGAGCAACTGGAGCAGGCTCTCACCGGTATTGCCCTTGGCCTGGCTGGCATTGGCGAAATAACGGCGAAACTGGCGCTCCAACATACCGTAAATGCGCTTTACCTTTTGTTTTTCACGCAGCTGCTTGCCGTAGTCGGACAGGCGTGCACCCGAGGTGCGGCCGTGCTGACCAGGCTTGCTGTCTTGTTTGCACTTGGAGTCCAGCGAGCGACGGGCGCTCTTGAGTCCAAGATCGGTGCCTTCTCGGCGAGATAATTTACAACGTGGTCCAGAGTAACGTGCCACTTCGATTCCTTTTCGAAAAACGCGATCCCCGCATTAGCTGAGCATCGCGAAGTGTTTGGCGAACACCAAACGGTGGTCTTTCAACAAATCCCGACAGGTTTTACCGCCGGGGGCCTGACGATCCCCGCGCTGAAGCGGGGAATCGAACATTAGATACGACGACGCTTTGGCGGGCGGCAGCCGTTGTGGGGCACCGGCGTGATGTCTGAAATCTGGGTGACCTTCATGCCCAGAGCATTCAACGCACGCACGGTCGACTCGCGGCCTGGGCCAGGGCCCGTGATCCGCACTTCCACGTTTTTGACACCGCACTCAAGCGCCACGCGCCCGGCTGCCTCAGCGGCTACCTGGGCAGCAAAGGGCGTGCTCTTACGGGAGCCTTTGAATCCAGCGCCACCACTGGAGGCCCACGACAATGCGTTGCCCTGACGGTCGGTGATGGTGATGATGGTGTTGTTAAACGACGCGTGAATATGGGCCACCGCGTCCGTCACATTCTTACGGACTTTTTTGCGGGTGCGCTGGGCGCCGGATGTTCCTGCTTTAGCCATGGATTACCTCTCGGATTATTTCTTCAGAGCAGCGGCCGCTTTTTTCGGGCCCTTGCGTGTACGAGCATTGGTGCGGGTGCGCTGACCGCGAACCGGCAGGCCACGGCGGTGCCGCAGGCCACGGTAGCAGCCCAAGTCCATGAGACGCTTGATGCTCATGGAAATCTCTCGACGGAGATCGCCTTCGGTCGTGAACTTGCCCACTTCGGCGCGAAGACGCTCGAGTTCGTCGTCGGTCAAATCTTTGACTTTTTTGTTGTATGCCACACCAGCGGCATCACAAATGTCGCGGGCGCGAGGGCGGCCAATGCCGTAGATGGCGGTCAAGCCAATCTCAGCATGCTGATGGTTCGGGATGTTGATACCGGCAATACGTGCCATTGTGGACTCCTGATTTCCCTATGAATAAATTAACCCTGGCGCTGCTTGTGACGCGGATCGGAACAGATCACGCGCACCACACCATGGCGACGAATGATTTTGCAATTGCGGCAGATACGCCGTACAGAGGCCAGAACTTTCATAATGTTTCCTTCGCTATATCCTTCAAACGTTTTGCACTACTTGGCACGAAACACAATTCGTGCCCGGGTTAAGTCATACGGGGTCATCTCAACAGTGACCTTGTCACCCGGAAGAATGCGGATGTAATGCATGCGCATCCGGCCGGAGATGTGACCTAAAACAATGTGGCCGTTTTCAAGCTTCACGCGAAAGGTTGCATTGGGAAGGTTCTCCACGACCTCACCCTGCATTTGAATTGCATCGTCTTTCGCCATTAGCGGGCAAATCCCCCTTTAAAGTTCGCTTTCTTCAGCAGGCTGTCGTATTGCTGACTCATCATGTAGGCCTGCACCTGGGCCATGAAGTCCATGGTGACCACCACAATGATCAGCAACGATGTGCCACCGAAATAAAACGGTACGTTCCACTTCAACACCAAAAACTCGGGCAGCAGGCAGACCAAGGTGATGTAAAGCGCGCCGACCAACGTCAGACGCATCAAAATCTTGTCGATGAATTTCGCGGTCTGATCGCCAGGACGAATACCCGGGATCAACGCACCCGATTTCTTCAAGTTATCGGCAGTTTCTTTGCTGTTAAAGACCAGGGCGGTGTAAAAGAAACAGAAAAAGATGATCGCGGCAGCATAGAGCGCAATGTAGAGCGGCTGTCCGGGCGATAGCGACGCTGCAATATCGGAAAGCCAACGCATGCCGCCCTCGCCCGAGCTGAACCACGAACTCAGCGTTGCCGGAAAGAGAATGATGCTGGAGGCAAAAATTGGCGGGATCACGCCCGACATGTTGAGCTTCAGGGGCAGGTGCGAGGTCTGGCCCGCATACACCTTATTGCCTACCTGGCGCTTGGCGTAATTGACAAGAATCTTGCGCTGCCCGCGCTCCACAAAACAGACAAATGCCGTCACCAGTACGACCAGCACCACGATCACGAGCAAGGCGATTGCGCTCATGGATCCGGTGCGTACGAGCTCAAACAAGCCGCCCAACGCGCTTGGAAGGCCCGCAGCAATACCCGCAAAAATAATGATCGAGATGCCATTGCCCAGGCCGCGCTCCGTAATCTGCTCACCGAGCCACATCAGAAACATCGTGCCAGTCACCAAGGACACGACCGTAACGAAACGGAACATCAGGCCGGGATCGACCACCAGACCGGGCTGCGATTCCAAGGCCACGGAAATACCGATCGCCTGCACGATCGCCAAGCCCACAGTGGCATAACGGGTGTACTGGGTGATCTTGCGACGGCCAGCCTCACCTTCTTTTTTCAACGCCTCAAGATGCGGCGAAACCACCGTCATCAATTGCATGATGATCGAGGCAGAGATGTAGGGCATGATGCCCAAGGCAAATACAGTAAAGCGCGACAGCGCACCGCCGGAGAACATATTAAAGAGGCCCAAAATGCCACCGGCCTGCGACTTAAAGAGCGATGCGAGCTGCTCGGGATCAATGCCCGGCACCGGAATGTGCGCGCCGATACGGTAGACGACCAGCGCCAGGACAAGAAAAATCAACCGCTTACGCAAATCGGCGTAGCGGTCGGTTTTCATAGCCATGGGGTTTGCCATTCAGGTCTCGATCGTTGTCGCTGAAACGCGTTATGACTTTTTCGGAAGCTTTTTGACGACAGGCGCTTCTGGAACCGGGATCACCGTTCCGCCTGCGGCCTCAATGGCTGCCTTTGCGCCAGCGGTCACACCCAGTCCACGGACCGTCACTTTCCGGGAGAGCTCGCCGGACTTGATGACCTTGGCGGCACGCGTGAGCTCCGCAACGATGCCGGCCTGTTTGAGCGCCAACAAATCAATCTCATCGATGGGCAGACGCTGCAGATCCGACAGGCGGACCTCTTCGTTGAATTGAGCAAACGGTGCTGTAAAGCCACGCTTGGGCAGACGACGATGCAGAGGCATCTGGCCGCCTTCGAAGCCGACTTTGTGAAAGCCGCCCGAGCGGGATTTCTGGCCCTTGTGGCCACGGCCTGCAGTTTTGCCCAAGCCGGAGCCAATACCACGGCCCACGCGACGCTTGGCATGCTTTGCGCCCTCGGCGGGTGCAATGGAGTTCAGGCGCATTGAATCTTTTTTTGCATCTTCTGTCATGGCGTTCTCACTCCACCTTCACGAGGTAAGAGACTTTGTTAATCATTCCGCGCACGGCCGGCGTATCTTCCAGCACACGGCTTTGACGAATTTTCTTCAGGCCCAGGCCCAACACAGTGGCACGGTGGGACTCACGTGTGCCAATGGGGCTTTTCACCAGCGTTACTTTCAGGGTTTTCTTGTCCATCGCCAGTGCTCCGATCAGTTCAGGATCTGCTCCACCGACAGGCCACGCTTGTTGGCCACCTCGGCGGGTGTTTGCATGGCGCGCAAACCATTCAGCGTTGCACGAACCATGTTGTAGGGGTTGGTCGAACCGAGGCTCTTGGCCACGACATCGGTCACACCCAACACTTCGAAAACTGCTCGCATCGGGCCGCCCGCGATAATGCCGGTCCCCTTTTGAGCGGGGTTGATCATGACGGTGGATGCGCCGTGTTTGCCCACCACACTGTGGTGCACGGTGCCACCCTTGAGAGGAACCTTGATCATTTTGCGGCGGGCCTCGTCCATCGCTTTTTGCACGGCCACTGGCACCTCACGTGATTTGCCTTTGCCCATACCGATTCGGCCATCGCCATCGCCGACGACCGTCAACGCTGCGAAGCCCAGAATACGTCCGCCCTTCACCACCTTCGTGACTCGGTTTACCGAGATCATTTTTTCCCGCATGCCGTCATCACGGTCTTCGGTGGTCACTTTTGCTTGCATCTTTGCCATGAACTAACTCCGTATCTCGCTTGTGCTGGGCCGATTAGAACTGCAGCCCGCCCTCGCGGGCTGCGTCGGCCAGGGCCTTCACACGGCCGTGGTATTTGAATCCAGAACGATCGAAGGCCACGCTGGTGATACCAGCGGCCTTGGCCTTTTCGGCGACACGCTTGCCCACTGCGGCAGCGGCAGCGATGTTGCCGCCCTTGCCCGACAGGGCCTTGCGCAACTCCGGCTCCACGGTGGAGGCCGACACCAGAATCTTGCCGCCCGAGGCGTCGATGATGCTGGCGTAAATGTGGGTATTCGTGCGGTGTACCGCCAGACGATTGACGCGCAGCTGCGCGATCTTGAGTCGGGTCTGGCGCGCGCGGCGAAGCCTGCTTTGTTTCTTGTCCATGATGAATCCTGTGACGTGTCCTGAGGATTATTTCTTCTTGGTCTCTTTGATCGTGACCACTTCGTCGACATAGCGAACGCCCTTGCCTTTGTAAGGCTCGGGCGGGCGATAGGCGCGGACTTCCGCTGCCACCTGGCCCACCTGCTGACGATCAATACCTTTGATCACGATTTCCGTTTGGGAAGGCGTTTCGACTTTGACGCCCTTGGGCATTTTGTGGACCACGGGATGCGAGAACCCGAGCGACAGGTTCAATGCATCGCCCTGGGCCTGGGCACGGTAACCCACGCCGACCAACGACAGCTTGCGTTCAAATCCCTTGGAAACCCCCTGCACCATGTTGGCAACAATCGCCCGGATCGTTCCGCTCATGGCCTTGGCGTGGCGTGAACTGTCGGCCGCCGCAAAGGTGAGTTCATTGTTCTCGAGTTTGATGGCGACATCACCCTTCAGGGTCTGGGTCAGAGATCCCAGCGGACCCTTCACGGTGATGGCCGCATTGGTGATCGTGGCCTCAGTGCCGGAAGGCAACGCAACGGGGTACTTGGCAATTCGTGACATTGACAGTTCTCCTTTACGCCACAATGCCAATCACTTCGCCGCCGACACCGGTGGCGCGGGCTTTGCGGTCGGTCATGAGGCCCTTGGGCGTCGAGACGATCGCTACGCCGAGGCCGTTCATGACGGTGGGCAGCTGATGACGGTTTTTGTAAATACGCAGTCCGGGACGGCTCACGCGCTCGATCCGCTCGATGACGGGGCGGCCAGCGTGATATTTCAAGCCGATCTCGAGATCGGACTTGTTGCCTTCCTGGTTCAATTTGTAGTTCTCGATATACCCCTCGTCTTTCAACAACGAGGCGATCGCGATTTTTAATTTGGACGCCGGCATTGCGACAGAGGGTTTTTCTACCCGCTGGGCATTGCGAATACGCGTAAACATATCGGCGATGGGATCACTCATGCTCATGTGTTCTGATTCCCTTCTTACCAGCTGGCCTTGGTCAGGCCGGGCACCTCGCCTCGGAACGCGATCTCACGGATCTTCGCCCGGGCAAGCCCAAACATACGGAACGTGCCGCGTGGACGGCCCGTCAATTCGCAACGATTGCGCAGACGCGTGGGGTTGCCGTTACGGGGCAACTTTTGCAACGCCAGACGAGCCTCGTAGCGCTCTTCTTCGGATTTGGACTGGTCGGCGATCACCGCCTTCAATGCAGCACGTTTGGCGGCATATTTTTTGACCAGCATTTCGCGTTTCTTTTCGCGATTGATGAGTGACAACTTTGCCATGCGATTCCTCGGAAGCTCGTTGGATTAGTTACGGAACGGGAAGCGGAAGGCCGTCAACAGCGCCTTGGCTTCATCGTCGGATTTTGCGGAAGTCGTGATGCTGATGTTCAGTCCGCGCAGCGTATCGACCTTGTCGTACTCGATCTCGGGGAAGATGATCTGCTCTTTGACGCCGATGTTGTAGTTGCCACGGCCATCAAATGCCTTGCCCGAGATGCCGCGGAAGTCGCGCACACGCGGAAGGGCGATGGTGATGAAACGATCGAGAAATTCATACATGCGCGAACCGCGCAGGGTGACCATGCAGCCGATCGGGTAGCCCTCACGGATCTTGAAACCTGCGATCGCTTTGCGGGCCTTGGTCACAACGGGCTTCTGACCAGCAATTTTGGTCATGTCGCCAACGGCATGCTCAATAATTTTTTTATCTGCCACGGCCTCGGAAAGGCCCATGTTCAGGGTGATCTTGGTGAGACGGGGCACCTCCATCACGCTCTTGTAGCCAAACTTGGCTGTGAGCTCGGGAACAATTTTTTCCCGGTAGTGTGCTTGCAAACGCGCCATGATGTGTCCTCTGCGTTAGGCCAGTGTTGAACTGGGAATGGGCTCGCCACTGGACTTGAAGACGCGGGTCTTCTTGTCGCCCTCTACCTTGATGCCAACGCGGTCGGCCTTCTGGGTAGCGGGATTGAAAATGGCTACATTGGACTGGTCGATCGGCATGGATTTGGTCTCGATGCCGCCAGTCGTGTTCTTCATGGGATTGGGGCGCACATGTTTTTTCACCATGTTCACACCTTCCACCAACAGGTGCTCACTGCCCACACGCTGGGATACGATCCCGCGCTTACCCTTGTCTTTGCCGGTGATCACGATCACCTCATCGCCTTTACGAATTTTGTTCATCTCAGATCACCTCAGGAGCGAGTGACACGATTTTCATGAACCGCTCGGTGCGCAGTTCACGCGTGACGGGTCCGAAAATACGTGTGCCAATGGGCTCGAGCTTGGCGTTGAGCAGCACGGCCGCATTGCCATCAAACTTGATGAGCGACCCGTCTGGACGACGCACACCCTTCGCGGTACGCACCACGACGGCGTTGTAAATTTCGCCCTTTTTCACGCGCCCACGGGGGGCCGCATCTTTAATGCTGACCTTGATGACATCGCCCACGCCGGCGTAACGACGCTTGGAGCCACCAAGAACCTTGATACACATGACTGAACGCGCGCCGGTGTTATCGGCTACGTCCAGACGCGATTGCATCTGAATCATGATTTTCTCTTCCCAACTTAACCGCCCCACACGGCCCGTGCGTACTGCACATGCCCAAGACGATCAGTTTTGGTCCCGTTTTCGGGTTGACACACAAGGCCTTCAAGACTGAAGGCCCACCTAACTGCGAAAAGCCTTAAATTTTAGCGGGAAACGCCGGAATCTACAAGCGATCCCCGCCGGGAACTGCCTACACCGTTGTCAGACCACCACGGCTTCGGAAATACGGCGGGTGACCGTCCAAGACTTGGTCTTGGATAGGGGGCGGGTCTCGGTAATCTCGACCGTATCGCCGACTTTCAGGCCGCCCTCTTCGGTGTGGGCATGGTACTTCTTGGATTTACCCACGATTTTTCCGTAGAGCGGATGCTTTACCCGACGCTCCACCAACACGGTGACCGTCTTTTGCATCTTGTCGCTGACCACTTTGCCCACTAGGGTGCGCTTGAGGGTCGCTTTATCGGCAGCAGCGTTCATGCAGCCTTCCTTTCACGAATAAGGGTCTTCACGCGGGCAATGTCGCGGCGCACGGCCCCGAGTTGCGCCGTATTGGCCAACTGCTGGGTCGCATGCTGCATGCGCAGGTTGAAGTGAGCACGCAGTAACTCTTCCAGTTCCTTGGTAAGAGCTGCGTCGTCTTTGGTTCTGAGTTCAGAAGCTTTCATAAGAATCTTTCCGCAAGTGGTTAGCGGCCAGGCTGCCGTGTCACGAAGGTCGTGGCCAAAGGCAGCTTGGCAGCTGCGAGCTTGAATGCTTCGCGGGCCAAGGCCTCGTCAACACCATCCATCTCGTAGAGCACTTTGCCCGGCTGGATCTCGGCTACGTAGTACTCGGGGTTACCTTTACCGTTACCCATACGAACCTCGGCGGGTTTAATCGAGATGGGCTTGTCGGGGAAGATACGAATCCAGATGCGGCCGCCACGTTTGATGTGACGGGTCATGGCGCGACGGGCAGCCTCGATCTGGCGTGCGGTGATGCGGCCGCGGGCGGTCGCCTTCAATCCATACTCACCAAACGAAACATCCGCGCCGCGGGTGGCCAGGCCGGTATTCCGGCCCTTTTGCTCTTTACGGTATTTGCGACGTGCAGGTTGCAGCATGATGTGCCTTTAAAAAATTAAGACGCGGGCTTGTCTGCAGCCGGAGCTGCAGCTTTGCGCACACGCTTGACAGGTTTTTTGACCTCTGCGGCCGGCGCTTCACCGGCCTGGGCGCCAGCGTCGGAGGTGTCTTTGGTTCGCTTGGCGGGCGCACGACGGGCAGGTTTACGCTCATCGCGCGGCTCTTTGATCTCGGGCTCAGCCACCACCGGGGCATCGCCACGGCCAAGCGTGTCACCTTTGTAGACCCACACCTTGATACCGATAACGCCATAAGTCGTCTTGGCTTCGGACGTAGCGTAGTCAATGTCGGCACGCAAAGTATGGAGGGGTACACGGCCCTCGCGGTACCACTCAGTCCGTGCAATCTCAATGCCGTTGAGTCGGCCCGAACTCATGATCTTGATGCCCTGGGCACCAAGACGCATGGCGTTTTGCATGGCACGCTTCATGGCCCGACGGAACATGATCCGCTTCTCGAGCTGCTGGGCAATGCCGTCGGCGATCAGCTGGGCATCAATCTCGGGCTTCCGAATCTCTTCGATGTTGACATGCACGGGCACGCCCATCATGCCGGCCAACTGGGATTTCAGCGCCTCGATATCCTCGCCTTTTTTACCGATCACAACGCCGGGACGGGCACTGTAAATCGTGATGCGCGCGTTTTTTGCAGGACGCTCAATCAGCACGCGGCCAACGGCGGCGGACTTCAGGCGGCCACGCAGGTATTCGCGGACCTTGATGTCCTCGTTGAGCATGCGCCCAAAGTCGCGGGGGTTGGCAAACCAACGCGAGCCCCAGTTACGGGAGACCGCGAGACGAAATCCGGTGGGATGAATTTTCTGACCCATAGTGTTCCTTAGTTCCTGTTCGCGCGGGCTTAGTTACCAACAACAATCGAGATATGGCAGCTCGGTTTTTCAATCCGAACGCCACGGCCTTTCGCGCGTGCGTCAAAACGACGCAGTTTGGTGCCTTGCTCAACGGTGATGGTCTTCACCTTTAGTTCGTCAATGTCGGCACCATCGTTGTGCTCGGCATTTGCAATCGCCGACTCCAACACTTTTTTCACGATTGTGGCGGCCTTCTTCGGGGTAAATGCCAGCGTGTTTAACGCCTGCTCCACCGATTTGCCGCGAATCATGTCGGCCACCAGACGGCCTTTTTGTGCCGACAGGCGAACGCCTCGGAGAACTGCACGGGTTTCAATAGCCATTTCGTTTGTCCTTTACTTCTTCACGGCTTTCTTGTCGGCAGCGTGACCCTTGAATGTACGGGTCAGCGCAAACTCGCCAAGCTTATGGCCCACCATGTTGTCGGTCACATAGACCGGCACATGTTGTTTGCCGTTGTGAACAGCGATGGTCAGTCCGACGAACTCCGGAAGAATGGTGGAGCGACGGGACCAGGTTTTGATCGGCCGTTTGTCGTTGGTCGATGACGACTTCTCCACCTTTTTCAGGAGGTGGTCGTCTACGAACGGGCCTTTTTTAGTAGAACGTGACATAACAGTTAACCTTTATCTACGTCTTATTTACGCTTGTGACGGCTGGTCACGATCATGGAGGTCGTGCGCTTATTGCGACGGGTCTTGAAGCCCTTCGTCGGCGTGCCCCATGGGCTGACCGGTACGCGCGCCTCGCCTGTGCGGCCCTCACCACCACCATGCGGGTGATCGATCGGGTTCATGGCCACACCGCGTACGGTGGGTCGAATACCACGCCAACGGATTGCACCGGCCTTACCAAACTGACGGAGGTTGTGTTCTTCGTTGCCCACTTCGCCGATCGTGGCACGGCACTCGATGTGAACGCGCCGGATTTCACCGGAGCGAAGGCGCACCTGCGCGTAAGTACCCTCGCGGGCGAGCAGCTGGGCCGAACCGCCGGCCGAACGGGCCAGCTGAGCACCCTTGCCGGGGAGCATTTCAATGCAGTGAATCGTCGAACCCACCGGAATGTTGCGCAGGGGCAGGGCATTGCCCGGACGAATCGGCGCCTCGGCACCACTCATCAAGCTCTGGCCCACGGCAATGCCTTTCGGCGCAATGATGTAGCGACGCTCGCCGTCGGCATAGCAGAGCAGCGCAATATGGGCGCTGCGATTGGGGTCGTACTCAACCCGCTCGACTTTGGCCGGAATACCGTCTTTGTTGCGACGGAAATCAATGATTCGATAGTGCTGCTTGTGGCCACCACCGCGATGACGCGTGGTGATGTGGCCATTGTTATTGCGGCCTGCAGTTTTGCTCTGTGACTCGACCAGCGCCTCAAAGGGACGGCCCTTGTAGAGGTTTGGATTGGTCACGCGAACAACGCCACGACGACCCGGAGAGGTTGGTTTCAGTTTTACGACGGGCATGATTTACGCAGCCTCCCCACCAAAATTGATTTCTTGGCCGGCAGCCAGGCAGACATAAGCCTTGCGCACATTGCGACGACGGCCTTCGGTGCGGCCAAACCGTTTCGCCTTGCCCTTTGCATTGAGCACCGACACGGATTTCACCTGGACCTTGAACATCAGTTCAACGGCAGCCTTGATCTCGGGCTTGGTAGCATCTTGCAACACGCGAAACGCCACCTGGTTGTTTTGTTCACCCATGGCGGTGCTTTTCTCTGAAATGATGGGTGCCAACAGCACCTTCATGAGACGCTCTTGGTTCATGACAGCATCTCCTCTACTTTGGCAAGCGCGCCGCGCGTGATCAGAACGCGATCAAAATACACAAGCGACACGGGGTCGGTGTACTCGGGCTCCACGATGGCAATGCTCTGGAGGTTACGGGTGGCGAGATGAAGCTTCTCGTCAAAGTGATCGGTAATCAGCAAAACAGAGTCGAGCCCCATTTGCTTGAGTTTGCTCGCCACGAGTTTTGTCTTCGGGGCCTCAACCTCGAATTTTTCAACAACGGCAAGACGGTCTTCACGCGCCAACTGCGACAAAATAGAACGCACACCGGCGCGATACATTTTCTTGTTGACCTTGTGCGAGAAATTCTCGTCGGGCAGGTTCGGGAAGATCTTGCCACCGCCGCGCCACAAGGGGCTCGACGCACGGCCAGCACGGGCACGGCCCGTACCTTTTTGACGCCACGGCTTTTTGGTGGATTTGTTGATCTCGGCACGGCCTTTTTGCTTGCGGTTACCACTGCGGGCATTGGCCTGATAGGCGACGACCACTTGGTGCACCAAAGGCTCATTGAAGTCACGGTTAAAGACCGTGTCATTCGCCTGCACTGCGCCAGCGGCCTGACCAGCGTCATTCAGAAGTTTAAGTTCCATCGTTCGCCCCTTTTACGATTTCTTGCCGGGCGCTGCGGCACGGACAGTAGGACGAATCACGACATTGCCACCTTTGGAACCAGGAACAGCGCCCTTGACCAGCAACAGCGAACGCTGCTCATCGACGCGGGCGATTTCGAGGTTTTGAACGGTTCGATTAAGAACGCCGTCATGGCCCGCCATGCGCTTGCCTGGAAACACACGGCCAGGATCCTGCGCCATACCAATCGAGCCCGGGACGTTGTGCGAACGGGAGTTACCGTGCGAGGCGCGGTTCGACGAGAAGTTGTGGCGTTTGATGGTTCCGGTAAAGCCCTTACCCTGGGTAACCCCAGAGACGTCGACTTTCTGGCCGGCTTGAAAAATCGTGGCCGACACGGCTTCGCCCGGCTTCAAGGCAGCCAGTTGGTCGGCAGCGACTGAAAATTCTTTGAGAACCGAAGCACCCTGTGCACCGGCTTTGGCCAGATGGCCCGCAAGCGGTTTGGTGATGCGGTTTGCACGCTTGGTGCCAAAGGCAATTTGAACCGATGCATAACCATCGGTTTCAACCGTTTTAATTTGGGCCACGCGGTTGTTCGACACGTCGATTACGGTCACGGGCACGGTATCGCCCTCGTCCGTAAAAATACGGGTCATCCCAACCTTGCGACCGAGCAGTCCAAGGCTCATGTTTTCTCCGTTCCCGACTTCGATTGGCCGGGGCTAGTTTCAAAACGCTTTCCCGAATTCGGAAAAGCCTTCAATTTTAACGACTTTTCAAAGGGTTACGCAAGCGAACCCATTGGTTTACATAATATTTACTGCAGCTTGATCTCAACGTCCACGCCGGCCGGGAGGTCCAGCTTCATCAGGGCGTCGACGGTCTTGTCGGTCGGGTCCACGATGTCCATCAACCGCTGGTGGGTGCGCAGCTCAAACTGGTCACGCGATGTCTTGTTCACGTGGGGGCTGCGCAGGATGTCGAAACGCTTGATGGCGGTAGGCAGAGGCACGGGGCCACGCACGACCGCACCGGTCCGCTTGGCGGTATCCACGATTTCTAAGGCCGACTGGTCGATCAGTTTGTAATCAAACGCTTTTAAACGAATACGAATCTTTTGCTGCATGTTACTTCTCCAAAGAGCGAATTAAAGAACGGGTGGATCGCTTCAGGACCCTGCGGCCCTCGCGATGACAGCAGGATGCTGCCATTGCGAGGAATTCACGGGGTCAGCGCGGCAATCCTTACTCAATAATTTTTGCGACGACGCCGGCGCCGACGGTACGGCCGCCTTCACGGATCGCAAAGCGCAGGCCCTGCTCCATAGCGATCGGGGCAATCAAGGCCACCTTGATCTTCACGTTATCG
>JACCDX010998769.1_pt1 | contig 17894 bp, 19 predicted proteins | sample 7449681 | NCBI WGS metagenome assembly JACCDX01 (sample SAMN15323450, study PRJNA562643) | freshwater metagenome | isolation source: river surface water | place: USA:Blue River Watershed | collected 2017-08-18
AGTTGCCAGTGAGTGCGGAGATATGCCTCCTAGTCCAATGGGTATGAATTCGACTATGAGCAAACCAGATACACCTCCACCTAGCATGAGTTTAAACCTAAATGCTCAGGGATTGGATAACATTGAAGAATTAATGAAATTGATCAAAGCAGTTAATCCAGAAATGGAAAAACCTGCAGGAGGTATGCCTCCAGCTATCAGTATCGAGCCTATGGACAAACCAATGGGTGGGTTACCTCCGTTAAAAATGTTACCAGACTTAGATGCAGATGAACCTCCACATATGGAACCAGACGGTGACGAAGGCCCAGATCCAATGAAACCTTCAGACAACGACGGCGACACCGATGCTGAGAAAAAGAAAGACAAAGAAGAAGCGTTTGCTAATTCCCCCATCGGCGGAAGCGAACCCGAAAGCAAAGGTAGTCCATTTGATGCAGAAGGCGATGATTTAAACAAACCAAAAGGCACATATCCTAAAGTTGCTGGTGGCGACAATCCAATGCAAAAAATGGAATCCACTGATTTACGTGCTCAAATTCGTGCAGAATTAATGCAAAGATTAGAAGAAGCTAAAGCAAAGTAAATTTACAGTAAAATCAAATAGGGCCGCAAGGCCCTATTTTTTTCATTAAATACAATATGGCAAAATCACTAGACGGCGTATTAATCAAGAAAGCTCATGCCCCTCAGAAATATACTCTTGAGGAAGTTAAGCATCTCGAAGCATGTATGGATCCTATAAACGGTCCATTATATTTTTGCGAAAACTTTTTAAAAATACAACACCCTACACGCGGTGCTATTAAATTTGAACCATACGAATATCAGGTCAGACTGATACAGGCCTATCACGAAAACAAACAATGTATTGCTATGTTACCTCGTCAGATGGGCAAGACTACTTGCGCTACTGGTTATCTATTATGGTATACTATGTTCGTGCCAGAAGCACAGGTGCTAATCGCTGCTCACAAATATGAAGGTGCGCAGGATATTATGAACAGATATCGTTATGGTTATGAAAACTTGCCGGACTTTATTCGTGCAGGCGTTTATTCTTATAATCGCAATACCATTGAATACGACAACGGATCACGTATACAAGCAACAACAACTACAGAAAATACCGGTCGTGGTAAATCTCTTTCTTTAATTTACTGCGATGAGTTTGCATTCGTTCAACCACCTGAAAAGGCCAAAGAATTCTGGACTGCGCTATCACCGACATTGTCAACTGGTGGTAAGTGTATTATTACATCAACACCAAACTCAGACGAAGATCAGTTCGCTATGATCTGGACTGAGGCTAATAAAAAATTTGACGAACACGGCAATGAACAAAAAGTAGGTATCAACGGATTTGCTTCTTATTTCGCACATTGGTCAGAACATCCAGATCGAGATGACAAATGGGCAGCAGTCGAACGTGCTAAGATCGGAGAAGAAAGATTTCGCAGAGAGTTTGAATGTGAATTCTTGATTTATGATGAAACATTAATTAATTCTGTTAAGTTAGTAGAATTACAAGGTGTTGACCCTACAATGACCATGGGTCAAACACGTTGGTATAAAGACATTGATCCTAAGTTAACATATCTTGTAGCTTTAGATCCCAGTATGGGCACAGGAGGCGACTACGCTGCTATTCAGGTATTTGAAATGCCCTCGATGATACAGGTAGCAGAATGGAGACATAATCTTACTCCGATACAATCTCAAGTTAAACACATGAGAGAAATTTTAAGATATATCAACGATCGCGGCCAGGAAAGAGGAGGGAATCCTCAATTATATTATTCAGTTGAAAACAATCAACTAGGCGAAGCTGCTTTGATCGTTATCAGCGACATAGGAGAAGAGAATTTTCATGGGCTTTTCCTTAGCGAGCCGATTAGAAAAGGTCATATAAGAAAATTCCGAAAAGGATTTAATACCACGCATCGAACTAAAATTGCCGCATGTAGCCAGCTTAAAAATCTAATCGAAACTAAAAAAATGGAGATAAAATCAAAACCTTTAGTTTCTGAGTTAAAAACTTTCGTAGCCCACGGTGTAGGATTTGGTGCTAAGAGCGGAGAACACGACGATTTAATATCTGCTACATTATTAATCATACGCATGGCTGATGTTTTAGCTGATTGGGATCCGCACATTTACGATAAAATGACGGAAAAAATCACCGAAGAATCGATGCCTATGCCTATATTCGTTAGCACAGGATTTTAATAAATATACTTATGGACGCAAGAAATAACATAGCAACAGATCTGTTTTATAAAATTCGTAGCAGATTTAAAGGCTTAAAATTAGGAGCAGAAACCGGACAAATTACTATTAATCCGGAAGAAGCTCGCTTCTTTGATTTTGACTATATGGAAGGAACCACCCCCATTGGTCACGTTAGTATCAGTTTAGCAGAACCTAATTCTATGAAAGTGTATTTTAGTCATGGAATTACCGAAGGAATGGATGACGGGCAAAAAGCTAACTGGTATAAATTTCTTAGAGAGTTAAGAGAATTTTCTAAGAGAAGATTATTGAGTTTTGATACTAGAGATATCGCTAAAGACAATCTAGATAAAAGAGATTATGAATTCCTTAGCCAAAATTCTAAACCAAAACCAGAAAGTAATAAAACTATTCAAGCACCAGTTGGAGAAAGCGTTATGAACGTAAGCGAAAGCACTTTATATGGTTCCAAGACCGTTAGCTATCAAAAATTATTAGACACACGATTAATCATCAAACACAGTCAAGCACTCACTGACGATCAGCAACCAGGTGCTAGAACTAGAAATATTTCTGCATTATTTGTAGAAAACCAAGACGGTGAAAGATTTAAATATCCTTTCATCCATTTAGCAGGTGCAAGAGCCATGCAGCGTCACGTTGCTAATGGCGGCTTACCGTATGACGATCTAGGCAAAAGCATTATCAAGATGAGCGAAGAAATCGCTCAGTTAAAGAGTTTTTCAAACTATGTAGTTCGCAACGATCTAATGAATTCGGAAACAAATTCAGTAGTAGAGCGTTCAGCATCATATTTGAATAGCCTGAGAGAACAAATTAAGGCCATATCAAAGCAAAGTCATTATGAAGCATACAAAGAAAACTTCCAGGCATACGACAGCGAAGAGATTCCACAAGATGTAGTAGAAGAATTCAAAGAAAAATTTACAGTAAAGTCATTTAAAGAAGACATTGCAAGTGTATTCCCAGTCTTATACAGATTGATGAAAGAAGGAAACACCATAGGCTATGACGACATAGTCGCTATGACACAAGAAGAATTAGAAAACGAAGATATCGAAATAGCAAAAGAAGAACATGATCCATTTGCTAAATTTGAAAATTGGGTAATGGCATTAGGAGAAGAAAGTGCTATAACCTCTGAAGATCCAGAAGAGCAAGGAACTGCTATCAAAGAACTTCAAGAGTTAGTAGGACAGCATTTTCCTGCAGGTGTTGATGGTCAAAATGCCATCGAAAGCCTAAAAGGCATCATCGAAGATCCAGAATTATACAAAAGAATCAAAGCACAGGCATCAGAAGATCCAGATAGCTGTTGCAGAGGATTAATCAAAGATTGGTTAGAATTAAATGCTCCGGAAGTTCTAGAGCAATTAGATTTCGGTGATTATGTAGAAGAACCAGAAGCAGGCGCAGAGCAACCAGCAGCACCAGAAGCAGGCGCAGAAGTTGCAGCAGAACCAGCAGCGGCACCAGAAGAACAACCACAAATGGCCAGTGACGATCCAGAGGAACGCAAACAAATGGGCGTTAAAGAATTGGCCGAATTTATCCATTCATTCTATGATAAAGAAACAGGCACATTCCCCAAAGGACCAGAAGGCGTTTGCACAATGGTAGGCAAGAAATTTGGTGAACAGGCTGAAAATGTAGCTCGTAAGTTTGTAGAGCGTATGGCACCTCAACAGACCACAGAACATAATCCAGAATTGGCAGAATTGGCAAGAGTTAGAGAACTAGCAGGCTTATAAGATTGTTCGTAGCAGTGAAATTGGGCACTTTGGTGCCCTTTTTCTTTTTCAAGATGTCAACGTTCCTTTGAGTAAAAACGTTATATATATACGCAGATAATTTTGTCTGCGATATTAAAAGGAGATTTCAAATGAAATCAATCGTAACATTAGTAGCATCATTGTTTGCAGTATCAGCTTTCGCAGCAGAACCAGCTAAGAAAGAAGAAAAGAAGGTAGAAGCCAAGCCAGCAGCAGCCGCTCCAGCAGCGCCAGCTAAAGACGCTAAAGCCCCAGCCGCTAAAAGCGACACAAAAGCCGCTGACAAAAAAGCCGAGCCTGCTAAGAAGTAATCTTCATACTGTCTACTTAACTGTCGGTGACGAAGACATAGAAGTCGAAGTTGAAGACAGTATATATGTAGGTTATCGTAGACCAGAGATAGTCAAAAACAAAGATGTAGACGATGATCTTTCGGAATACGTAAAATGGAGACTGTTTTTAGCTAGACAGTTGGCACTTTTGAAGTATAAAGAAAAGTGGGCATGACCCGCTTTTCTTTTGGCAAAAAATAATTCACAAATATCATTGACCTTGCTAAATAAAAAGCGCATAATAGTTGTTATGCGATAGGCATACAAAGTCATTTACATTAAGGCATAAGGAGGCTATAAAATGGCAACACTAGCAGAAATTCGTGCTAAACTTCAAGAAGCACAAAACAAATCTTCAGGAAACTCCACCAGCGGTGGCGACAACGCAATTTACCCACATTGGAACATGCAGGAAGGCAAAGAAGCCGTAGTTCGTTTCTTACCTGACGGCAATCCAAACAATACATTCTTCTGGGTAGAACGAGCAATGATTAAATTGCCGTTTGCAGGAGTAAAAGGCGAAACAGATTCACGTCCAGTTCAAGTGCAGGTTCCCTGCGTTGAGATGTATAACGATGGTTCAGTTTGTCCAATCCTTTCAGAAGTTCGTGGTTGGTTCAAAGACAAGAGCCTTGAGGAAATGGGTCGTAAGTATTGGAAGAAGCGTTCATACATCTTCCAGGGTTTCGTTGTTGAAGATCCTTTAAAAGAAGATACAACACCAGATAATCCTATCCGTAGATTTATTATCGGTCCTCAGATTTATCAAATTATCCGTTCAGCATTGATGGATCCAGAGTTGGAAGAATTGCCAACTGATTATATGCGTGGAGTTGATTTCCGCATTGCTAAAACTAGCAAAGGTGGTTTCGCCGATTACTCTACTTCTAAGTGGAGTCGTCGTGAGCGTTCTTTAACTGATGCTGAAACTGCAGGCATTGATGCTCATGGCTTGTTCAATCTAAGCGACTTCCTACCTAAGAAACCAACCGATGTTGAGCTTAAGGTAATGAAGGAAATGTTTGAAGCATCAGTCGATGGCGAGGCCTACGACATGGAACGTTGGGGACAATACTTCAAACCAGCAGGTATGAGTGCTGCCACAGGCGATCCTAACAAAGCAGCCACAAGAGCTGCTCCTGTAGATGATCAGGTCGACGATGAACCAGCACCAGTTGCGGCTGCACCTAAGGCAGCACCAGCGGCTGCACCTACTGAAAGCGCATCAAGAGCACAAGACATTCTTGCAAAGATTCGCGCTCGTCAGCAATAATAGGTAACACGGCTCGAGCCTCTGAGACATAGTTCTTACGCTCGAGTTCTTCTCATTACAGGATAATAATATGGCAAAAGCATTTGATGTTTCTAAATTTAGAAAATCAATCACTAAGAGTATAGAAGGGCTTAGTATTGGTTTTAATGATCCAACTGATTGGGTCTCTACAGGTAATTATGCCTTGAATTATTTGATTAGCGGCGACTTCCACAAAGGTGTTCCGCTAGGCAAGGTTACTGTATTTGCCGGTGAATCTGGCGCAGGTAAATCTTATATTTGTTCAGGTAACCTTGTTCGTCACGCACAGGAACAAGGAATATTTGTCGTTCTAGTCGACAGTGAAAACGCACTCGACGAAGCGTGGTTACATGCACTAGGTGTAGACACTAGCGAAGAAAAACTTCTTAAACTCAATATGGCAATGATCGACGACGTTGCTAAAACTATCAACGAGTTTATGAGCGAATATAAAGCAATGGCTGAAGAAGATCGTCCTAAGGTCTTATTCATTATCGACTCGCTAGGAATGTTATTGACTCCGACGGATGTTAATCAGTTCGAAGCAGGTGACTTGAAAGGTGACATGGGTCGTAAGCCTAAGGCACTGACAGCACTTGTTCGTAACTGTGTAAACATGTTTGGTTCAGCTAATGTTGGATTAGTAGCTACTAATCACACATACGCTTCACAAGATATGTTCGATCCAGATGACAAGATCTCCGGAGGTCAAGGTTTCATTTATGCAAGTTCTATCGTTGTAGCTATGAAAAAACTCAAGCTCAAAGAAGATGAAGATGGTAATAAGATTTCAGAAGTCAAAGGTATCAGGGCCGCTTGTAAAATCATGAAAACTCGTTACGCTAAACCGTTTGAGAGTGTTCAAGTTAAGATCCCTTATGAAACCGGTATGAATCCGTATTCCGGATTAGTTGATCTTGCTGAAGGTAAAGGTATGCTTAAGAAAGATGGTAATAGACTTTCTTATGTAACTAGTGATGGAGAGATTCTTAAATTCTATCGCAAAGAGTGGGAACGCAATGAAGGTGGATGTTTAGATCAAGTCATGTCTGACATTTCAAATCATGGCGAAAAATCTGTTTCTGAGATAACTACTACAGTTGAACCTGAAACGGAGACCCAATAATGAAAGATGATTTAATCGCCGACCTTTGGAATTCTGTAGTAGAGCATATTCCAGAAAAAGCTAGAAAAGACGTAGCATATGATTTTGTTAATACGTTACTTGATTATGGTATCAAGGATACGGTATTAGAAAATCTTTTAGGGGTTGACCCATATCTCGATGATGCTATAAATTATTCGATCGACGGCGAAGAGATTGAAGAAGATTATGATGACTACGATAGATACGAAGATGAGGAATAAATGAATTGGTATGACAAGGTTAGCAAAGATATAAGCAATATTCCCGATGCTGTGGCCTATTATGAAGCTGAATTAATTCAAGCAAAACAAGATACCCGTATAGCGGGAAATATCGAGAAAGCCTCTGCGCAGATGCCAGGTATCGTGGAAAATCGTTTTAATCAACTTCAAGAAATTGAAGGCATCCTTGAATATCTTAACATTGAACTTCGTAGACTTCGTAGTCAACACTTCCGCAAGTATCTTGAAAATTATCAACGTCAGTTAAGCTCTAGAGACTGTGAAAAGTTTGTAGAAGGCGAGGCTGACGTTGTAGATTTTGAGAAAATTATCAACGATTTTGCCCTATTAAGAAATAAATGGCTAGGCATTATCAAAGCCTTAGACCAAAAACAATGGCATCTAAGTAATATTGTAAAACTCAGAGTCTCTGGCCTAGAAGACGCTACTCTTTAATCCAGTGCCATGTGGCCCAACTCCATTGTGGTAATGGGCTTTTGTTAGGAAATGCTTCCATCATTCTTTGCCAACATTGAGTTTCTAATCTTCCGTATTTTCTTTTTAATTCAACAGCAAGATTACTTTTTATAAAAAGTTGACCTCCGGATTTTAAATTTTCCATACAAATATGATATAATTCTTTCCAATCATCGGAAGACCATTCCTCGTTTAATTCGAACGTTGTTCTTATCATTACGATACAATCCCAGGGGCCCTTGGGAATTTTTTTTTCATAATTAGGAAATATTCCGCACTCGGATATTTCTAAATTTGCATCTTTGTGGAATGGAGTTAGTGTGTTCGAAGTTCTGCCAAAAGATGTTCCTAGGTATTGATGCCCATGATACTGACATAGAGAACCAAAATGTCCTAATCCTGCACCGATGTCTAATACTCGAAGATTTGTATGTTTATTAAGATTCAATAAATTAAAAATTTCTATTTTTTCTAATAAGAATTGATCTTCGTCTAAATATTTTGCCCATTCGGTCATTCCAACAGAATTAGCTAATTCTTTTTGTTGTTCGATCCTACATATTTTTTTTGCTAGCTCTAGTTCCATCATTCCTCCAACTTCGATATTTACCATTATCTGGGTAGATAAATATCTGCATGAAAACACTTGTCTTGGTTACTGGAGGATTTGACCCAATACATTCCGGTCATATTTCTTATTTTAAATCTGCTAAACAACTAGGCGACATATTAGTTGTAGGAATAAATTCTGATCAATGGCTTGTTCGTAAAAAAGGCAGGTCGTTTATGCCGTTTCACGAACGCATGACTATAGTTAAAAATTTAAAAGATGTTGACTTTGTTATAGAATTTAACGACGACGACAATAGTGCTAAACATGCTATTAAATTATGTCGCCAAACATGGCCCGATTATAAAATTGTTTTTGCTAACGGCGGCGATAGAACTAAAGAAAATATTCCGGAAATGGATACCGATGTAGACAATATAGAATTTGTGTTCGGCGTTGGCGGAGAAAACAAAATGAATTCTAGTTCTTGGATATTAGAAGAATGGAAAGCTCCTAAAACAGAACGGCAATGGGGATATTATCGTGTGCTTCACGAGGTTCCTGGAATGAAAGTTAAAGAGCTAACAGTTGATCCAGGAAAGAGTCTAAGTATGCAACGGCATTTTAAAAGATCCGAGTTTTGGATAGTGAGTGACGGTAATGCCGATGTAAACAGAGATATGCCCGGCGGTTATCGATTACCGCCAGTGATGCTTAAAAAACATGATCAATTAGATATCCTTGTTAAAGAATGGCATCAATTAACAAACCCTTATGATTATCCGGTAAAGATCGTAGAGATACAATACGGCGAAGCCTGTGACGAAGAGGATATAGAAAGAAAATGAAAGTATTCGTAGGTTATGATATTAGAGAAGATGTTGCATATCAAGTATGCGAATACAGTATATTAAAACATCAACCGGACGCTGAAGTTATTCCTTTAAAACAAAAAGAATTAAGAGAAGCTGGAATTTATACACGAGCCGCTGATCCATTAAGTTCTACAGAATTTACATTTACACGATTCTTAGCACCGTATTTGGCAGATTACAAGGGCTGGGCAGTATTTGTAGACTGCGACTTTGTATTTGTTGATGATGTCAAAAAATTGTTCGATCAAGCAGATGATCAATATGCTGTTATGGTAGTCAAACATGATTATACGCCAAAAGAAGGCCTAAAGATGGACGGTTGTAAACAATTACCTTATCCAAGAAAAAATTGGAGTTCTACAATTCTGTGGAACTGCGGCCATCCTTCTAATAAACAAATTACACCAGATGTTGTTAATTCACAAACTGGACAATATCTGCACAGATTCCAGTGGCTTGAAGATTCAGAAATTGGAGAACTAGCTCCGGAGTGGAATTGGTTAGTTGGTTGGTATGAAGAACCTAAAGACGGTTCTCCTAAGGCATTGCATTATACCGAAGGCGGACCTTGGTTCAAAGACTATCGCAGATGCGACTATCACAAAGTCTGGAAAAAATATCTTAAAGAAATGTTAAAATGAGCAAATGGGTATTTCTTAGCAAAGGCAACGAGGACGATTATATAAATCTTTTTGCAGCAGGGTGTGGCGAGAAAACCGTCGATCCTGCAAGATTCGATCCCGAAGAAGGAACAGATCCTATAGTGTTAAGGGGCATTCTTAAAAAAAGAATCATAAAAAAATGTCTCAAAATAGGAAGAACGTTTTACTATGTAGATACTGGATACTTCGGTAACGAAATAACTAAATCAAATCCTAACGGTTGGAAATATTGGCATCGTATCGTTAAAAATGATCTACAGCATCACGATATTATAGCAAGACCCGATGATAGATTTAAACATTTTAATAAAAAATTTAATCCCTGGAAGAAGAACGGTAGAAAAATACTAATCGCAAAACCCGACGAAAAACCTATGAAATACTATGGTTTAGAATTAGATCAGTGGGTCGAAGATACAGTCAACGAAATTAAAAAATATACAGACAGGCCCGTTGAAGTAAGAGATAGGGCCAAGCAGCGGATAGATAGGGTAGTTCATAACACATTACAAGAAGCACTAGACGACGATGTATTTGCATTAGTAACATTTAACAGTGTCGCAGCTATTGAAAGTGTGTTTCATGGTGTTCCTGCATTTACGCTATCGCCAACACATGCTGCTAGTCCTGTAACACTACAAGACCTAAGCAAAATAGAAACTCCATATTATCCAGATCACGATAAATTATATGCATGGGGATGCCACCTTGCATATGGTCAATTCCATGTTAGTGAGTTAAGAAACGGCAAAGCTAAAGAGATGTTAGAAAATGAACGATGATTCGATAGAAAACTTTTTATCTATAGGTTCTGGTAATATTGTTACGGCTGATAGCGAGGATCAATCAAGGCCTTTAGTTGTTAGGGGTGTGATTAAAAAAGATCACATTTATAAATGTATCGATCAACAAAGAGATTACTATTATGTTGATACTGGATATTTAGGAAATTTTCCTAGTCCCGGAAATACATCAGGAAAAAAGAAGTGGCATCGAATAGTTAAGAATGGCCTACAGCATGATCAATCGTTTGACGTCCCTGATGATCGGTGGAAGGACCTAGTTAAACAGGACCCAAGATTAAAATGGAAAGGTTGGAAAAATTATAATAAAAAAATATTATTAGTTATGCCTAATCCTAAAGCCTGTAAGTTTTACGGTGTTGATTATGATACCTGGGTAGAAGAAACTACAAATGCTATCAAAGCAAATATAGATTTGCCTATCGAAGTTAGAATGAAGGGTTCTCGTAGCGAAAGAAACAATGGATATTCGATATATGATGCGTTCGACAGTGGAGTATATGCCACAGTAGCATTTAATAGCATAGCTGCCCTTGAGTCGGTGTTATATGGTATTCCGGCATTTATTTCTGTGCCTTGTGCTGCCAGTCCATTATCCAGTTATGATTTAACACAATTAAAAAATCCTCTTAGGCCCAGCGAAGCTGATATATTAAGACATTGTCGTTCTATCGCTTATGGTCAATTTACATTAGAAGAAATCTCCAGCGGAGTTGCTTGGAGAATTATTAACAGGTATCCGTATGAAACTTCTATTAAACGATAAAGAAATCAGTCACTTTTTAGTGAGCCAAATTGATCACCTCGGTGCTCTTAAACTTCTTTGGAAAAACGAAGAGTGTGCAGGCGAAGTGATTTCGTATGTTATCTTTGAAAAACAAAAACCTAAATATAATTTAGAAAAAATGAGGAAAAAATTCAAAGACAAAATTAAAGGTGCTGTTGAGCGAGATCTTAAATCTTGGTGGGGTAATGCTAAACGACTATTAGATGAGAGAAAACAATTCTATTTCAAACACATCAACAGCAACTTAGATTATTTTATGAGTAATCTAGGAGAAGACCGTGTGTTTGAGATGTATAAGAATAGTTGGAAACAAAACTTTGTTAAAAGCGTAGGGTATCAGATTGATCCAAAATCTGTGATGATAAGAAGAACAAAATTTTCAGACCCTAAAGAAAATTGCTTGATTAGAAATACAGTTGGTAATGAAGGATTGTTAATTGAAAAAATTGATAACAAGTATCCTTTTTGGTTTATAGATAGCGGATATACCAACTTTGTAGAACCAAATAAAAAGTGGCACCGCGTAGTTCAGAACCATTTACATTATGGTCGTTACTTTGATGCACCACCCGATAGACTGGGCAATTTTAAAATCTTTCCTAAGCCTTGGAGAGACGGAGGCGATAAAATTTTAGTTATCGAACCTGGTCAATTTGCTGCTGGAATTTTTCATGTTAATATAAAAGAGTGGAAATATCAAGTTGAGGCTGAAATAAGAAAATATACAGATAAAAAAATTGTCTTTAGAGAAAAAGCCCCAAAGAAACAAAGAGCTCCGCTATATAAACATCTGCTAGATGAAGATTATCATTGTGTTATCAGCATCAATTCAAATGCAGCGACAGAAGCAGTTTGGGCCGGCATTCCGATTATTACCTTAGATAGGCACATAACAAATCCAATAGCAAAAAGTCAACTATCGGATATTAATGATTTAACAAGACCGAATATAGCTAACTGGTTATGTATGTTGAGCTATAGTCAATTTTCATATGACGAATTAATAGACGGGACTGCTATAAAACTTATACAGAAATATGCATAAATTTACAGCAGTCGCATATTATGGCGGCATCCCTCCTAAAAATAATAATCCAGAAAAACCTCTAATACTCGATAATTTTTGTCAAGGAGTGATGGCATCTGGAGATACCGCTATTCAACATAAAGCAATGACGGTGTTGCCATGTGATGTTGCTTTAATACAAGGCTTTGTTCATGAACATGGAAAACAATTGCCTCATTTGCTATTAAGAAAACAAGCAATAGATCTACAGAAAAAAAATAATAAAAAAAGTTTAATCGTAGATAGTAATTTATTTTTATACGCAGACCCCGGCAATACTAGAACATATCTAAGATATAGTTTCGACGGAGTGTTCCCTACAACTGGTTTTTATTTTGATAAAGATGTCGATCCTACTAGATGGCAAAAAATTAGTCGAGATTTGAATATATCTTTAAAACCTTGGAGAACTCAGGGAGAAAATATTTTGATCTGTCTACAAAGAAACGGTGGTTGGAGTATGGGTGGTCTAAATACAGTAGATTGGTTAAACAAAACTATAGAACAGATTAGACAATATTCTAAAAAACGTCACATCGTAGTAAGAGGTCATCCGGGAGATAAAAAAACATTGCAAACCTTGATGATAAATCATAAAAATGTGTCTGTGAGTCAAAAAGAAAGACTAGTAGATGATTTTAGAAATGCTTGGGCCACAGTAGTATATAATAGTAGTCCTAGCGTGGCTAGTATTATTGAAGGAGTTCCTGCATTTTTAACAGATCCTCGACCAGAAAACAGTCAAGCATATAGTGTAGCTAACATTGGTTTAGATAGATTAGAAGATCCGCTATTGCCAGATAGGCAATTGTGGATAGAAAAACTATCTATGTGTCATTGGACCTTCAATGAATTAAAATCTGGAGAGGCTTGGAGATTTTTTAGGCAATATATTTAAATTTGTTGCCAATATGCTTCTTTTCTTTTAACTAAGAGATCAGTTCTTTTACTTTTTCCTGATTCTTTTCTATTTCCCTTGAGATGGTCGAGGTAGGCTCCCCAGAAACTGTTAATTAATGGATGTCCTTCACCAGTCACCAACCCCTCACTCCAATTCCATGACTTTAGATGAGGAAATTTTATCCTAGCGGCGTCAAACACAAAACTGTCATGCCACTCATCTAAAAGAAAAATACCGTTTTCTGCTTCGTCATACATTCTTTGAAATTCTTTTAAGAAATCGTGAGTAGTTTTTGATCTAAGATTCAAAGAATACAGTCCGCATTCTGAAAACTTGCCTTTCCTACCTAAAAAACACAAATCTTTCTCTATAGGAACATAGGATTTTAGTGCTTCAAAAGAAATAGGACTATGACAGATAGTATCGGCATCCATCCACAACAAAACATCTGCATCTGTTTCTTTGGCACAGTGAAAAATAGCATAAACTTTATGTGCAAAACGAATAGCGTCCCATTTAAACCCTTTTCCGGCGTCTCGTCTCTTTGATCTAACAGGATCATTGCTAACATCACCGTTGGCCTTTGGCACATTTCGCCATGTATTTTTAAATGCTTGAAGATCTGGAAGTTCTTCGAGGCGTTTTAAAGTGATCCTATTGTGATCTGGAACTTGAGGATTACATTCTTCTGGGTAAAGATGTAAAGTAACCTCTTTCGGCCAATTTTCAATGAACGTATTGATCATCCGTTGACCATATTTTCTAAGCCCAGCTTCGTGAAATGTTGTAACCACTGATATTTTCATTGCATCATCTTCCAACCGTGAAAAAAACCCATCTGTTCTACTGGCCGATAGTGAAAATTCCATAACAATCTTGTTTTTTCTCTATCAACTAGGTCGTTGCCTTCGATTAGTATATAAGGACGAGACCTAGACCACAAACTGACACAATGATTTAAATTGTGTAGCTGTAAAAGATCAACTAAAATCGCAGAAGGATTTCCTATTTGTCCGATATCATCAAAATTCTGTCTATAAACTAAATTTTTAGATTTTATTTCAGGCGGAATAGTATTAACAACAAACACCGTGTCAAATATTTCAATCAATTCCTCAAGCATACCGAAGCCCGATCCTAAAACCAATGCTGATTCAGGTTCTTTGACAAATTTGGTAATTCTTTTTGCAAATTTACTCATCGTAGACATTAAATACTCAGTTATTTATAAAGTCATATGAGATTCAAATTATATCGAGAATATGGGGCACTGAACAGTCCTCCCGTCTTTAATGCTGTAGAACAAGGATTAAGGAACGCCGGACATGAAATCGTCACGACCGGTGAGGATGTTGCTGTAATATGGTCTGTATTATGGCAAGGTCGCATGGCTTCGAATCAAAAAATATATAGAGAAGCAAAATTAGAAGGTAAAAAAGTATTAATCATAGAGGTAGGTAATTTAAAAAGAGGATTAACCTGGAGGATATCTTTCGACCATATTAACAGCCTTGGTGAATTTGGAAATATTGATAATCTCGATCCCGATAGACCGAAAAAATTAGGTATTGTTCTAGGACAGATTAAAGTTAATCGTCGACCTGAGATATTAATAGCCACTCAGCATCAAGCTAGCCTTCAATGGCAAGGCATGCCTCCGATGACAACATGGGTCAAAGATCTAGTATATGAAATTCAACGATATTCTAAGAGGAAAATAGTCATTAGACCACATCCAAGGTCACCATTTAGGGTTGATTTACCAGGAACACGGTTGGAAAGTCCTGTAAAACTTCCAGGGACTTATGATGATTTCAACATCGACTATAACTATCACTGTGTTATCAATCATAACAGTGGTCCTGCTGTTCAAGCAGTAATACAAGGAACACCCGTTATATGTGATAAAACTAGTTTAGCCGGAGAATTATCAGGTAAAGTGGAAAATATTGAAAATATTTTGCTACCTGACAGGGAAGAATGGTTCTTAAAGTTATGTCATACAGAATGGACACTCGAAGAATTAAGTCAAGGTATACCATTTTATAGATTAATCCCTTAATTACCGGTTGACTTTCTTCGTTACGAAGTCTATAATAAAAATATGATATCATCCGGTTTTATCGAAGACATTTTTATAGAATTTTCTAAGCTCGTCGATCATCGAGCTATCGCAGTCCAACGACAAGATATTTCTATTATACAAAGTTTTACAATAAACATTTTAAGTGATAATCAACTCACCGAAAATCAAGGAAGATTCATCCTTAAACTTTTACACAAATACAGAAATCTTTGCCAGATAGCAGGTTTTGACTACCTCGATTCATTAGATAGTCCCGTATGGAAAAACAATTTTAGAACTATAGATTATACTAAAAAGATTTTTGTTGAACTCGACGAAACTGGTAAGATTTTCATATGTGCTAAATTTCCTTACCAGCTAAAAAAGCAAGTAGATGAAGAAATTTGTGGAGAAAAAATTTCATCTTACCAGACTTGGGATCCTGAAAGAAAGATTCGCAAATTTCAAGCAGAGGATTTTAACGTTATACAAATTTATGAATTTGTAAAAAATAATAATTTTGAAATAGACGAAAGTTTCTTAGATTTAGTGGCGCAAGTTGAAGAAATTTGGGCTGATCAAGAAAAGATTTCCCCTTACTCTACGATACAAGACGGTCAGGTTGTTCTTCATAACACAACAGCTGATGCCGCCGACTTCTGGAATACAAATAAAAATAATAATTTAATTAATGACCTTTTACTAGCAAAGGATATGGGATTTTTGTTGGCAAAAAATCCTGAAAATCCCATAGAAAAAATCGCTAGTTCGGACACAAACTCGTTCTGGTTAAATTCTAATCGAGAATTTTTAGAAATTTGCAAACAGGTCGATGGCAAGATATGTATAGTGTTAGATCGTGTTGGCAGAACATTAGAGTGGCTAGACGCTTTTACTAAAGAATTAGACTTAGTCGGTATACCTAGACGTGAAATCAAGGTCTGTTTTAGAGCAGATAAAACAGAAAATCCAGAATTGAATGAGTGGATACGATCTAACGGCTTTGGTGGCAAAGTCAATGAAGGAAAGATTTTAATCTTTAACCATAAGCCAGCAAAGTGGTTGTTTAAAGAATCAACATCTGTTAAAATATTAGCAAGTAATAATTTATATCCGTCTACTAACCAGATTTCCAGAGACTGGTTTAGTAGCCACCCTTGCGTAATTTATCTAGGAGATATAAAGCCGGCACAGAACAAGGAACAAAAAATTGTCAATCTGTAAACTAATTATAAAAGACGAAGTTAATATCAAAATAGACGGTCTCGCTGTTGAGACTAGAAGAAAAATCGTCAATCAATTAAAATTTGATCTACCTTATGCAAGACATATGCCAGCTTACAAGTTAGGCAGATGGGATGGAACTAAAACATTTTTCGGAATAGGCGGAACTGGTTATTTGGCACATCTTGATGTCATACTTCCCATCATTGAGGATTCGGGTTACGAAATAGAAGTTGAAGATCTTAGACAACATAAATCTTTAAAATTCCCCACTATCGGCGAAAACTACTGGGCTGACCAAGGTAAGACTTGGCCTAAAGGACATCCCGAAGCAGGCAAGCCGATCGTGTTGCGTGATTATCAATATGACGTTGTTAATAAATTCTTAGAGAATCCACAGAGCCTACAAGAGGTAGCCACTGGTGCTGGTAAAACTATCACTACAGCAACATTGTCTCATCTTTGCGAACCTTACGGTCGAACTATGGTCATTGTGCCAAACAAAAGTCTTGTTGTGCAGACTGAAGAAGATTATCGAAATCTAGGATTAGATGTCGGTGTATATTTTGGAGACCGAAAAGAATTAAACAAGACGCATACCATATGCACATGGCAAAGTCTTAATGTATTAGAAAAGAAAAGTCACGATTCAGATTCGTTGACCCTGGCAGAATTTTGTGAGGGCGTGTGTGCTATTATTATTGACGAAGTTCATCAGGCCAAAGCAGACGTGTTGATGAGATTAGCAACACTAAACTTTAGAAACTGTGCTATACGTTGGGGATTAACTGGAACGATTCCTAAAGAAAAATGGGAATTTCAAAGCCTATTAGCCAGTATCGGTCCTGTTATCAATCAGGTATCGGCACACGATCTTCAACAGAAGGATGTCTTAGCAAAGTTAGATATACAGATATTGCAGACCAACGATATTGAAGTTTTTAGAAGTTATGCAGAAGAATATACATGGTTAGTTACAGATGATAAAAGATTAGATTGGATATCTGACAAAATTAAAAATATATCAGTATCGGGAAATACGTTGGTGTTGGTTAACCGAATCGACACAGGAAATAAACTTATCAAGAAATTACCAGATGCTGTTTTTATTTCGGGTGCTGTTAAACTAGACGACAGGAAAGAAGAATATGATGAAATTAAAACAAGTAATGATAAGATTATTGTGGCGACTTACGGTGTGGCCGCTGTGGGTATTAATATTCCAAGGATTTTTAATCTGGTTCTTATTGAGCCCGGAAAGAGCTTTGTCCGCGTTATCCAGAGCATTGGCCGAGGCATTAGAAAAGCAGAAGACAAGGACTTCGTCCAAATCTGGGACATTACCAGCACCTGCAAGTATGCCAAAAGACATCTCACTGAGCGTAAAAAATATTACAAAGAGGCCAAATACCCCTTTACATTAACCAAGGTTAATACATGAGTGAAAGAAAAATAAGAGAATGGG
>JACCDX011705983.1_pt1 | contig 17887 bp, 12 predicted proteins | sample 7449681 | NCBI WGS metagenome assembly JACCDX01 (sample SAMN15323450, study PRJNA562643) | freshwater metagenome | isolation source: river surface water | place: USA:Blue River Watershed | collected 2017-08-18
AAACTTGGTTATCTGACGAAACCGAAATCCAGAAAGAAGATCTTCTTGTAAGAATCGAAAAAATCGAAAGCGACAGCAAAGAATTGAGATATCAAATCTCTGAACAAAAAGCCTTACTACAAATTCAGAAAAATAATCTGCCAAAAGCTTACGAAATTTTGGAATCAATTTCTAAAAGCCCAGAAGTTAGTCAAACCATCAAAAACAGAGTTTTAGATGGCATGAAAATGATTATTTCTAAAGGTTACCAACCAGCTGTTGAAGAGGTTAAAGCAGCTCCTACTGAATCTAAAAAATAATTTAAATGTTTTGTCGTTTCGCACCAAAATATTTAATAATTTTTTCACTGCTTTGCGTTTTTTCCTGTGCCGATAAAAAAAAGGAATATGACAAAACCAAAGCAGTTTCAGCCTTCGAAATTATTGATCCAATCAAGCTTGATCCAGCGTTAGAAAAAGTTGCAATCGCTTTACCAAAGCAGCAACAAAACGATTTTTGGAATGGTTCTTCAGCTCAGCAAAATCAACGTATTGAAAATTTTACTAAAGATTTTTCGACTAAGAAAAAATTCTTCAGCTCTTCGCGTGAAATTATTTTGAAAGATTCGTCTCTATTTTGGAGCGGTTTCGGTTCAACCGAAGACGATGATTTCGTTTTTTCACCAATCATCAAAGATAATAAAATCTACACTCTTAATGCCGCAGGCAAGCTGATTGCTTACGATGCTACAACTCAGAAAAAACTTTGGAAAACCCGAGTTTTCCCATCTTTGTTATTAAAAAATTATCGCAGTCCAAAAATTTATTTAGCCAAAACTGATGATGGCGAGAGAATTTTTGCAGTGGCCGGAATCAATAAAATTGCCGCTGTAAGTGCTGTTGATGGACAAATTATGTGGTCAAAAGATATTTCTTCAATTCCAGTTTCAGCACCAGTTTCTGACGGAAATTTGGTTTTTGTCACGACTAACGACAATAAACTTTACGCGCTAAATGCTAAAGATGGCGAGCTGCAATGGGTGTCATCAGCAATTTTGCGTAACACCGCAATCCTTGGTGCGGCTGATCCGCTGCTTTATAAAGATCAGGTGATTGCATCTTTTTCTTCTGGCGAAATTTACGCGATGAATAAAAAAACTGGCGAACTTTTATGGTCGCAAGATTTGAATATTGGCAAAGCTAATAGCTCAGATTTTTATTTAAATGACATCGACGCAACGCCCGTGATCAGAGGCGACAAGCTTTATTCCATCGGCAATGGTGGCATTATGATGGCGCTTGATTTGAAGAATGGTAATTATTTATGGAAAAAAGAAATCGCTGGAATCGTTGATTTCTGGGCTGTGGGAGAGTTTTTATTTGTGATTGATAATGACAATAAATTGTTGGCAGTAAGCCAAAAAACTGGCGGTATCAAATGGATCTCGCAATTACCAAATTTGAAAAAAGACAAAAAACCAGAGACCAAATTTATTTATAATGGTGTGGTGATGATGGGCGACAAGCTTCTGATTTCGCGCACCGATGGCCAGTTGTTGATGGCGTCTCCACTTGATGGTGGGCTTGAGAAAACTTTCGAAATTGGTAAAAGAATTTATCACGCGCCAGTGGTTGTGAACGGCAAAATTTACTTCCACAATATGGGAAGTTATGTGGTTAATATTATTGAAATCGAGTAACAAATGGACCCCGTCATGCGACGGGGTGACAATTGAGATTGGGTTTTTTACCTAACTCTAACTTGTCACCCCGTCGCCTAACTTGTCACCCCGTCGCATGACGGGGTCCAGTTTTTAAAAGCAAAAAAATCCAAAATGTCCGACAAAAAAATCCCCCAAAATTTAACAGATAAATACGACGCTAAAACCCGCGAAAAATTCTGGCAAAATCACTGGGCCGAAAAGAAAATCTTCGCTTGGAAAAATGACCTTCCAAAAAACCAAACTTTCGTAATCGATACTCCACCTCCAACAGTATCAGGCCTCTTGCACATGGGCCACGTTTTCTCTTACACTCAAGCCGATTTCGTCGCGCGCTTTCAACGTATGTCGGGCAAAGACGTTTTTTACCCGATGGGATTTGACGATAATGGACTTCCAACTGAGCGTTTAGTTGAAAAAATTATCGAGAAAAAAGCCGGAGTTTATGAATCAGAAAATGGCCACGGATCTTTCGTAAAAAAATGCCGTGAAGTGGTTGATGAAGCGGAAAAAGAATTCGAAATTTTATTCAACTCAATTGCCTTATCAGTTGATTGGGATCAGAAATATCAAACGATTTCACCTGATTCACAAAAAATTTCGCAAGCCAGTTTCGTTGATCTTTACCGCAAAAGTTTAGTCGAAAAAAAATTCGAACCAGTTTTCTGGGACGTTTCTGACCGCACCGCTCTAGCACAAGCTGACTTGATTGACAAAGAAGTTGAAGGTGTGATGAACGAAATTGAATTCGAAATTGAAGGAAGTTCGGAAAAAATTGTAATCATGACTACTCGTCCCGAGCTTCTTCCAGCCTGCGTCGCCGTTATGGTTCACCCTGAAGACGAACGCTATAAAAAATTCCATGGTGCTCACGCAATAACTCCACTTTTTGGCGTAAAAGTTAAAATCATCCCCGACGATTTAGTGCAACTCGACAAAGGAACTGGCGCCGTAATGTGCTGTACTTTCGGTGATGAAACCGACATCAGATGGTGGAAAAAACATCAACTTCCGCTTAAAGTTATCATCCAAAAAGATGGCAAAATTGAAGGTCTTTCGATCAAGCAATTTAAAGAAAAAGTAATCGAAGATCTGAAAGCCAAAAATCTTCTGCTCAAACAAGAAACCATCAAACGCGCCGTCAAATGCGCCGAGCGTTCTGGTGTGCCAATCGAAATCCTTGTCGTGCCACAATGGTTTATCAAAGTTTTGGACAAAAAAGATTTACTCAAAGCTAAAGCTGCTGAGTGTAATTGGTTTCCAGAATATATGAAAGTGCGCATCGATCAGTGGATTGATGGTTTGCAGTGGGATTGGTGTATCAGCCGCCAGCGCTTTTTCGGCGTGGCTTTTCCGGTTTGGTATTCCAAACGCGCAGGCGAAGAAGGCAAAATTTTGGTGGCCGATGTTGATCAACTTCCGTGTGATCCGGCGATTGATTTGCCAAAAGGCTATTCGCGCGACGAAGTTAGCGCCGAAACCGATATTATGGACACTTGGGCCACTTCTTCAATTTCGCCGCAGCTATCAAGTCGGGGAGTTTCAGACGAAATTTGTTTCGATAAACAACGTCACGAAAAACTTTTCCCAGCAGATTTACGTCCACAAGCTCACGAAATTATTCGTACTTGGGCGTTTTACACTTTGGTGAAATCGACTTTGCACCAAAATTCTATTCCGTGGAAAAACCTGATGATCTCAGGCTGGTGCTTGGCTGCGGACAAAACCAAAATGAGTAAATCGAAAGGAAATATCGTAACTCCAACTTCTTTGATTGAAGAAAAAGGTTCCGACATCGTGCGCTATTGGGCTTCAACTTCGCATTTGGGCGCTGATACCGCGTACTCGGAAGAGGTTTTTAAAATTGGGCAGAAGTTAATTACTAAACTTTTCAACGCCGCGAAATTTGCTTCGATGAATTTTGAGTTGCTTCGCGAAGATGCAAAAGTCACTGAAGCCTCAGATTTATGGATCTTAAGCCGTTTGCAGCAAACCGTAAAACGTGCGACGGAAGAGTTTGAGAAGTTCGAATATGCGCGCGCGCGTGAAGCGATTGAGGAATTTTTCTGGAAAGATTTCTGCGATAATTATTTGGAAATTTGCAAAGTACGTTCTTACGGACTTGCGGCAGAAAAGCTTGCTGGGCTTGAGTTTTCGGATGCGCAGAAAAATGAAATTATCGCTAAACAACAAAGTGCAATTTTGACTTTGCGGATTTGTTTAAACACTTTGTTGAAACTTTTTGCCCCAATCATTCCGCATATTTGTGATGAGATTTATTCGACAATTTTTGCGAAAGAGTTTGAAAAAATCGGCTCGATAAATGCTCGTGGAAATTGGCCGAAAGTTGATCAGAAATTTTTTGACGAAGGTTTGATTGAAGACGGAAAATACTTACTCGACATCATTTTCGAAGTACGGAAATTTAAATCGGAAAAAAATATTTCGATGAAGACTACGGTGCAGAAGGTTAGGGCGGGAAGAATTGCTGGTATGGAAAAATTTACCGAAGATTTGGCGAATGTTTGTAATGCTACAGAGATTGAGTGGATGGATGAAGGGAAATTGCCGGAAGTGATTTTGTAGTAATTTAAAAAATGGACCCCGTCATTCGACGGGGTGACAACGTTGGGAGTGGTACTGTATGTAGAACTTCTGTACTTGTCACCCATTCGCATGACGGGGTCCATCGTTAGAATGTTTCAAAGTAAAAAACACCACAACACCATGACCAAATATTATTACACCTACATCTTAACCAATAAACGCAACGGAACTTTTTACGTTGGCGTTACCAATGATATTATGCGTCGAGTCTTTGAGCATAAAGAAGGTAGGATTGCTGGATTTACAAAAAAGTATGGTTTGAAGATGTTGGTCTATTACGAAATTTACGAAGATGTGCGGGATGCAATTCACAGAGAAAAACTCATCAAGAAATGGCGAAGGGAGATTAAAATAGAAGCTATAGAGAAGATTAATCCGCAGTGGAAGGATTTGTATTTTGATTTGTAGTATTATTGGTTTGTGGACCCCGTCATGCGACGGGGTGACAAATTAGGAAATTCGGGATGACAAATTAGGAGATTCGGGGTGAAAAATTAGGAGATTGTCACTCAATTCCTGATCTTGTCACCCCGTCGAATGACGGGGTCTTGTCTATTTAAACGCAAAAAACTTATAGATCAAAAAGCTGCCAAACATCGGAATAGCGATGGCGATGAAGTGAGCCAATTCGGCGGTATAGTGAGGCATTCCTAGAAATTCTAAAAATTGTTTAATCAAAACGGCAGAAGCTAAAACCACCCAAAAGGAAATAAAATTGGCGAGGGCAAAATAGCGGATTTGGTTTTTTAGGGTTTGGTTGGAATTGGGGAAAACATAGATTTTATTAAGCCCAAAAGCGATGGCCATGGCCACAGCATAAGCGCCAACAACCGACAAAGCGAAGCTTTCAGTCCACATATTAAAAATGATGCGCGAAATCCAGTTGCCAATTGCGGCGGTAGTTCCAACGAGTAAAAATCTTAAAAATTCTTTGGTTAAAAAATGTCGAATCATATTTTAGGAAATTATAGTGCGAGCCATCATGCGGCCAAAATCAATACTTTCTGAAATGCCGCGATCTTCAGGATAATAATAAGAAGTATCGGCGGCAAGCAAACCTTTAACTGGTAATTTAAAATCGGGTAAATCTTTCAAAAATTCGGGTTGGCAAATTGGTTGAGCGTAACGATATCTGCTGGCTTTGATCGCCAAAAAATCGTCATCTTTCAAATCGGGATTTATTTTTTGCAGATAGTTTTTGACCTTGCTGGTAAAGGCTTCGTTTGGTTCTTGAAATTTCGGATTTTCAAACGGCATGTAAAAAGGCACGTAAACAATGTGATTTGAAAGTGGTCGTAAATTGCTGTATTCCACAAGTCCCGGAATGTCCATTGATTCGTCATTGACGTTAAGCCAGAAATTTTCGCTTAAGCGCTTTTTCAATTTTACGATCACACAAACTACGGCAATATTTTTAGTGGCGCGGAATTTTGCTAAAATATTTTCTGGTAAATCTGGTATCAAATCCGGCAAGTAAGGAAGAGGCACCGTGCTGATTACCTGGTCAAAAGCTTCGAATTTTTCTTGCGCCATCACGCCTTTCACTGCGCCATTTTCGATCACAACTTTGGAAGCAGGAGTTCTTAAACGAAACTCGCCGCCATTGCTTTCGATATTTGATTTCATTGCTTGCAACAAGGTTTCAGATCCGCCTTCAAGATAGCCTAATTTCTCTTTGAATAGATTATAACGCGATCTGCCGATGCGGCGAATGCGGCTCCAAATCCAAGCGGCAGAAAGGTTGTCGCTATATTGGTAAAACTTAAATGCGAAAAGTTTGTTCCATAAAACTTCATAAGCTTCAGCGCCGACCCATTTTTTTATCCAAGTTTCGGCATCGATTTTATCGAGATCTTGCCATTGATTTCTTTTGGTCGACAAAAATGCGTGCAAGCCATAACGGAATTTTGCAATAAAACTTAAACCAGGAAACATCAACAGCGCCAAGGGATTTCCCCAAGGTGAAATTTTGCCTTGGTAATAATATCCCATTTTAGTGGCGCGCCAATGCATTTTATTTTCTAAATTTAACTCGCGCAAAATTTCTAAAAAACCGCTGTCAGAAATGCAGTGAAAATGGTAATAACGTTCAATGGTTAGACCTTCGAAATCGAAAGTTGCGGTCATGCCGCCAACGCGATCGTCGGCTTCAAAAATTACAGGCTGATAATTATTTTTAGCTAATTCGTAAGCCACAGCAAGTCCCATCGGGCCGGCGCCAAGCACGGCGATTCTTTTTTTAGTCATATTTAGAAAAAATTTGTAGTTCGCAGTCAGGTTGAAATCCTCGAAGAGTAATTTCTTGATTGGAAAATTCTCGCAGTAAATAACCTTTAAAACCTAAAATTTTATCGCCTAAAGCGTAACCGACAATTTTATTTTTGTGGTCGAGAAGATGAATAATTTTGGGAGCAGAATTTGTGATTTGTCCTTCAATTCTAAGATAGCGAGGATCTTCAATTTTAGTAATTTTATCTAAATTTCCGCTGCATTTATTTGTGAAATTATTTGGCTCAAAAGTGCCGATAAGTCCATGCGCATCTTGGATTAAAGGATTTCCAAAAATTGACAGATTTTGTTCAATTGCAGGCTTTGTTTTAGTCAGCAAAAAATCTCCTCGAACATATATTTTAGAAAGTTGTTCTTGATCGTCGATGTTCAATTCAGTGGCTAGAGCCGCAATTTTATATTCAAATAAGGCGTCTTTTGCCGGATGCAAAGTTTCGAGTTGTTTTGGTAAGAAAAATATTGGCACTAAAAAAAATATCAGAGCGAAGCGGGTGAAATTATTTTCTAATTTTTGGCGAATTAACGACAAATAAAGCAAGAGTAATGAAATCCACGCCATCAAGACTGGAGTGCTGTAGCGGCTGATGAAAGCTTGTCCGGCGCCGTCCAAAGATCTTCCGGTGCTGGTTAAAAAAGCGGTGATTTCGATGAAGAAAATGAAGGACAATAATGCAAGTTGCAGAGAAGATGTGGAAGTGTTTTTGAGATATTTAAAAGCGAAAAATCCTGAACTTGAGATCAGAAAAAATCCGGCGAGTTGGGCAATAAATTGGAAATAAAATAAATGGAAAAACGGATTTCCTAAATAAGCCAAAATATATTTCGCCATGTTGAGCGGGCGATGCAGAGCGATTTCTACTAAAGGTGCGAAGGGTTTTTGATAGCCGTAAAAATAAATGGCGATGGTTGTGGCGGATAAAATTGTGGTGGTTGCAATTAGCTTCCAATCTTTTCTTAAAGCCAAAAGTAAGAACGTAATTAAGGGCAAAGTTAAGATGCTGTTAATCAAAGTTCCTGCAGAAATTATGCCGAAGAAACAAGATAGAAGAAAGTATCCAACCCCGTCATGCGACGGGGTGACAAATGGGGATGGTTTTATACTTAACTCTAAACTTGTCACCCCGTTGCATGACGGGGTCCATTTTTTGATCGATTTGTGGATTAAATAAAAAGATAGTAAAGGGGTGAGAGATGCTAAGAAAAATACGGTTTGGAAAGGTTGATCAAAATTTTCTTTTTGGATGCGCGAGAACAGTAAAATCAATATCACGCAGTTGATGACGATTCTAGTCGCCCGACTATTTTCTTTGAGAATTTCTTGGCTGCAAAAAAAGAAAATTACAAAAATCAGTGCCGCGAAAAAATAATTCGCGATCAGCAAAAATATAAAAGTGCCGTGGAATATTTTAAGATCGATCCAAAATAAAATATGGCTAAGAACGATGCGATGTTCGTTGTGCTGTGACCAGAATGGTTTAGCGTCAGTGAAGAAAACTAAATAGCCATTCCACATGTCAAATAAAGGCACGGGAGAATAATTATTGATGGTGCCAATTGCATCAAAAACGACATAAAACAAAGCGCAGAATACAAATAATAAAGCCAAATTATTTGGGCGTGTAGCGAAGGAATAAACCGAATTTTGCAGCTCGCAAAAACGCTGATTTTTGATGATTAATTTTTGTTTATTCATTCGTCACAATTTGAAGTTCACAATTCGGTTCAAATCCTCGAAGAGTAATTTTTTTATCAGAAAATTCTTTGAGCAAATATCCTTTAAAACCAAGAGCCTGATCACCTAAAGCATAACCAATAATTTTATTTTCGCTGTTAGTAACGTGAATAATTTTAGGAACTAAATTGGAATTTTCTTCAGAAATCCAACCTTGGATTTGCAGATATTTTTGATCTTCAATCGTAGTAATTTTTTCTAAATTTCCAGCGCATATATTGGTAAAATTATTTTGCTCAACGGTTCCAATAAGTTGATTTACATTTTTAAATAAAGGATTGCCAAAGATCGACAGATGGCGCTCTATCATTGGTTTGGTTTGAGTTAACATCCATTCTGGAATGAATATTTTTGAGAGCTGTTCGCGATCTTCAATTTTAAGTGCTGTTGCTAGAACGGAGATTTTATGTTCAAAAATTTCGGTTTTTGGTGAAGCTAAATTAGAGATTTGTTGCGGTAAAAAACTAATCGGAATTAAGAAAATTATTAAGGCAAAACGGGTAAAATTATTCGCGAATTTTGGCGCGATTAAAGGCAAATAAAGAATTAATAAGGTTGCCCACGACATCAACGCTGGTGTGTTGTAACGGCTGCTGAAAGATTGTTCGATACCAAAATGTAATCTGCCAATTCCAGCCATCACGGCACTGATTTCTACGTAAAAAATAAATGCTAGCAAAGCGACTTCTAGCGAAAATCGAGTTGGGTTTTTGTGATAAGACCAAGCAAAAAATATCGAATTTAAAATCAAAAAAAGACCAGCAATTTCAGATATGAATCGGACATGAAATAAGCCGTAAAAAGGATTGCCGAGATAGGAACAAATATATTGGATAAGATCAACTGGATGGCCTAGGGCATCGGTTAAACCGTAATTCACGGGAGTGGAATAATTACGAAAATAAAGCGGAATAATTATTGCAGATAAAATTGAGGGCAGCGCGACCAATCGCCATTTCATTTTAAAAAATATACTCAGAGCTGCGATTAAAGGTAAAACCAATATGCCGTTAACCATCGTGCCGGCTGACATCAATCCGATTAAACAAGTTAAAAGAAATAATCGGACTTGATGTTTCTGCGATTTTTGCGCTTGGTGAAACAAATAAAAAGACAGTAAAGGCAGAAATTGTGCTAATAAAAATGTCGACTGAAAAGGTTGGTCGAGATTTTCAATTTGCATGCGTGAGAACAGTAAAATCAAGATCAGGAAGTTGATGATATTCTGGGTTGCCGCGCTGCGCTCGCAATGACGGAGTAATGAAATTTCTTTACTACAAAAAAACAAAATAGTGCACGAGGCGAAGATCAGCAGATAATTTACGATCAGTAAAAATATCAAAGTGCCGTGGAATATTGCGATGTCGATCCAAAATAAAAATCTGCTTAAAATGATGCGATGTTCATTGTGCTGCGACCACCAAAATGTTGGATCATGATCAATGATGGTGAAGAAGCCTAAATAGCCTGACCACATGTCCCAGAAAGGCACGGGAGAATAGTGAGTTATGGTTCCAACAATCGCGGAGATAACGTAAAAAAAAGCACAAAATGCGAACAATAAAACCAAATTATTTTGATTAGTTACGATTGAATAAATCGAATTTTGCAGATCTTGGAAGCGCTTAATCATTTGTTGAAAATTGAAGTTCGCAATTCGGTTTGAATCCTTTGAGGATAACTTTTTTATCAAAAAATTCTTTGAGCAAATAGCCTTTAAAGCCAAGATTTTGATTGCCTAAAGCGTAACCAATAATTTTATTATCACTGTCTGTGATATGAATAATTTGAGGAGTGGAATTTGAGTTTGGTTCAAAAATATGACCTTGAATTTTCAGATATTTCGGATCTTCAATTGGCGTAATTTTTTCTAAATTACCTTCACATTTATTGGAAAAATTTTCTTTTTCCAAGGTGTTGATAAGTTGATTAACATCTTTGAATAAAGAATTGCCAAAGATCGATAGATGGCGCTCTATCATTGGTTCAGTCTCACTTAACATCCAACCGGAAGAAATGAATATTAAAGAAAGTTGTTTACGATCTTCGATGTGAAGTTCTGTTGCTAATGCGGCGATTTTATATTCAAAAAGTTCTGCTTTTGGTGATTCTAAATTTGTGATTTGTTGTGGTAAAAAAACAATTGGAATTAAGAAAATTATTAGCGAGAAGCGAGTGAAATTATTCTTAAATTTTGATGCGAAGAAAGGTAAATGAATAATTAACAACGCAGTCCACGACATCAATGTTGGTGTGGTATAACGGCTGCAAAAAGCTTGATCAATTCCAAAACGTGATCGACCAATTCCAGTTAAAGTGGCGCTAATTTCTACATAAAAAATAAATGCCAACAAGGCTAATTCTAATGAAAATCGAGTAGGATTCTTACGATATTGCGAGAGAAAAAATATCGAATTTAAAACTAAAAAAATGCCGGCGATTTCGGCGATGAAGCGAACATGAAATAAGCTGTAAAAAGGATTGCCGAGATAGGCGAAAATATATTGGATCAGATCAAGCGGATGTTGCAGAGCATCGGTTAAACCGTAGTTTCCGGGTGAAAAATAGTTACGAAAATAAAGCGAAATAACTATCACAGATAAAGTTACTGGCAGTGCGACCAATCGCCATTTCATTTTAAAAATCACACTCAGAGCAGAAATTAAAGGCAAAGCCATAAGGCCATTAGCCATGCTTCCGGCACATAATATTCCAAAAAAGCAAGTTAGAGCGAATAATTTTATTTGATGTTTTTGCGATTTTTGTGATCGATAAAATAGATAAAAAGACAGTAAAGGAAGAAAATTTGCTAAGAAGAATTGAGGTTGAAATGGCTGATCAATATTCTCGACTTGAAGGCGTGAGAACAGCAAAATCAATATCAAACAGTAGATGTTATTTTGACTGTGAGTGGAAAAATTCTTTAAAATTTCTTTGCTGAAAAAGAAGAAAATAATGCAAGAAGCGCAGATCAGTAAATAATTAGCGACCAGCAAAAATATTAGAGTTCCGTCAAATATTTTGATGTCGATGAAGAATAAAAGATTAGTTAAAATCAGGCGGTGTTCGTTATGTTGTGACCACCAAAATGTTGGATCATGTTCAATAGATGTGAAGAAAGATAAATAGCCATCCCACATGTCAAATAAAGGCACGGGAGAATAGTGAGTTACAGTGCCAACAATTGTGGAAATGATGTAAAAAAAAGCAAAAAATCTTAATAACCAAACCAAAGTATTGGGATTGGTTACGAAGTAATAAATTGCATTTTGTAGAGCACAAAAGCGCTGATTTTTGATGACTAATTTTCGCTTATTCATTTCTGATAAGTTGAAGTTCGCAATTTGGTTCGAATCCTTTGAGGATAATTTTTTGGTTAGAAAATTCTTTTAGTATATAGCCTTTAAAGCCCTGATTCTTATCGCTTAAAGCGTAACCAATAATTCTATTTTTGCTGTCATTGAGATGAATAATCTTAGGAGTTGAATTTGAAGTTGGCTCAAAAATTCGACCTTGGATTTGCAGATATTTTTGATCTTCAATTGTAGTGATTTTTTCTAAATTTCCGGTGCATTTGGTTGTAAAATTATCAGGATCAACGTTGCCGATAAGTTGATTAACATCTTTTATTTCTGGATTGTTAAAGATAGAGAGATGCTGCTCTATTGCTGGTTTGATCTTGGTTAAGATAAATTCAGGAACGCAGATTTTATAGAGTTGTTTTTGATCATTAATTTGAAGTTCTGCGGCAAGAGCAGAGATTTTTCTTTCGAAAATTTCATTCTGATTGGGTTTTAAAGATTTAATTTGTGAGGGCAGAAAAACGATCGGTACTAGAATAAATAATAAGGTAAAATTCTTGAATTTTTTTACGATTAACGGTGCGCCAATAATTAATAAAGCTGACCACGACATCAATAATGGTGTAGCGTAGCGACTGCTGAATGCTTGATCAATTCCAAAAGATAATCGGCCAAATCCTGCCATCACGGCGCTGATTTCTACGTAAAAGATAAATGCTAGCAGAGCAAATTGCAGAGAATATTCGTGGGGATTTTTTATATTTTTAAAGAGCAGAAATAGCGAACTTAAAACCAGAAGCAGGCCAGCAATTTGGGCAATAAATTTGCTTTGTAATAAGTGGTAAAAAGGATTTCCTAGGTAAGATAAAATATATTGAGCTAGATCAACTGGATGAAGCACCGCGTCAGCAATAGTGCTGTTGGCGGCGTAGTTGCGGAAATAAAAAAATATAGTTACTGCCGCTAAAATTGTGGGAACTGCAATTAATTTTTTTGGCATTTTAAAAACTGCGGCAAGCACTGCGATCAAAGGCAAAGTTAGAATACCGTTAATCATAGTTCCGACAGAAATTACGCCGATAAAGCAAGATAGAGTGAAATATCCCAAATGGACCCCGTCATGCGACGGGGTGACAATTTTTGAGTTCTTACTTTTCAGCGCGTCATGTGACATGTCGACAATCTCAGAGTCTTGACTTGTCACCCCGTCGCAGGAAGCGTCGACAATCTCAGAGTCTTCACTTGTCACCCCGTCGCATGACGGGGTCGATGTTTTTACGGAGCGATGAAATAGATAAAAAGACAGCAAAGGAAATAGCTGCGCTAAAAAAAATTGCGCTTGGAATGGTTGATCAAAATTTTCGGTTTGCAGTCTTGAAAATAGCAAAATCAAGATCAGGCAGTTGATGATATGGGTTGCCGAGCCGTGCTCGCAATGACGGTTAGTTTCGCGACTACACAAAAAGAAAATTACGTAAGAGGCGAAGATCAGCAGATAATTTACGACCAGTAAAAATATCAAAGTGCCGTGGAATATTTTGATGTCGATGAAGAAAAAAAGACGATTTAAGATTAGGCGATGTTCATTATGTTGTGACCACCAGATTGTTGGATCATTGGCAGCGTCAGTAAAAAAAACTAAATAGCCCGACCACATATCCCAGAAAGGCACTGGATTGTAGTGGTTTACGGTTCCTAGAATAGCAGAAATGATGTAGAAAAAAGCGCAGAATCCTAACAATAAAACTAAATTTTCTGCGTTTAATTTTTGCCTTAACATTAAAATTCTAAGGTAATTTTACTGTAAGTTGGATGATTGAAAGTTTGATCAATCGCTTCTGCAAATGGCGTTGGCGTGACAGAAAAGATTTGCGGCCAGTTGATTACTTCAAATTCATCATGAGCCACCAAAGCTTTAAGCTGAGCGGCTGTGAAAGGTGGGTTCTTATCAAAAATCGCCCAAAATTTCAGCAGAAAATAAAATAGCAGATAAGGAATTTTGATGATGTGGCTTTGCGCTTTTGTCGCTTTTTTAATCTCGCGAATGATGTCGATATAATCGATTTTTTCTAAGCCTGTGATGTTAAAAATTTTACCTGAAATTGGATTTTCAATACAGCTGATAATGATATTGCAAAAGTCGACCGAATAAAGTGGTTGGCGCATGTAGCGGCCATTTCCGGGAATTGGAAAAAGTGGAACTTTTTTCATAAAACGCGAAAGCCATCCCAAATGTTTACGATCGAACCAGCCAAACATCAAAGTTGGGCGTAGCGTTACGCAATTAATGCCACTTTCAACGACGAATTTTTCCTGCTCTTTTTTAGTTTGAGTGTAAAAATCATCAGCCACTGATTCAACCACGGAAGAGCTGATATGAACGGTGTAGGGCACATTATATTTTTTGATTGCCCCAACAATATTTTTGGTGGAAGTGATGTTATTGCGAATGAATGGTTCAAGAGATGGATCGCCGATTTGGGCTTGTAACATCACAACGGTGTCAGCATTTTGGAAATAATTTTCCCATTCACCATTTTCTGCCAAGTCAAAATATTGAGCGATAATGTCGGGATGCGATTTTTTAAGAATTTCTAAATTAGCGCGATGTTTGTCCAGTACGATAATGTTTTTATAGCCACGTTTCTTCAAATTGGCGACAAGGTTTTGACCAACAAGGCCAGCGCCTCCGGGTAAAATAATTTTTTTATCTGACATTATTTTTTTGCAATTAATAAAAATTGTTTGCCCATAAACCGCCAAGCAAAAGGAAGTTTTAGGTAAGATTTAATTAAAAAACCTGAGACGGGAATTTTGCTGCGGAAAGACAAAGGCAGAAATTTTGGATGAATTTTTTCGATTTCAAAACCAGCGCCGTATAAATGTTCGGCCAGTGAAGTTTCGGTTAGAATTACGGTGTGATCGGCAAAATCAAAATAGCTTGCGGCGCAATATTTGAAATTTGGTCCCATGATGGCAATGCGTCCACCCGGTTTTAGGGTTTTATACATGCGTTCTAAAAACCGTGCGACTTCTTCTTGGCTGCGTAAATGTTCTAAAAAATTGGAGACGAAAACTCCTTCAAAATAATTTTCCGGAAGTTCGACATTAAGATTATCGCCGATGATTAATTTTACTTTTTCGTGGGCAGATTTTTTGCTGAATTCAGAAATATCAATGGCCCAACGTTCTTCTGACGGAATCTGATTAATGAATTCACAATTGCCAGCAGCAGGATCGATGATTGATTTTGGTTCGCCTAATTTCTTGTAAATAAATTCAGAAATTATTTTCCAGCTCGACAGTTTGTTTCTCTGATTAACTGCCGCGAAGCGATATTGATAGATTCTTTCGAGATTCATTTGATTGGAATATGTTTGCCTGAGAATTGTTTGCCGTTATGGACCCCGTCATGCGACGGGGTGACAAGTTAGAGTAAATATGGTGACAATCTAGAGTGGGTTTACACCTCATCCTAACTTGTCACCCCGTCGCATGACGGGGTCCATAAATATTAAAAACAAGAACTAAAATTTATCTTATAGCGTGATTTCCAGAAAAAATTATGAGCTGCTCGATTTGAAATCGTAAGAGATTTTACGGTTTTATTGCCAAAAAAATCTTTATTAAAGAGCGAGTGAAATTCTTCAGTATTTTCAACCAGCGGCGAAATTATAAATCCGGCTTTTGTAGTGATCGAATGAATACGAAAAACTTTCTTGCTGCCGTCAGATAAAGTCACCACCATCTGCAATTGGCTTGGTCGAAATAAAGCGGCGAATAAACGTCCGATTAAGGTTAATTCAATTTCAAATTCAGCAAAAATCACTTTATTAGCGCTGTTGGGAATTTCTACAATTTCGCCGAATTTATATTCGCGGCTGGAAATATTTTTTCTTACAACCCGATCTGAGGATTTTTTTTGCAGCAGCAAAAACTCATTCACCATTTTTATCGGCTGATAATTTTGCAGCAAAATCGGCCAGCTTAAACCGTCATCAAGTGCGGGAACTCTTTCGTCAAAAGAAGCGATTTTGAAGAAAATATTTTGTGGCGCATTTGCGCTTAAAAGATAATCGGCATTGAGTTGTGCTAATTTTTGAGTATAAGCCAGATAGCTTTGAAACACAGGACGCGGCGCCCAAATATTGCCAGAGGCAATCAAGTCAGATTGATCGACGGGATAAATATCAGATCGACCTGCCAAAATTGGCAAAGCAGCTTTGTCTTTTAAAACCGCGATTCTTGCTGCGAATTCTTGCGCTAGTTGATCTTGATTAAAAATTCGCTCTTTTAAATTTTGGTAAGTTTTTGCCTGATTGATGATTTTTTCAAAAGCTTGCGAAGGTGAAGGAAAGCGGCCTTGATAAATGAAAGCGTAAATAATTACGGCGATTACGGGAAGTGGCGCGATGTTTAAATTTCTCAGAAAATTGGGAATTCGATATTCAAAAATAAAAGGTAGCAGAAGTGCCACAATCAATCCAGAAGCAGCGCAATAAGACCAGTTGTGAGTTTCATCGTGGCGCACAAATCCGCCTTTAAAACAGATAAACAGAAAAATTGCGACAGGTGCTGCGAGTAAGAATCTGGCGAAAAGTGCCAAATATTTTTCACGAAAAATTACGTATAAAATTGATGCCGACATTATGCCGTAAGCAATCATATTAGCGCTGCCGCCGATTTCGACGGACATTGCTTCATTATGTCCGGAAATTACTTGGCTCATGCTGGCGAAATAAGTTGGTAAATCGGCGATTGATTGCTGAGCTTCGATCCAGAAAAATAGTAAAGTTGGGATTGGAGAAATTGCGATTATTGCGGCGAGAATATTTTTTTTCACTCGCAGCAAAGTGAAGCAAGAAATGGCAAGAGAAGCGATGCAGGGAATTAGCAAAGAACCTTTGATTAAAGTTAGAAGTCCGAAAATAGAAAAAATTAGGAAGAGAAAAATTGCTAAAATGCGATTGGGAATATTGATCATTCCGGCAGTTGGATGCGGAAAACAAATGCGGAAAACTACTAAAGACGCGATCAGCGGATAAGCGATGTAAAAGCTGTCTCCGATGTCTAAAATCACCAACATGGCTAGGAAAATAAATCCCCAGCGCAGTTTGATATTTTGGTTGAGCAGAGTTAAGCATAAGCAGCAACATAAGCTAAAATAAAGGCCGCCGAGCAATATCATCTGGTTGGTCGCGGGATGAAAAAGATGAGTGTAAATAGCCGAATAAGGGCCAGCGGTGAAGATGGCATCTTTGCCGATGGCTAAGTGATTAGCGATGGCTTGGTTGATGGCGTAGTTCCATGAAGGGTCGAGGCCGTAAGAAGGAAGAGAAAGAGTTGGAGAAATTATTATTGTTAAGAAGGCGGTGAAAAACAGCGCGGTCAGAAAATAGTTTAGAAATTTTGAATTCATTTTTGATTATTTTTTGACGATATTTGCTTTGAGAATTTGTGAGTGGACCCCGTCATAAAGACGGGGTGACAAGCTGGAAGGTAGAGCACAAGGCAATCCCAATCTCGATTGTCACCCCGTCTTTATGACGGGGTCCAGTTTTTAAAATTACCTTATTCTACTAAACCTAACCTTATAACTCGACTGCCACAAAAACCCATAATCCCCACGTTGCGAAATTTTAAATGACTTCACAATTTTATTTCTTAACGATTTTTCCTTCCCGTAAAGCAATTTAAATTCTTCAGCATTTTCAATCAGCGGCGAAATCACAAATCCCGATTCAACCATCGAAGAAATGATGCGAAAATTTCTGGTGCTGCCGTCATTTAAAGTTACGTCTATTTGCAACTGACTTGGTTTGTAGAAAATAGTAACCAGCTTTCCAAGTAAGCTAGGCTTGATTTCAAACTCAGTGAATAAAATTTCCTCACCATTTTTTATTTCTACTTCTTCACCAAATTTATATTCATTGCTCGAAATATTTTTCATCGCAACTGCGTCAGACGATTTTTTCTTCAACAATAAAAAACCATTTACCATTTTTACCGGCGCATAATTTTGTAATAAAATCGGCCAGCTTAATCCGTCATCATGAGTTGGAAATCTGCCATCAATTGTTTGCACTGCGAAAAAAATATTATCGGGTGCGGATGCGCCAAGAAGATGATCGGCGTTAATCTGCGCCATTGTTTTAGTTGCAGCTTGATAGCTTTGAAAAATTGGCCGTGGCGACCATTTATTTTCGGAAGCGATTAAGTAAGATTGATCGAAAGAGTAAATGTCGGAAGTGCCAGCTA
>JACCDX010653463.1_pt1 | contig 17884 bp, 16 predicted proteins | sample 7449681 | NCBI WGS metagenome assembly JACCDX01 (sample SAMN15323450, study PRJNA562643) | freshwater metagenome | isolation source: river surface water | place: USA:Blue River Watershed | collected 2017-08-18
ACCAAGCCAATCAAATTTATTTTATTTCCTCTTCTCTTTCTGTTCTCTACAAGGTTGAAAAAATTAAGAAGATTACATATAAAATAAATCGCGACCCAGACGGGACTTGAACCCGCGACCTCCGCCGTGACAGGGCGGCGCGCTAACCAACTGCGCTACTGGGCCAGCTTTTAAAGAGAGTTGAAAATTACTCTTCAACTCAACCTTTGCGTCCCCAACGGGATTTGAACCCGTGTTAACGCCGTGAAAGGGCGACGTCCTAGGCCACTAGACGATGGGGACAGTGGAAGGGCTAAGGGTATCGGGTCAATTAACTAGGGCAAAACTTGCTAGAAAGTAAGCAGTAAATCAACTGGTTTTATATACCAGAGTAAGTAGGTGCGACAATTACCCATCATGACCATCATCTCTAGCTGCACATTAACCACACTAAAAGAAGCAGCCAAATCATTAAAGCAAGGTAATTTGGTGGCTTTTCCAACTGAGACTGTTTATGGATTGGGTGCTGATGCGACAAATAAGGATGCAGTTGCTCGGATTTATGATGTTAAAGGCAGACCAACCGGGCATCCATTAATTGTTCATATATCATCTATAAATAACTTAGATAAATGGGCGCAGCAGATTCCAGAGTATGCAATAACTTTAGCTCGCACTTTTTGGCCCGGCCCTATGACATTAATCCTGCCAAGAACTGAGCTTGCTAAAGATTTTATAACTGGCGGCCAAGATAATGTTGGAATCAGAGTTCCTTCTCATCCGCTTGCTTTATCACTTCTAAAAGAGTTGGAAGCACTTGGCGGCTTTGGCATTGCCGCCCCTAGTGCAAATAGATTTGGCAAAGTATCGCCAACTTCAGCACAAGCTGTTCAGGAAGAGCTGTCAGAGTACTTAACGCTAGATGATCTAATTTTAGATGGCGGTCCTTGCCAAATTGGAATTGAATCAACAATTATTGATTGCACAAAACAAACTCCACAAATACTTCGTCCAGGTGGAGTTACTCAAGAACAGATTGCAGAGTTTATTAATTTAGAGTTAGATAAAGAAAGTTATACCCACAGTAATGATGTGAAAGCACCTGGCTTATTGGAATCTCATTACAGCCCTAAGGCAAAAGTATTTTTATCAGGCACACCACAACCTGGTGATGGATTTTTAGCGCTTTCAAGTATTGCCACTCCTACGGGTGCAATTAGGTTGGCAACTCCAGTAAGTGATAAAGATTATGCCAGGCAGTTATATAGCGCCTTTCGGCTAGCTGATTCTAAAAAGATTGAAAGGATTTTTGCAGTTCCCCTTGAAAATGAGGGAATAGCAGTTGCAATTAACAATCGACTTAGTAAGGCAGCCCATCAAATTTAAGATGTGATGCAAGGTAGACTTACCATCATTAATCTCTATAATTATTCCAAGCCTTATTGAAAAGAGAGTACTTAAAGTGAGCAAAGCGTTTTGTGCACCTACCTCAATAATTGAGGATGAAGTTAAGCTCTCAGAGGGTGTAAAAGTTTGGAATTTTTCTCATATTCGTAGCGGTGCTCAAATTGGCTCAAATACCATTATTGGCGATTATGTTTACATCGGGCAGGGTGTTGTTGTTGGTAGTAATTGTAAAATTCAAAACTCAGCACAAATATATGAACCAGCCCAAATTGAAGATGGGGTCTTTATTGGTCCAGGAGTAATACTGACAAATGATAAAAATCCAAGGGCAATAAACTCTGATAAGTCACAAAAGAGTCTAAGTGATTGGCAGCCCGTTTCCGTTTCAATAAAACAAGGTGCATCAATCGGTGCCGGGGCAGTATGTATTGGGCCAGTTCAAATTGGGCAATGGGCCATGATTGGTGCTGGATCGGTTGTAGTAGATGATGTCTTAAATTATGCATTAGTTGCAGGGGTACCAGCAAGACAGATTGGTTGGGTCGGCAAAGATGGAGTTAAATTAGTAGAACAAAGTGCAAAAACATTTAAGTGCCCTATCTCAGAAAAGATCTATAACCTTGAAGGAACTAACTTAGTTGAATTGAGCTCATGAGAAAAAAACCAATTCCAATTGCTAAACCCATTATTGGCAGAGATGTCAGAAAAGCGGTAAATAAGGTTTTACGTTCAGGAAACTTAACACAAGGACCTGAAGTGGCAGCCTTTGAAAGAGAGTTTTCAAAATTTGTTAATGAGCGTGAATGTGTTGCAGTAAATTCTGGAACCTCAGCACTTCACCTAGCTTTATTAAGTCTTGGCATTGGTGCAGGGGATGAAGTAATTATTCCATCATTTACTTTTGCTGCTACAGCAAATTCAGTAGCTTTAACTGGTGCGAAACCAGTTTTTGTGGATATCGATATCAAGACATATAACATGGATCCAAATTTAATTGAAAATGCAATTACACCAAGCACTAAAGTAATACAGGTAGTTCATCTTTATGGATTACCAGCTAATATGACCAAAATTGTGGAGATAGCAAAGCGACATAACCTACTCATTATTGAAGATGCAGCTCAAGCCCATAACGCTGCAATAAATGGCCAACCCGTGGGCACATTTGGTGATGCCGCTGCATTTTCTTTTTACCCAACAAAAAATATGACCTCAGGCGAAGGCGGCATGATTGTTTTTAAGGATAAGGATGCTGCTCGGCTTGCTCGTCTTTATCGAAACCAGGGAATGGAGAAGCGATACCAAAATGAGATTATTGGCTTTAACCTACGAATGACAGACATACATGCTGCAATCGGTCGGACTCAACTTAAACACCTTTCGAAGTGGAGTAAAAAACGGCAGGATAATGCAATGACATTATCTAGTCATCTACAAAATGTAATTACACCATTTACGCCAGCAGGTTTTTCACATGTTTTTCATCAATACACAATCAGAGTTCCAAAAAATAGAGATACTTTTGCAGATAGTTTAAGTAAAGCAGGGATTGGAAATAGCGTTTATTACCCAACTCAGGTTCATAGATTACCCTCATTTAATAGCCCAATTTCTTTACCTCAAACTCAACTAGCAACTGAAACTGTTTTATCACTACCTATACACCCATCACTTTCAAAGCAAGAGTTAAGAAGAGTTGCTAATGAAGTGAACTCATTAGTTGGGCGACTCTGATGTCTAATCTTCGGGTAGCAATCATTGGTTTAGGAATGATGGGCGCAAATCATGCCCGGGTATTATCAATCCTAGAAGGTGTTGAGCTAGTTGCAGTTGCTGATCCGCAAGGTGATGCTCAAAAAGTATTGCCACAAATTAAAGTTCTTAACAGTGTAGATGAGGTTATAAAACTAGGGATTGATTATTGTGTTATCTCAGCCCCAACTGCTTTTCATGAAGAGATCGCTTTGCAGCTAATTGCTAACAAAATACATTTTCTAGTTGAAAAGCCGATTGCAGATTCCTACGCCTCTGCCTTAAAAATCAGAGATGCTGCAAAATCTGCAAATGTCATTGGCGCTGTAGGGCATATTGAAAGATTTAACTCTGCGCTGCAAGAAGCACGTAAAAGAGTGCTAGCTGGTGAACTAGGAACCATTTATCAAGTTGCTACCAGGCGTCAAGGGCCATTTCCATCTCGTATCTCTGATGTTGGCGTAGTGAAAGACTTAGCAACTCATGATATTGACCTTACATCATGGATTACTGGAAAGAAATACCTACAAGTAAGTGCTAATGCCGCTTTTCGTTCTGGAAGAAAGCATGAAGATTTGATTTCAGTATCAGGTCTCCTTGAAGATTCAATAGTTGTTAGCCATCTTGTTAATTGGTTAAGTCCATTAAAGGAACGAAAGATCATTATCACCGGTGAAAAAGGCACCTTTGTAGCAGATACCCTTCGAGCAGATTTAACATTCTATGAAAACGGCAAAATCGAAATATCACAATCTGAGTTGTCTCACTTTCGCGGTGTCACTCAAGGTGATGTTCATATCTTGGCATTTGAAAAGCCAGAGCCTCTAGTGGTAGAGCATCAAAATTTCCGTGACGCAGTATTAGGAAAGCCATCAAATATAGTCACGTTAGAAGAAGGAACTACTACGGTTAAAATCGCCGATGCCATCATTGAAAGCTATACAAATAAGAGTTTAATAAAGCTATGAAAATTTCTGTAGTTGGTATGGGAAAAATCGGATTACCTCTTGCAGTTCAATACGCCAAAAAAGGTAATATGGTTACCGGTATTGATATAAATCCAAAAACAGTAGATTTAATTAATCAAGGGTTAGAGCCTTTTCCAGAAGAGGCTCACTTAAAAGAGTATTTAGCAGATGTTGTAGGTAGGGGACTGTTAACTGCAACCCTAGATTATGAAGAGGGCATAAAGAGTGCTGATGTAGTTGTAGTTGTTGTACCACTATTTGTTAATGACAAAGCTGAACCAGAGTTTTCGGCAATGGATCAAGCAACGCACGCCATCGGTACCCACCTTAAAAAGGGATCACTAATTTGCTATGAAACAACGTTGCCAATTGGAACTACTAGGACTCGTTTTGTCCCAGCATTAGAAAAACAATCTGGATTAAAGGTTGGGATTGATTTCAGCGTTGTTTTCTCACCTGAGCGAGTATTTACTGGTCGAATTTTTGAAGATTTAAGAAAGTATCCAAAAATTGTTGGTGGTGTTACACACGATTGCACAAATAAAGGTGTTGGTTTTTATACAAAAGTCCTAGATTTCGACAAAAGGGAGGATTTAGCAAAACCAAATGGGGTATGGGCAGTTGAAAGTACAGAGAGCGCTGAATTTGTAAAGCTAGCAGAGACTACTTATCGAGACGTAAATATCGCATTAGCAAATCAATTTGCAATATATGCAGAAGAATTAGGGATTGATATATACGCAGTCATTCAATCTGCAAACTCTCAGAAATTTTCACATATTCATGAACCAGGAATTTCTGTAGGCGGGCACTGCATTCCTGTTTATCCAAAACTGTATCTTCACGGCAATCCAAAAGATACTCTAGTAAAAACTGCACGAGAAATTAATCAATTAGTGCCTCTCCACGTACTAAATAGCATTGAAAAGCAAATTGGGAGTTTGAATAGAGTGAAAGTTCTAACCCTTGGCGTAAGTTTTAGAACAAAAGTTAAAGAGCATGCATTTTCTGGAATTTTTGAATTAAATAAGATTGTTAAACAAAAAGGAGGCTACATGCAGGTGCTCGATCCATATTATGATCAAAGCGAAATAGAAGATTTGGGATTACAAGCCTTTAATGGTTTAAATGATGATGTTGAATTAATAATAATTCATACCGCACATCATCAGTTTATTGAATTTTTAAATCAAGAGTTTAAGAATTGTAAATTGATTTATGATGGCCGAAACTTCTTTAAAGAAATTAAGGACAAAAATTTTGAAATAAAAGTATTTGGTAATTCAAGGTCTTCTCCATACTAAATAAATGGAAACCACTGATAATTTCAAGATTTTAACCTGTATTTTTTGTAGATTAGTAATCTCATTTGGGCACACTCGTAAAGAAATTATGTAGCTTTACTCCAAAGGCAGCAATTGATGATTACGTGGATGAATTCTATTTTTGTCTATTGAATTCCTACTGTTAATCGAATTATAAAAAATCAATAAATTACTTAAAATGAGTTAAACTTTTCTCGCTAAAAATGCGATTTCACTCGAGTGAGTAAATAATTTTTTAACTATATTTAAGATAGGCATCATTAACTTTCTTGACGTGCTCTTGTTGGGATCAAATTGCCCATAACAGAGATTAATAAATTTTGTTCCAAGTTTAGTTAGCGATGTTATTTTTGCTATACCAATTCCATTTTTTAAGTTAAAGTTGATTTTAAATGCAATAGAACGTAGATATGGTGCAGCAGCTTTGATTTGGAACACCTTTTTAACTGTGAATCCTGAATTCATTATTTCATTTCTCAACATTTTTTCGGTATAGCTTCTTAAATGAACAATCTCATGTTCATAGCCGCTGAGATTTGAATAAGTGTTAAGTGACTCTTTTTGAGGACACCTTAAGTATAGTAGGCCGCCAGGTTTTAAGCTTCTATTTATGCTAATTAACAAGTCAGCAGGTCGGAATACATGTTCAATAACATCATTTGCAATTACAAGATCAAAATGCTCCATAATAGTTAAATTCTGAGCATCAACCTCAATCGTAATGCAGTCCAGCGTGGCTAAATTATTTAAATAGGAAGATATTAAGTCTGCAATAAACACTTTGGCGCCAGATTCAACCAACAGTCGAGTTAAATCTCCTCTACCAGGACCTATTTCTAATACATTTAATCCTGTGATATCACCTAAATTGATCAAATCATTTTTGGCTCTTTCATACAATATGTTTGTGTCTTGAATACTAACATCTAAGTCTGATTCAGCAATCTTGCTGTAAATATTCTTATAACTTAAACTTAAATCTGATTCTAATCGTTCAATCGTTAAGTTATTTTGAATTACTTTCCAAGTATGCGTGCAAAAACAACTGATTTCACTCCGCAACTCAAATTGAATATTAGAGGTGAACCCGCAATCATTACAAAAAATCTTCAAACATACCTCCTGTATGATAGCATCATATCAGACACTGGAAGTTTATTAAACAAATTAAAAGGAAACACAATTTTGAATATATTGGTTATTCATAAGTTGCCTTTCTTACGACGCAATCAATTGACTTCAGTTAGAGACACTGAGCTAATATTAAAAAGGGTAGGAAAATCTGATAACGTATTTTTCTGGAATTATAAATTACCTGCTTCTATGAAAATGCAACAGGATCGTTGGGATATTATTGTTATTACCTCCTCAGTTCTAAGCGATGTGCATACACCTCACACGTATAAAAGATTGAAAACACATCTAAAATTTTTAGAAAAATCCAATGCTTTTAAAGTAGTTTTGCCTCAAGATGAGTATTACTGCCCAGAAAATCTTGAAGAGCTATTTACAAATTGGCGAATTAATTACCTTGTTACCTTAGATTATGATCAACGCAAAAAAATTTATCCAAAAATTTCTATTGATAGTAGTATAAAGTTTAAGCAAGGATATACGTTCTATAACACCGAACTTTATAAGCAAATGAACGATCTATATTTTCACAAAAATTTGAGAGATCGACCATTCGATGTAGTCTATAGAGCTCATAAACCAATTTATGCAAATAACTTTGCTGAGCAAAAATTTGAAATAAGTGGAAAATTGGAAACCACAATTAAAATGAGCAAAAAAATTTTAAGCACCAACATCGCGGGAAACATAATCACGGGATCAAATTGGCCAACCTTTTTATCAAACAGTAAAAGTGTAATTGGATCAAGTAGCGGATCTAATTTGATATTAAGAAATATCGAAATTATTGAAAAAACGAGAAACTTTATTGCACGAAAAAATAGACAACCAAATTTAACTGAATTATCGGATATGGGTGTGAACACCGAGGATTATGGGAATTTTACTATGATATCGCCAAGAAATATGGAAGCTGCAGCTACAGGGACCATCCAAATATTAGTCAGTGGCGAATATTCAAAATTTTTGATCTCAGGAGTTGACTATATTGAAACAAATTCTGAATTCACAAATTTTGAATACATAAATGATTGTCTGAATAACATCGAATTATTGGAATCGATTAGGCATTCAGCTTGGCAGAGTTTAAATAGTAAAACTGAATTAAGATTCGAAAATTTATGGGCTGATATATTACTAAGTTACCAAACTGAAAGGCTCAATAATTCAAGTATTCCAAATGAGAATACAATTAATATAACGTCTTTGAAAATTTTAAACGTGTTAAAAATCGAAATGTATGCAAGAGAAAAATTAAAAAAATACTTGAGGTTTAATCTTCATAATAAATCAATGAATAAATTGCGAGCGGTAATTTGATGGTGCAAATATTATGAGTAATGGTATAAGCTCCGGCAGACTAATCCCGTTGCTAACAATCGATCAAAATAAATTAGTAAAAACACGCAAATTTGAGTACCTAAAATATTTAGGAGATCCAATTAACGCAGTGAGTATGTTCGGGAAATTTGAAGTTGATGAATTAATTATTATTGATTTGACACTAAATTTTGATAAAGATGACAAATTGAAAATTGCTCGGCGATTGTCGCATCAGGCTCTCATGCCGATAGCTTACGGTGGTGGCATAAGAAGTTTGGATTTTTGTGACAATCTATTTAGTGCTGGATTTGATAAAATAATATTAAGAAATAAATTATCGGATCTATTATTTCTTGAGAAATTATCAGAAAAATATGGAAAGCAAGCTCTAACAGGATGCATAGATGTTACTTTTTCAGAGCTAGATAAAATCGTCAGATTTAATGGTATCGAATTGACTTTAGAAGGATCCCTCGACTACGTCCTAAGATTAACAAACAATTTTGTGGGAGAGGTAATGTTTAATTTTAAAGATCTTGATGGAACTAGAGTTGGATTGCCTGACAATAGTTTCACTAGAACAATTGAGCAGAATGTTAATTGCCCGATAATTATTAGCGGCGGCTGTAAATCAAAGAACGAAGCGCTACAATATTTAGAATTACACCAGAATTTTTCCGTTGCGGCATCTAGTATCTTTACATTACAGCCCCCAAACGATGCTGTTTTAATAAAATACTGATAAACTTACCGAGATGTTAATTACTAAAGATTATCAAATTTGCAATTTTTGCGTTATGGACACCTCAGCTAGTGAAATAGAATTTAACTCTTTAGGACAATGTAACTTCTGTACCTCGGCTATTGAAACAACTTCAAAAATAATTAAAGAAGATTATTTCAAAATTTGGGCCAGTGCTATAAAATCAAGGCTCAATAAAACATTTGAAAATTACCATGGAGTAATTGGACTCAGCGGTGGTTTGGACAGCTCATTTTTGCTGCACAAACTGGTAGAAGCAGGAATTCGACCTTTAGTAGTGCATGTGGATGCAGGTTGGAATAGTCAAGAAGCATCGAGTAATATATACAAATTGATAGATAAATTAGAGTTGACACTTGAGACAATTGTTATCGACTGGAATCTAATGCGAAATTTGCAGCTAGCTTTTTTAAATTCCGGAATAAAGAATCAAGATATTCCCCAGGATTATATCTTTTTTTCAACACTATATGATTTTGCAGAAAATTACGGATTAAAAAATATTTTTTTAGGTTCTAATTTTTCAACTGAAAGTATTTTACCAAAAAGTTGGGGAGAGGGTGCAATAGACTACAAAATCTTAAGATCTATCAATGATAAGTTTGGTACCGATCAGAGTATACAATTAAAGAAAATAGATCCTTTATCTCTACTTATTAACACAGTTGTCAAAAGGAAATATGTAATCCACAGGCCACTGAATTATATGGCTTACTCCAAACAAAATGCTCTAGAAATTTTAAAAAAAGAATATGAATGGAAAGATTATTCTGGAAAGCATAAGGAGTCGATCTTCACAGCATATTTTCAGGACGTGTATTTGCCGAAAAGATTTGGAATATGTAAAGCCAAAGCGCACCTATCCTCTCTAGTGGTAAATGGTGAATTAACTAGGGACCAAGCTTTGGACTTGTTAGAGGCCAATATGATAGATCCAATTCAAGCGCAACGAATAAGACTTCAAATCGCAAATAAACTTGAAATCAGTACCCATGAGCTCGATAGATTCGAAAATCTGGCTATACAATCCAAAAAAAATTACAGGCAAAGTAATCTCAGAAATATTCTGGTTATATCTCTGACAAAGATATTGATAATTATTAGAACTTTCTTTAAAAAATGAACTATTGCATCCATTTAATTGGAGAGATTGAGGAAGATCCACGACCTAGGCGGTTCTTAGAATTTTTAGAATCTAAAGGAAAAAAAGTAACAGTTATCGAATATAAATATGGTCGAACTTCAAGAATAATCAGATTATTAAAACTACTAAAGTTCCGCTTGCGATTAAGTCGCGAAAAAACAATTGATAAATTTTTGAATATAGCTGAAAAAGATAGCAACAATGAATTTAAACCTGGAACTATTCATGTGATTGAGGATTTATTGATTCTACCCCATTTTTTTAGCAAGTACAAAAAAGAAAACAGTTTAGTTATTGTCGATTTACGGGATTATTATCCACTAGCGAGCAATGGTTTGAAGTTCAAAAATACATACAAAATTTTATACAATTACATCATTGATCATTTTTTAAAAAAGGTCGATGATATAATCACTGTCACTTATTCTCACCAAGACTTAATACTCAAGAAGCATAATTTGAAAAGCGAAGTATTACTTTCGCTACCTAAGAAGAATTCGAGTGACTTTAAAGAAATTAGCAACGGAATAATCCAATTTGCCTACTTGGGGCTTGCAAACAAATATAGGGGAATTGAACTAGCATGCGATGCTTTTAAAGATCTTGATAACTCACATAAATTGCATTTATACCTAACTGGTAACAAAAAATATATTCAGTCCTTAAAAAACAAATACTCTAATTTTGGTAATATATCTTTTCATGAGATTGATAGACATAGTGATTTGGAAACCATTTTTTTACAAAATCATGTCGGTTTGGCAATCTTCAATAAACCTTGGAACGCTTTCAACTCACTCCCCAATAAGTTCTTCAAATACATAAGTACTTATAATATGGTGATTGTTCTTGCAAACAGTGAAATGAGTAAATTTGTCGAAAAATACAAGAATGGAATAATTCTCGAAGAATTTACAAGCGAGTGCCTTACAAGAAATATACAACAACTAACAGTCTCTGAAGTCAACATGTATCGAAAGGCTTCATACGCTGCAAGTTATGAATTATGTCAAGAAGCTCAATTAGATAAGTACTCAAAGATATTACTTAAATGATTCAAATTCTGAATTACGGCATTGGAAACGTTACCGCGATAAGTAATTTTTTATATTATGCTGGTTTTGACAACACCATAATTGAAGAACCTCCAACTAATTTGGATGGTGCGAAAGCAATAATTTTGCCGGGGGTTGGCTCATTTGACGAGGGTGTTAAACGATTAAATGAAAAAGGATTCTCAGAATATTTAGTAGATAAGCTTAGACGGGAAGTTGTTATAATAGGTGTTTGTTTAGGCATGCAACTATTGCTGGATTCAAGTGAGGAGGGAAAACTAAAAGGGCTAGGTTTTATCCCAGGAGTTGCCAGGCAATTACCTGAAAACTTCTTGTTAGGCAAACCAAATTGTGGGTGGAGAGAGATTCAAGGATTCCCTACAAACAAATATATTGCCACAAAAACTAAAGCATATTTCAACCATAGCTACGCCGTTATCGCATCAGAAAATCCATATTCAATGGCAGTCCTTGAAAGAGAAAAAAGTATTAGTGTTGCGGTTCAAAATGAAAGAGTTTTTGGGTTTCAATTTCATCCGGAAAGAAGTCATAAATATGGAAAAGAAATTTTTCAGAATTTATTTGATAAGATTTAAGTTAGATATCATGCCTAAGAATTTTTCTGATTCAGTTTTAAAATTGAAATCCAACTTAAATTTATTTGTCTCTTTTTTCGATAAGAATTCATTTGAAGTAATTCGCAAAATATCCTGATTTATAAATTCAGAATCTACAAAATCACTTGTCAAACCCAAGTTATATACTTCACAAATTCTAGATATTTCATTGATTTTTGGAACAAGAAGTGGAAGATTAGATTGAGCTAGGAGAAAAAAACCATTTGGCAAAGCAAATTGATTTGCTAGTCCCGTTGATTCGTATGGTAAAAATCCAAAATCGTATAAGTTGAAATCAAAAGCATCAGTATAAAAATCAATTGGATTCATGAACTTAACAATTTCAGAATTGAAAGTTTTTTTAAATTCATCGGTATAACCATTTCCGATGAGGGTAAATTCAAATTGATCTGAAGAATTAGTCCAATGTGCATCCTTCAACCACTCATACTTCAACGCATTCTTATAATTCCCGATAAATACGCCCCGCTTTTTAGTCAATTCAATTTTAGTGTTTAAATCAATATATTTTGGGATCACAAGTTTATTAGTGTCAAAAACATTTCCTATATTTTTAAATACTTTGAATTCCACACCATATACTTTTTCTAAAGAATTGGCTAAGGATTCACTAACAGTAATTAGCAATGAGGCGTTTTTATAAAGAATTCTTCTTAGATAATCCTCATATTTTATTCTATAGTATTTATCAAAAGGAGTCTGCAAGTATTTAGGGATTATATATGTGTAATAATCATGTACATCTACAATAATCTTTGCTTTATAAAAAATTTTTGCAGCAACCACACTAAAAGTAAAAATTGATTCATGTACAATTATAGTACTTGCCTTTAATTTTCTAATCTTGCTTAGGTTAATATAGAGAACCCATAATGCATAACAAAAAAACATAAATGGAGCTAACAAGTGCTGTATCGCTTTATTATTCGAAGTTTTATATCTACGCCAGTATTTCTGAAGTATTTTCGAGAAAATTTGTAAATGAGAAGAGATTGATATTCCCTCTTTGATATTTTCAGCATTTTGTTTAGATCTGGATATAATTTTAGTTTCACACCCCAGTGTTTTAAACACAGAATCGAGCCTTCTTGCGCGTGAGTCCAACTCGATTGTATTTGGAGTTATTGTTACTATGTCTATAATTTTACTTTTCCTTAAATGTGAGCGAAGATTCATGTTGGTTGATAGCCGATTTAATTGCCTGGATATTGCTCTTGGTCCACTCAATTGTTTCTACTATCCCAGTGATTAGCCCAATATTAGATTCAAACCCCAAGATGTTCTTGGATTTCTCGGGATTTCCAACTCGTCTTCCACTCCGGTCCCATTCTCGTACAGGGGCAATGTGTATTCGACTTGATGAGTTTGTTAAATCAATAATCGTTTCAGCTAGATATTTTATGTTAGTTTCTTGTCCACTTGCTAAGTTATAAACTTGACCCTTAATTCCTAAGTTTGCAGCCAAATTAATGCCCCTTACAATATCTTTTACATATATAAAATCTCTAGTGGATTTTCCACCGCCGTACACATGTAGAATTTCTCCAGTTAAGGCTTTATAGATAAAAGTCGGGATAACATTTCTCCAGATAGTATTCTCAGTGCCCCGCCACATTCCTGCTCCTAGTATTTCTCGTGGCCCATAAACATTTTGAAATCTAACTCTAACGACATCTAAGCCATGTTGTGCAACATAGTACTTGCAATACATTTCACCTGTGATTTTTGAAATTGAGTAAGGACTGTCGTGCTGTAAATTAACAGTGTCAATCTCTAAGACTGGATTCGGATCATTCCAAGTTTTTTCTGCAACAGCACATCCAGCTCCTGAATAAACAACCTTCGCGTCAGGGTGATATCGCTTAACCCACTCAAGAGTTACCAATGTAGTTTTCAAACCATTTTCAAAATCTTCGAAGGGGAGTGCTATAGAACTCTGGTTCCCATGAAAGCAAGCTAATTGGTAAACCTCATCAACCCTTCCTTTGATCGACATCAATGTTTCTATTTGAGCAGCCGAACCCTTTATGAAAAAAACTCTCGGATCATTTGAGATATTCCATCTCTCACTTGAAATTAGATTATCTACAATCGTGACCCGAGCACTTGGGTCTTTAAGAATTTCATCAACTACCCATGACCCTACAAATCCAGCTCCACCAATTACAACTGAATGCTTCATGACTCTCCTAGTGATGCAATCTAACTGAAAATTCTTTTTTTAACTTCAGATTATTAATGATTTTATTAATTTGTTCCGCTAGAGATAAACATGGCTTCCAATCAGTTGATTCTTGAAACAAAGAAGAATCCAAGGTAACTCTATTTGGGTCACTTGGTTTTGGATCTATTACGGCAAACTTAAGTTCATCTGAGCCGATACCCAATTCTAACGACACCTGGCGAAGTATTTCTTCAGTGGCTATCTCAATACCACTTCCAATTACAATTTCTGAAATCTCAAGGTTGTCTATAATAACAATTTCCAGGGCATCGACGAATGATTGGGGGTCAAGATAGTCTCTAGAAGTATTAGTAATAGTAATCGGGTCATAAGCTAAAATTTTCTTAGCAAAGGCTGGGATTGCACCAACGGAAATAAGAGGACTCATCACACTCGAAAGGACAATTGTAGTTTTCTTTCCTTGATAAGAAGATAAAAGCAGCTCACCAGCTAACTTCCAAGTTGAATATGAGTCATGTGCAGCTTTAGGTGTTTTTTCAGTTATCGGTTGGTTTGTTTCTCTAGTTAAAAAAGATTGAATGTAAATGACGTGAGGAAAATTGTTGGCAGTTGATTCAATAATTATATTTTGGAGGCCTAAAACATTAGATTCAAGGGCACGGTTTTGATCATTGGACACAGTTGTAGCCAAATAGATAACCACATTAGGTTTAAACTTTAAGAATACTTCTTGCACCGCCACATAATCTGCCGCATTAGCATTCTTATAATCACAATATTTTGCTACTTCATTTTCAGTCAGCGTAGATTCTTTAAAATCATCAATCACGAAAAATGTAAAGTTTGATAAATCAGAAGCAAGTATGTCTGAACCGAGGGTTCCAGCCCCTCCAACAAGTAGAACTCGGTAATTATTCAAATTAGTTTTTCTTGAGATGTGTTACTTCACGTGTTACGCCGAATTTCTCATAGTAAGAAATTGCCCCTGAAACAGTCTCTTCAATTAAATTTAGGGTTGGCATATCAAAATCTGAGTAAGTTCTTGTCGGATCTAGCAGAATACTTTGAGGGCCTCCCGCGGCATTTTCTTGAAAATCATATTCTGGTTCAAAATCTAATCTCATAGCGGATACCACTTTTTTGTATAAATCAATTATTTGAACATCTTTGCCAGAAGAGAAATGATATGCACCATTCCCACGCCCATCTACAGCTTGAACCACTACTGTTGCAAGATTTCGCACATCAATAAAATCACGCTTGGCATTTGCAATCACACACTTTTCACCTGCACTTATTCTTTTATAGAAAATTGGTAGTGGCCCGGAAAGATTGCGAGGACCCACTATGTTTGCGAGCCTAAAGGTGACAAAGTCGACGCCGCTTTGCTCAATATAAAACTCACCAGCAGTTTTTGATATCGCATAACTTGAAGCCATTGGCTGGCGAGGATATTCCAATGGAACAGGTTGAATGGTTGGGTTATCCCCGTAACAAAGTGCAGTTTGAAAGTAGATTAACCTGCAGTTAAATTTCTCCGCTAGTCGAGTTATCAATGCCGTGCCTAGAACGTTGGTATTAATATGATCTGACCAATCATTGCCGTTAGCAAAAGATGCCGCGGTATGTACAATCACATCGATATTTGAAAATTGAGCTAACAATTGGGCATACAAAGTTTCATTTGCAATTGAATCTTCAAATTTGTATTGAGTTCTAAGGTTAAGTAAGTGTTCCGGGCGACCAGTTACAAAGTTGTCAACAATTATGACTTCATCTCCGCGAGCCTCTAGAAGCTCAGCGACATGGGAGCCAACCATCCCAGCACCACCAGTTATAAGCACTCTCACAGTAATTTCCTCACAGTTAAGGCTACTCTAGCGAACGCAGCCAGGATTCAAGAAGTAAGCCACCCCAGAGTTCGCGAGCACCTATTTGAGTCTGAAAATTTGAGGTATTTTTCATATTTATGCTTACTCCTGGTAACTCACGGCTTACCAACGAGTTTAAGAGATTTTCTATTTGGCCAGATTTATCTTTTTTTAGCCAAGACATAATTGGTACTGGAAACCCCATTTTATCTTTTCGCTCAATAACTTTATTGGGGAGAATATCAACCATGGCATTTCGAAGAATATCCTTTGGATTTACCCCTGACATTCGCAGATGCATTGGTAAGGAAAGTACAAACTCAACTAGCGCCAAATCTAAGAGTGGTACTCTAGACTCAAGTCCGTGGGCCATAGACATGCGATCCTCTACATGTAACAAACTTGGTAAGAATCGTGCAATTTCATAACGCAAAAGAGAATCATGTACTTCAGTAGGTGACTCTCCACCTGATGGTGAAATAAAAGCTCGTAACTCGGCCTCTATAGCATTGTTTCGATGTTTTGAGATTAAAAACAATGATTCGCTGCCAGAAATTCTAGAGATGGATGCAAGAAATCCGGATATTGGTGAGGTAGATCCTCCACCAGTTATAAACTTATTGAATAATTCCTCATAACCTTTTGCATTTTCGGGTATCTGGTTTGCATCGATTACTTCGTCGCTAGCCAGTTTTTGGCTGGCCCATAAAGGGAAACGGTCTCGCGTATAACCAAGGAAAAGTTCATCTCCACCTGTTCCAGCGAGTACAACGCGATGGCTTTTCGCTATTACTTTAGAAACAAGAAATTGACCAACAGCGCCAGGGCCTGCCACCGGATAGTCCAGCGATGATGCAACTGATGGAAGTGCGCCGAAGAAATCTTCTGATGAAATATCGATAACTTGAAGATCCAAATTTGATTTCTGTGCAACCGCATGGGCGTATTCAGATTCGTCAAAGCCATCTTCAAGGTAGCGACCCATAAATGCAGCTTTTACGCCGCTCGCTGCCAAGGCTGAAACAGATGAACTATCCATTCCCCCAGAAGTTATAGTCGCAATTTCTACATCAGCCATTAAATGATGATTTACGGATTTTTCAAGTAAGTCACGTAAATTTTTAGTCGCATCTTCAAGTGATAATTTACTTAAGTTATTTCCTGCAAGATGGTTTTCGATATTCCAATACTCTCTAGATTTAATTCTGCCTTCTTTAATAGTCAGTACATGTCCGGGTGGAACTGAACTTATACCGTTGAAGAATGTTCGATCGGAAACTTGAAATTGATACTTAACCCATTCATTTAGGCCAATATCATCAAGAGTTCTCCCTAGAGCTTTTGCGAGGGGCTTAGCCTCTGAAGAAAACCAGATATCGTCGTTTGCTTTTGCAAAATAGAGCGGTTTAATACCCAGTCGATCTCGGCCAAGCCAGATGCTTGAATCTCCGGCAGGGTAGAAAGCAAATGCAAACATACCATCAAGCATTGCGACTCCAGCTAGACCATAAACTTCCAAAACCGCAAGAGCAACCTCAGAATCTGAAGTGGTTTTAAAGTTATAAGATTGCTTTAGTTTTATTCGTAATCTGTTTGAATTATAAATCTCACCATTAATAATCAACTTCGAGCCCTTATCTGACACTAAGGGCTGATCGGCTCTTGAGTCTAGATCAACAACGGCTAGTCGATGGTGACCAAAAATAAAATTCATTTTTCCAGAATTAACAAATGAACCTTCAGTTATTTGACTGCCATGCGGTCCCCTATGTGCCAAATTTTCAAAGAGTATTGGAAATCTATTTTTTACATTTGGTGATATCTCGTCAGAAATAACGCCAGATATACCGCACATATTAATCCAGACTTACAGGCTTGGTAGGACTCAATCGTAGCACTCTAATTAGTTAATGAAAAATTCATCCTTCTTTAAGAAATTTTCAATTATCAATGCATAATTCCTATGCCCTATTTCAGAAAGATGTACCCCATCCTCTAATAGCAGCTTTTCTCCGATAGTGTTCGGGCTGTTTGGCCATTCATTTGAAATATCATAACAGGAAACACCGCTATTCTGAGCCAATTCCCTCAAAACATCATCATAAATTAACTTACTATCTTCAAGCAACCAAACTTTTTTGTTCACTAAAATCTTTTTACTGAGTTTGTGATTAGTTAATAATACAATTTTAGAAATATTCATGAGCTGAGCCCTGGCAATTATTTCCTTTATATTTGCTCGAAAAGATTCAACTGAAACTCTAGGATGTAATCCACCCTCGGATAACCAATAATTAGAATCATTGATACCAAGTTGAATTAAAAGAAAATCGATCTTAT
>JACCDX011449822.1_pt1 | contig 17866 bp, 31 predicted proteins | sample 7449681 | NCBI WGS metagenome assembly JACCDX01 (sample SAMN15323450, study PRJNA562643) | freshwater metagenome | isolation source: river surface water | place: USA:Blue River Watershed | collected 2017-08-18
ACCACGCTGACTGCTGCCATCACCAAGGTGCTGCACGATGCGTATCCAGACGTGAACCCATTCACGCCATTCGACCAAATTGATAAGGCTCCAGAAGAGCGTCAACGCGGTATCACCATCTCAATTGCACACGTTGAGTACCAGACTGAAGCACGTCACTATGCACACGTTGACTGTCCAGGTCACGCCGACTACATCAAGAACATGATTACCGGTGCTGCACAGATGGACGGTGCAATCCTTGTGGTTGCTGCTACTGATGGTCCAATGCCGCAGACCAAGGAGCACGTTCTACTTGCACGTCAGGTAGGTGTACCTGCAATCGTGGTAGCACTAAACAAGTGCGACATGGTTGACGACGAAGAACTAATCGAATTAGTTGAAATGGAAGTTCGCGAACTTCTATCTTCATACGAATTCCCTGGCGATGACATCCCAGTAGTTCGCGTTGCAGCATTCCCAGCATTAAATGGTGATGCAAAGTGGGCAGGCTCAATTCTTGAGTTGATGAAGGCTGTTGACGAATACATCCCAACACCAGCTCGTGAAATCGACAAACCATTCCTAATGCCAGTTGAAGACGTATTCACAATCACTGGTCGTGGAACTGTTGTTACTGGTCGTATCGAACGCGGAATCATCAAAGTCAACGAAGAAATTGAAATCGTTGGTATCCGCCCAGAAATCCAGAAGACAACTGTTACTGGTGTTGAAATGTTCCGCAAGCTTCTTGACGAAGGTCAAGCAGGCGAAAACGTTGGTGTGCTACTACGTGGTACCAAGCGCGAAGACGTAGAACGTGGTCAAGTACTTTGCCACCCAGGCACTGTTACTCCACACACTGACTTCGAAGCTAACGTTTACATCCTTTCAAAGGATGAAGGCGGACGTCACACTCCATTCTTCGATAACTACCGTCCACAGTTCTACTTCCGTACAACTGACGTGACTGGTGTAGTGAAGCTACCTAGCGGAACCGAAATGGTTATGCCTGGTGACAACACTGAAATGTCAGTGTCACTAATTCAGCCAGTTGCTATGGATGAAGGTCTGCGTTTCGCAATCCGCGAAGGTGGTCGCACAGTCGGCGCCGGTCGCGTAACCAAGATCACCAAGTAATTAATTACAAGGTAATCAAAATCGTTTAGGCGTGGTGGCCCCAAAAGGGCCACCACAACCTAGACAAAAAATTATTGGCAGTAACTAAAGAGAAGGCGGTCAAGCCAAATGGCTGGACAAAAGATCCGTATCAGGCTCAAGGCCTATGATCACGAAGTCATTGATTCTTCGGCACGCAAGATTGTCGAAACTGTGACGCCTACTGGCGCGAAAGTAGCTGGACCTGTTCCACTGCCAACCGAAAAGAACATTTACTGTGTAATTCGTTCGCCGCACAAGTACAAGGACTCACGCGAGCACTTCGAAATGCGTACCCACAAACGACTTATCGACATCATCGACCCAACACCTAAGACAGTTGATTCACTAATGCGTCTCGACCTGCCAGCTGGTGTTGATATCGAGATCAAGCTCTAGGACGTAACTGAACATGGCTATCAATAAAAAGGGAATACTCGGCGAAAAGCTAGGTATGACCCAGGTATGGGATGAGAACAACCACGTTGTTCCGGTTACCGTCGTTAAAGCAGGACCTTGTGTTGTTACCCAAGTTCGCACTGCTGACAAAGACGGATATTCTGCTGTTCAACTTGCGTTCGGACAGATCGATCCTCGTAAAGTGTCACAGCCTATGCTCGGACATTTCACTAAGGCAGGCGTAACACCACGTCGTCACCTAGTTGAACTTCGTTTTGATGATGAAGTCAACTACGAACTAGGTCAAGAACTTGGTGCTGACACTTTCGAAGTTGGCGCAAACATTGACGTGACTGGTGTAACCAAAGGTAAAGGTTTCGCTGGAACCATGAAGCGTCACGGCTTCTCAGGTGTTAGCGCATCTCACGGTCAACATCGCAACCACCGTAAGCCTGGCTCAATCGGTGCTTGTGCAACACCAGGTCGCGTATTCAAAGGTTTACGCATGGCTGGTCGCATGGGTGGAGTTTCTAAAACTATGCAAAACCTAAAAGTTCATTCAGTTGATACTGACAAAGGTTTGATTTTAGTTAAAGGTGCAATCCCTGGCCCAACCGGTGCCGTTGTGTTAATTCGCGAAGCAGCAAAGGCGGCTAAGTAATTATGACTTCAGTAACCGTTAAAACACCTGCTGGTAGCAGTGCTGGCACAGTTGAGCTGCCAACTGAAATTTTTGATGCACAAGTCAATGTCGGACTGCTACATCAAGTAGTAGTTGCTCAACTTGCTGCCGCACGTCAAGGTACACACCAGGCTAAGCGCCGTGGTGAAGTGAGCGGTTCAGGTAAGAAACCGTTCAAGCAAAAAGGTACCGGCCGTGCTCGTCAGGGTTCGATTCGTGCTCCGCAGTATCGCGGCGGTGGCGTGGTTCATGGTCCAAAGCCACGCGACTACGACCAGCGCACACCTAAAAAGATGAAAGCTGCTGCTCTTCGCGGCGCGCTATCTGATCGTGCGCGTAATGGCAAAGTACATGTACTAAGTGCAATCGTCGAAGGTGAAACACCAAACACCAAGAGTGCATTAACTGCAATCAACTCAGTTTCAACTGCTAAAAACATTTTGGTAGTTGTCGATCGTACAGATCTAGTTAGCTGGATGAGCCTTCGCAATGTTGAAGCAATCCACTTAGTAGCCGTAGATCAGCTGAACACTTACGACGTTCTTGTTAGCGATGACGTGATTTTCACTAAAGCAGCGATTGAAGCACTTTCAAATGGTCCAGCACGTGGCAAGTCTGCAAAAGCAGTTGCTAGTTCAGCAGAGGTTGATGCGTAATGAAAATTGCAGATCCACGCGACATTTTGATCGCACCAGTCATCTCTGAAAAGAGTTATGCACTGCTTGATCAAAACAAGTACACATTTGTTGTTCGCCCAGATGCTAACAAAACTCAAGTTAAGTTAGCGGTCTCTGAAGTATTCGGAGTCAAGGTGACCAGCGTAAACATAATCAATCGTCGGGGTAAGCAAGTACGTACCCGTTTTGGATTTGGCAAGCGCGCCGATCAAAAGCGGGCAATCGTGACTGTTGCTCAAGGCGACCGGATCGACATCTTTGGTGGACCGGTTAGCTAACCGGGACGAATTAAGGACTAGGAAAAAAATGGGTATTCGTAAATACAAGCCGACAACACCGGGCCGTCGCGGCGCCAGTGTTGCTGACTTCGTTGAAATTACACGCTCGACTCCAGAAAAGTCATTGGTTCGTCCACTACCAAGCAATGGTGGTCGTAACAATGCCGGTCGGGTAACAGCTCGTCATCAAGGTGGCGGTCACAAGCGTGCTTATCGCGTGATTGATTTCCGTCGTAGCGACAAAGATGGTGTGCCAGCAAAAGTTGCGCACATTGAATATGATCCGAACCGTACTGCACGTATTGCACTGTTACATTACGCAGATGGTGAAAAGCGTTACATCATTGCGCCAAACCGTTTACAACAAGGTGACCGGATTGAAACTGGTCCAAGTGCAGATATTAAGCCAGGCAACAATCTTCCACTTCGTAACATTCCAGTAGGTACTGTTGTGCACGCGATTGAACTTCGCCCAGGTGGCGGAGCCAAGATTGCTCGCAGCGCAGGCGCTGGTGTCCAACTTGTCGCAAAAGATGGCCCTTACGCACAACTTCGTATGCCATCAGGTGAAATCCGTAACGTAGATGCACGTTGCCGCGCAACCATTGGTGAAGTTGGTAACGCAGAACAATCAAATATCAACTGGGGTAAAGCCGGTCGCATGCGCTGGAAGGGCAAGCGCCCAACCGTTCGCGGTGTAGCAATGAACCCAGTAGATCACCCACACGGTGGTGGTGAAGGTAAAACTTCAGGTGGTCGCAACCCAGTTAACCCAGCTGGTAAACCAGAAGGCCGCACTCGCAAAGCTAATAAAGCTAGCGATGCCATGATCGTCCGTCGTCGTAAGACCGGTAAGAAGCGCTAGGAGATATCGAAGTGCCACGCAGTCTTAAAAAGGGTCCATTCATTGATGGACATCTACAAAAGAAGGTTGACGAACAAAACGCCAAGGGAACCAAGAACGTTATCAAGACTTGGTCACGCCGCAGCGTTATCGCTCCTTCAATGCTCGGTCATACCTTGGCCGTGCACGATGGTCGCAAGCACGTACCAGTTTTCATCACTGAAGACATGGTCGGTCACAAGCTAGGTGAGTTCGCTCCAACACGTACCTTCAAAGGTCACGTAAAGGACGATCGCAAAGCAAAGCGCGCATAAGAAGTATTTGAGAAGTAGAAGAGCAAGGGGACAACAAGATGGCAGCCGTAGCTAGTAACTCGGCACGTGCGCAAGCGCGTTTCGTACGCGTTACGCCACAAAAGGCACGTCGAGTAATTGATTTAATTCGCGGTTTGCCGGCTAGTGATGCACAAGCACTGCTTCGTTTCGCACCTCAAGGGGTTAGCGAGCAAATTGGCAAAGTACTTGATAGTGCAATCGCTAACGCCAGCAATAACTTCAACTTGGATCCACGCACCCTTGTTGTTTCAGAGGCATATGTTGACGAAGGTCCGACTATGAAACGTTTCCGTCCACGTGCACAAGGTCGAGCAAGCCAGATCTTGAAGCGCACATCGCACATCACAGTTGTTGTTGAATCAGTCGACACCGACTCGAAGAAGAAGGGCTAATCCATGGGTCAGAAGATTAACCCTTACGGTTTCCGTCTAGGTATCACAACCGATTACCGCTCAAAGTGGTTCGCCGATTCAACAAAGAAGGGCGAGCGCTACCGCGACTATGTGACCGAAGATGTAAAGATTCGCAAGCTAATGACCGAGGGCATGGAACGTGCTGGTATTTCACGGGTTGAAATCGAACGTACTCGTGACCGAGTTCGTGTTGATATTCACACTGCGCGTCCAGGAATTGTTATTGGTCGCCGTGGTCAGGAAGCTGATCAGATTCGCGGCAAGCTTGAAAAACTAACTGGCAAGCAAGTTCAGTTAAACGTACTTGAAGTTAAGAACCCAGAAGCAGATGCCCAACTAGTTGCGCAAGGTATTGCCGAGCAGCTGGTAAGTCGTGTTTCATTCCGCCGGGCAATGAAAAAGGGTATTCAAAGTGCACTTAAGTCAGGTGCAAAGGGTGTTCGCGTTCAGGTATCTGGTCGTCTTGGCGGCGCTGAAATGAGCCGTACCGAGTTTTACCGTGAAGGTCGCGTGCCTTTGCACACACTACGTGCTGACATTGACTACGGCTTTTATGAAGCACATACAACTTTCGGCCGGATCGGTGTGAAGGTTTGGATTTATAAAGGTGAAGCACTAAGTAGCCGTACAGAACGTGAACAAGCAGCTGCTACTGCACGTGCAGCTCGACCAGCTCGCGCACCACGTGCTCCTCGTGCTGAGCAAGCTGAAGCACAAGCACCTGCCCAAGCAGAAGTTAAAACTGAAGCTCCATCAGCAGAAGTAACGGAAGGTGCATAGAGATGTTAATTCCACGTCGCGTTAAGCATCGCAAGCAACACCACCCTGATCGTCACGGACGTTCAAAAGGTGGAAACACTGTTGCTTTCGGTCAATGGGGTTTACAAGCACTCGAACCTGCTTATGTAACTAACCGTCAGATTGAATCTGCTCGTATTGCAATGACCCGTCACATTCGCCGTGGTGGAAAAGTTTGGATCAACATTTATCCAGACCGTCCACTAACTAAGAAGCCTGCGGAAACTCGTATGGGTTCCGGTAAAGGTTCTCCTGAATGGTGGGTAGCAAATATCAAACCAGGCCGCGTGCTTTTTGAAATCGCATTCCCGAACGAAAAAGTGGCTCACGAAGCGCTAACTCGTGCAATGCACAAGTTACCGATGAAGTGCCGCATTGTTGCACGAGAGGAAATCTAATGGCAACAACAACTACATCAGATTTGCGCAACTTAGCTAACGATGAATTAGTTGCAAAACTAGTTGAAGCTAAGGCAGAACTTTTCAACCTACGTTTCCAAGCTGCTACCGGACAGTTGGAATCACACGGCCGCCTACGTGCAGTTCGTAAAGACATTGCTCGTCTTTACACTGTGATGCGTGAACGTGAACTAGGCATTACACCGGTTGAAGGTGGTGCTGCATGAGTAGCAACGTAAATGCGAAAACCGATCGTGGCGATCGTAAAGTTCGCGAAGGTTTAGTTGTAAGCGACAAGATGGATAAGACTGTCGTTGTCGCAGTAGAAGACCGTTTCAAGCACCCGCTATACGGAAAAGTTGTTCGTCGCACCAGCAAATTAAAAGCTCATGATGAACAAAATGCTGCCGGTATCGGTGACCGCGTTTTATTGATGGAAACTCGACCACTTAGTGCAACCAAGCGTTGGCGAGTAGTCGAAATCCTCGAGAAGGCCAAGTAAGGGTAGGGATCTGAAGTGATTCAACAAGAGTCGCGACTACGCGTCGCCGACAACACAGGTGCCAAAGAAATTTTGGTTATCCGTGTACTCGGTGGTTCAGCACGTCGCTATGCAGGTATCGGCGACATCGTCGTCGCTACAGTTAAAGACGCTATCCCTGGTGGCAACGTCAAGAAAGGCGACGTCGTCAAGGCTGTCGTTGTTCGCACAGTAAAAGAACGCCGTCGCCCAGATGGTTCATACATTCGTTTTGATGAAAATGCAGCAGTAATTCTCAAGGCTGATGGCGAACCTCGTGGTACTCGTATCTTTGGCCCAGTTGGCCGCGAACTTCGTGACAAGAAGTTTATGAAGATCATCTCGCTAGCTCCGGAGGTTTTGTAATGAAAATCAAGACTGGCGACGAAGTATTAGTAATTGCAGGTAAAGACAAAGGCGTTAAAGGAACTGTTATCGCAGTACTTGATGATGTCGACAAAGTGATTGTTGAAGGTGTTAATCGCATGAAGCGTCACGTCCGCAAAGAGCAAACCACTCGTGGTGCTGTTGTTGGCGGAATTGAAACTGTCGAAGCCCCAATCCACGTTTCTAACGTTGCACTGATTGCAGATGGTAAAGCAACCAAAGTTGGCAGCCGTCGCGAAAAAGTTGAAAAGAAGCGTGCTGATGGCACAACTTACGAGGGCACTCGCGGAGTTCGCGTTGCCCGTCGTTCTGGAAAGGACATTTAATGTCTACCGCTACCAAAGAGATGCCTCGCTTGAAGGCGCGTTATCGCAGTGAGATTGTTCCTGCTCTGCAGAACGAATTTAACTTCGCAAACGCAATGCAGGTTCCTGGTCTAACCAAGATCGTTGTAAACATGGGTGTTGGCGATGCTGCTCGTGACTCAAAGTTAATCGAAGGTGCAATCCGCGACTTAACTGCAATCACTGGCCAGAAGCCACAAGTTACCAAAGCTAAATTATCTATCGCGCAGTTCAAGCTTCGCGAAGGTATGCCAATTGGTGCACACGTAACACTTCGTGGCGACCGGATGTGGGAATTTCTAGATCGCTTGTTAACACTTGCGCTACCTCGTATCAGGGACTTCCGCGGTTTATCTGCAAAGCAATTTGATGGCCGTGGCAACTACACCTTTGGCTTAACTGAACAAGTTATGTTCCATGAAATCAACCCAGATTCAGTTGATCGTCAACGTGGTATGGATATCACGCTTGTCACAACTGCCGCAAACGATGACGAAGGCCGGGCGCTATTGCGGCTCCTAGGTTTTCCGTTCAAGGAGGCTTAAGAGATGGCAAAAACCTCCCTTAAGAACAAAGCAGCAAAGACCCCAAAGTTTAAGGTTCGCGGATACACCCGCTGCCAACGTTGCGGTCGCCCACACGCGGTTTATCGCAAATTCGGTTTATGCCGTGTTTGCTTCCGCGAAATGGCACACCGTGGCGAACTTCCAGGTATCACAAAGAGTTCCTGGTAACAACAACGACGTAGGTCCCACGGGATACCGCGACGAGAAAGGCGAAAAGCCAAAATGACAATGACCGATCCGATTGCAGACATGCTTACGCGTGTTCGCAATGCAAACTCGGCTCATCACGAGAGTGTCTCAATGCCACACTCAAAGATGAAAGAGCACATTGCTGAAATCCTCAAGCGTGAGGGTTACATTGCAGATTTCCAAGTCGCTGATGCAACTGTTGGAAAGACGCTGAACATCAGCCTTAAGTACGGTCCGAACCGTGAACGTTCCATCGCTGGAGTACGTCGCGTTTCAAAGCCAGGCTTGCGCGTTTACGCAAAAAGCACTGCGCTACCTCGCGTACTTGGCGGCTTGGGTGTTGCGATCATTTCAACTTCTGCTGGCTTGATGACCGATAAACAATGCGCACAGAAAGGCGTGGGTGGGGAAGTCCTCGCCTACGTTTGGTAGAGGTGCAAGATGTCACGTATCGGTCGTTTACCAATTAACATCCCAGCTGGCGTCGATGTCGCCATCGATGGTGCCGTAGTAACAGTTAAAGGACCAAAGGGAACTTTGACTCATACTGTTGCCGCGCCAATCACCGTTGCTAAAGAAGAAAGCCAAGTTGTAGTTAATCGTCCAAATGATGAACGCAACTCACGTGCACTTCATGGCCTAACTCGCACACTTATTTCCAACATGGTTAAAGGTGTAACTGAGGGTTACCAAAAGACACTTGAAATTTCAGGAACTGGTTACCGTGTAGCTGCTCAAGGCAAAGGGCTTGAATTTGCTCTTGGTTATAGCCATCCAATCAAAGTGGAAGCACCAGAAGGTATTACTTTCACCGTTGAAACTCCAACCAAATTGCATGTTGCAGGAATCGACAAGCAACAAGTTGGCGAAGTTGCAGCGAATCTGCGCAAACTCCGCAAGCCCGATCCATACAAGGCAAAGGGTGTCCGTTATTCCGACGAAGTTATCCGTCGCAAGGCTGGAAAGGCTGGCAAGAAGTAATCATGTCTGTCATAGCCAAATTAGGTTCGGGTAATAAAAAGGCGATTGCTCGCAAGCGCCGTCACTCCCGTGTTCGTAAAAACATCACTGGTACTGCAGCACGTCCACGGTTAGTCGTGACTCGTTCTGCCCGCCACATCTTGGTTCAAGTTGTAGATGACACTGCTGGTAAGACTCTTGCCTCGGCATCATCTATGGAAAAAGAATTAAAGAGTGCAACCGGTGATAAGTCCGCTAAGTCACGCGAAGTTGGCAAACTCTTAGCATCACGCGCAAAAGCAGCTGGCGTTAATGCCGTTGTATTTGATCGCGGTGGCAACAAGTATCACGGCCGTATTGCGGCCCTGGCAGATGGCGCCCGCGAGGGCGGCCTCGAGTTCTAGAGGGAAGCGAAATGGCTGTAAATAATCGTGAAGGACGCGAAGGTAATGACCGTCGCGAACGTCGCAATGACGATCGTCGGGGACAAGTTGCTACTGAAAAAAGTGCTTTCGTAGAGCGCGTAGTAACCATCAATCGTGTTTCTAAAGTTGTTAAGGGTGGTCGTCGTTTTAGCTTCACCGCTCTAGTTGTAGTTGGCGATGGCGATGGCAAAGTCGGCATTGGTTACGGAAAAGCAAAAGAAGTCCCAGCTGCAATTGCTAAAGGTGTTGAAGAAGCTAAGAAGAATTTCTTCAACGTGCCACGTATTCAAAGTACGATTCCACACCCAGTACAAGGTGAGGCTGCTGCTGGTGTAGTAATGCTTCGTCCAGCTACTGCTGGTACCGGTGTTATCGCAGGTGGTGCGGTGCGTGCAGTACTTGAATGCGCCGGTATCCACGACGTACTAAGCAAATCGTTAGGTTCCGATAATGCGATCAACATCGTGCATGCAACAGTTGCTGCACTTAAGATGCTTGAGCGCCCAGAACAGGTTGCAAAACGTCGCGGTCTTGCTCTTGATCAAGTAACCCCGGCAGCGCTGCTAAAGGCAAGTGCGGAAAAGGTTGGTCACTAATGGCAAAGCTAAAAGTTACCCAGTTAAAGTCCGAAATTGGCGGAAAGCGCAACCAGCGCGAAACTCTTCGTGCGCTTGGCTTAAAGCGAATTGGTGATTCAGTGATCAAAGAAGATCGTCCAGAATTTCGTGGCATGGTTAACACCGTTCGTCACTTAGTTAGTGTCGAGGAGGTTAAGTAACTATGACTCTTAAGGTTCATCACTTACGTCCAAACCCTGGTTCAAAAACTGCAAAGACTCGTGTGGGTCGCGGTGAAGGTTCAAAGGGTAAGACAGCAGGTCGCGGTACTAAAGGTACAAAAGCTCGTTACCAAGTTCCGGAGCGTTTCGAAGGTGGTCAAATGCCACTTCACATGCGCACTCCGAAACTAAAAGGTTTCAAGAACGCGTTTCGTACTGAATACCAAGCAGTGAATGTTTCGACTATCAACACACTTTTCCCAAAGGGTGGCGCAGTAACAGTTGCTGATCTAGTTAAGGCTGGAGCTGTTCGCAAAGGCGAACTAGTGAAAGTACTTGGCCAAGGTGAGATCGCAGTTGCAGTTCAAGTAAGTGCTCATGCATTTTCTGAATCAGCAAAGGCAAAAATCACTGCCGCCGGTGGTTCAGTAAACCAGCTCTAAGTTTTAGAAACTTATAAAACTTATCGTAACTAGTGCCAGGAGGAACAAAGTGTTAGGTGCATTTGCCGCAGCTTTCCGGACTCCGGACTTGCGCAAGAAAATCCTATTTACGCTTGGCATCATTACGATCTTTCGTTTGGGTTCCGTAGTTCCTACTCCAGGTGTGGACTACGGATCCATTCAAACTTGTATTGCTTTAGTTCAAGACAACAGTATTTATGGCCTAATTAACTTATTTAGTGGTGGCGCATTACTTCAGTTGTCGATTTTCGCACTTGGCATCATGCCTTACATCACAGCGAGCATCATTATTCAGTTGCTAACCGTTGTAATACCTCGACTTGAAATGCTCAAAAAAGAAGGTCAGTCGGGAACAGCAAAAATTACCCAGTACACCCGTTACTTAACTATCGGATTAGCGGTATTGCAATCAACCACAATTTTGACGCTGGCTCGCACACCAGGTCAGTTATTCCAAGGGTGTAACGAGCAATTAATTCCGGACCAGTCGATCCAGGTATTGCTATCAATGGTTATCGTGATGACTGCTGGTACGTCAATCATTATGTGGCTCGGTGAATTAGTTACTGACCGTGGCGTCGGTAACGGTATGTCGCTTTTAATTTTCACCTCCATCATCTCGACTTTCCCAGGCCAGTTAGCTTCGATATTCCGAATTGATGGCTCACTTAAATTCATCGTTACTCTCGCAATTGGTTTAGTGACTATTGCTGGCGTAGTTTTCGTTGAGCAAGCGCAACGTCGAATTCCAGTACAATACGCGAAACGCATGGTTGGTCGTCGTTCTTATGGCGGAACCTCAACTTATTTACCAATTAAGGTGAACCAAGCTGGCGTAATCCCAGTTATTTTCGCTTCGTCCCTTTTGTATTTGCCATTACTGATCGTCCAGCTTTCAGGTTCACAATCAGGTTGGGCGCAATGGGTAGCGACCAATTTTGATTCAGGCCGCAGTCTTTATTTGATTACAAACTTTTTATTAATTTTGTTTTTCGCTTATTTCTACATTTCGATCACATTTAATCCAGTCGATGTAGCTGATGATATGAAGAAATATGGTGGATTCATCCCAGGTATTCGTGCGGGTAAGCCAACTTCGGATTACTTAGCTTATGTAATAAACCGCATTACCTTCCCTGGCGCACTCTATTTAGCTGCAATTGCAACAATTCCATACATTGCTTTTGCACTGCTGGGTGTTGGGCAACGATTTATATTCGGTGGAACAAGTTTGTTAATTATGGTTGGCGTCGGTCTGGATACCGTCAAGCAAATTGAAAGCCAACTACAACAGCGTAATTATGAAGGTTTCTTAAAATAATGCGCCTGCTCATAATGGGTCCACCCGGAGCGGGCAAGGGAACGCAAGCAGAATTTATTTCTAAAGAGTTTGCTATCCCGCACGTTTCTACCGGAGATCTATTTCGAGCAAACTTAGCCCAGGGAACCGCGCTTGGTGTAGAAGCTAAGAAATATATGGATGCGGGCGAATATGTTCCAGACTCAGTTACAAATGGCATGGTGCGCGACCGGTTAAAGCAGGCGGACGCACTTTCTGGTTTTCTGTTAGATGGTTATCCAAGAACAGTTGCTCAAGTTGGCGAACTAGATGGAATGCTAGCTGGTAAAAGCTTAGACAAAGTAATTGTGCTGACGGCAGATACAAACGAAATTGTTGGTCGACTACTTAATCGCGCCAAAGAACAAGGTAGAGCTGACGACACAGAAGAAGTTATTCGTCGTCGCCTTGAGGTCTATAACGAACAAACTGCGCCACTGATTGATTTGTATAAAAGCCGCGGCTTAATTGTAGAAGTCGATGGGCTTGGTTCGGTTCAAGAAGTAACAAGCAGAATTCTTAGCGCAATCAATCTTTAATTGAAATGATTTTCAAAAGTAAATCCAAGTTTGAGATTAAAACTTTCGAACAATTCTTGAAAATGCGCAAAGCCGGCTTAGTAGTTGCTGACACTTTGGCCAAAATTGAAAAAGAAGCGGGTCCTGGAGTTACCACAGCAGATCTTGATCGAATTGCTCGGGAAGAATTAAAACGTTTTGGTGCTACACCTTCATTTTTGGGTTATCACGGATACCCAGCTGTAATTTGTTCATCAGTTAATGATGAAGTCGTTCATGCTATTCCAAACGAAAGACCGTTGGCAGATGGTGATATCCTTTCCGTTGACTTTGGTGCGATAGTAGATGGTTGGCATGGCGATAGTGCGATCACCATTGAAATCGGATCAAAAATTCCAGCACAATCAAAATTGAGTGATGTTACCCGTGAATCGATGTGGGCTGGGCTAGCAAAAGCAGTCGCTAAAAATCGCTTAACTGACATTAGTCATGCGGTGGAAAGTTTCATTCGGAGTGCCGGGAATTACGGAATTCTAGAGGAGTACACCGGACACGGTATCGGAACAAAAATGCACATGGAGCCATCAGTTCCTAACTTTGGCCGCCCTGGATTTGGTCCGGAATTGGAAGTCGGTATGGCGTTAGCTATTGAGCCAATGGTCACGCTCGGTGCCCGACATGTTCACACGCTCAGTGATAACTGGACAGTGGTCACTGACGACGGATCCCGGGCAAGCCATTGGGAGCACACTGTTGCAATAACCGAACATGGCCCATGGGTACTAACCGCCCATGATGGAGGCGCCGAATATTTTGCCAGCCATGGAATTGCCAGCCCAGCCGAACAGCTTTCTTGACAGTATTTATACAGATTTCTAAACCAGGGTTAAATTCGCAAAAACCCTTATTTCAATGGGTCCGCTCTGAGCGGATTTCATGTTTTAGTGGGTTTTGCCGTAACATCGACTTTCGGTCCACTTACTAAATGTATTTGGCCCAAATCCATGGGAGCACAAGAACTATATGGCCAAAAAAGACGGCGCCATCGAATTAGAAGGCACCATCACTGAAGCGTTACCGAACGCAATGTTTCGAGTAGAGCTTGAGAACGGTCACAAAGTACTTGCGCACATCTCAGGAAAAATGCGGATGCACTACATTCGCATTCTTCCGGACGACAAAGTTGTTGTGGAGCTATCTCCATACGACTTAACCCGTGGACGAATTGTTTACCGTTACAAGTGATCAGGAACTAAAAAATGAAGGTTAATCCCTCCGTTAAAACAATGTGCGACAAGTGCAAAGTCATTCGTCGTCACGGTGTAGTTATGGTCATTTGCGAAAACCCACGTCACAAACAACGCCAGGGTTAGTAAACACATAATCAGACGATCACCCGATCCCGATCTTTACGCGTGCGTTTAGACGGAACGACACCTCCAGGTGAGTAAAGGCTGGAGACCTTGTCAGGCGGCAAGGAATGGTGGACGTGCAAGACCTTTACCAAGAAAAGAAATGAGTAACGCCTGATGGCACGCCTTGTTGGTGTTGACCTGCCACGCGAAAAGCGTCTAGAGATCGCACTTACCTACATCTATGGCATTGGCCGCACGCGCGCAGATGAAATTCTGAACGCAACCGGTATCAGCCCAGATCTTCGAGTCAAGGACCTAACGGACGAACAACTAGTTCCGTTGCGCGACTACATCGAAGCCAACTTCAAAATTGAAGGTGACCTTCGTCGCGAGGTACAAGCCGATATTCGCCGCAAGGTTGAAATCGGTTCATACCAAGGTATCCGTCATCGTCGTGGATTACCTGTCCGTGGACAGCGCACCCACACCAATGCCCGTACCCGTAAAGGTCCGAAGAAGACCGTGGCCGGAAAGAAGAAGGCGACTAAGTAAAGTCGCTTGAATCTTCCCAAGTAATAGAAAAAGGAATTCAATGCCTCCAAAGAAAGCTACCGCGGCGGGTGCGAAGAAAATTCGTCGCAAAGAAAAGAAGAACGTTGCTGTAGGCCAGGCCTACATCAAGAGCACCTTCAACAACACAATCGTTTCCATTACCGATCCAACTGGCGCAGTGATCTCTTGGTCATCATCAGGTCAAGTTGGATTTAAAGGTAGTCGTAAGAGCACACCATTCGCTGCACAGCAAGCTGCCGAAGACGCAGCTAAGCGTGCAATCGAACACGGTATGCGCAAAGTCGACGTTTTCGTCAAAGGCCCAGGTTCAGGTCGCGAAACTGCGATCCGTTCACTTCAGGCAAGTGGTCTAGAAGTTGGAACTATCCAAGACATGACCCCAGTCCCGCACAATGGCTGCCGCCCACCGAAGCGCCGCCGCGTTTAATTACAAGAAGTATTAGGAGATTAATTAAATGGCTCGTTATACCGGTGCTGACTGCAAGCGCTGCCGTCGCGAAAAAACAAAGTTATTCCTAAAGGGCTCAAAGTGTGATTCACCAAAGTGTCCAATGGAAAGTCGTCCTTACCCTCCAGGCCAACATGGCCGTGGTCGCGCTAAGGAATCTGAATACTTACTCCAGAAGCGTGAAAAGCAAAAAGCTGCGCGCATTTACGGCGTACTTGAAAAGCAATTCCGTGGCTACTACGTAGAAGCAAGCCGCAAGCATGGCAAGACAGGTGAGAACCTACTTCGCATTCTTGAATCTCGCTTAGACAACGTGGTCTATCGCGCAGGCTTTGCCAAGAGTCGCGACATGGCTCGCCAAGTTGTTCGCCATGGTCACATCTTGGTTAATGGCAACAAGGTAGACATTCCGTCATACCGAGTAAGCCCTAACGATGTGATCGAAGTGCGTAAGGCTTCGCTAGAACTAACTCCGTTCCAGGTTGCCTACGCTGAAATTGGCGAACGCACTGTCCCAGGCTGGCTCGAAGTAATTCCAGCCGGAATGCGTATTTTGGTCCACTCTCTGCCGGCCCGTGAAGCAATTGATACACAGGTCCAAGAACAGTTGATCGTCGAACTTTACAACAAGTAAACATCCCCACAAACTGCGACTTCAAATAGTGGTTGTCGCTGGAAGGAAGAAATAGTGCTGATCTCAGTACGTCCAACACTTTCGGAAGAAGTACTTTCCGAAACCCGTTCTCGATTCGTGCTCGCACCATTAGAGCCAGGCTTCGGTTACACATTGGGTAACTCCCTACGTCGTACCTTGCTTTCATCTATTCCAGGTGCAGCAGTAACTAGCATCAAAGTTGAGGGAGTTCTTCATGAATTCACCACAATCGAAGGTGTTAAAGAAGATGTAACCGAGTTCATTCTTAACTTGAAGAACCTTGTAGTTTCTTCACAGTTTGATGAACCAGTTGTTATGTACCTACGTAAACAAGGTGCTGGCCCAGTAACTGCTGCCGACATCCAACCACCAGCTGGCGTTGAGATTTACAACCCAGATCTATACCTAGCTACCTTGACTGACAAGGGCAAGTTAGACATGGAACTTGTTGTTGAACAAGGTCGTGGTTATATTTCAGCTGCAAATAACAAGGCAAGTGGCGGAGAAATCGGTCGCATTCCAGTTGACTCAATTTATTCACCAGTTCTAAAGGTGACTTACAAAGTTGAAGCAACTCGTGTGGAACAACGCACCGACTTTGACTCATTAGTTCTTGATGTTGAAACTAAGGGCTCAATTGCTCCGCGCGACGCAGTTGCCTCTGCCGGTTCAACTCTTGTTGAGCTATTCGGTCTTGCTCGCGAACTAAACGTTGATGCTGAAGGTATCGAAATCGGTCCATCAGTTACTGATCAGTTCGCTGCTGAGCAGCTAAATATGCCAGTTGAAGCGCTAGATCTAACCGTTCGTTCATACAACTGCCTAAAGCGCGAAGGTATTCACACTGTTGGTGAATTGATTTCTCGCTCTGAAGCAGACTTAATGGACATCCGTAACTTCGGTGCTAAGTCAATTGATGAAGTTAAAGACAAGTTAGCTTCAATGGGTATTGCACTTAAAGACAGCCCGCCAGGGTTTGATCCAAGTCAGTATGCAAGTGCTTATGACGATGATTACGACGAAGAAGAAGATGTATTCAAGGCCGCTGATGAAGCAGGCGCTGAAGAATCTGATGACGACCAGAGTTTTGCTGAGGATGAGCAACTTTAATTAGTTGCTCATCTGTCGGTGAAGTGAATTGACAGGAGAAAAAGATGCCAAGACCAGCTAAAGGTGCACGTATGGGTGGAAGCCCAGCGCACGAGCGTCTTATTTTGGCAAACCTTGCAACTGCGTTATTCGAACATGGTCGCATCACTACTACTGAAGCCCGCGCCAAGCGCCTTCGTCCAGTAGCAGAGCGCTTAGTCACAATTGCAAAAAAGGGTGACCTTGCCGCTCGTCGTCGCGTATTAACCGTTATTCGCGATAAGGGTGTCGTACACACTCTCTTCACCGAAATCGGTCCACGTTTTGAACATCGCCAGGGTGGTTACACCCGCATCATCAAAATCGGTCCACGTAAAGGTGACAATGCGCCAATGGCTGTCATCGAACTAGTTGAACCACTTGCTGAGGCAGTTGTTCGTGAAGCTACTGCAGCAACTAAGAAAGCTGCCGCTAGTGCACCAGCTGCACCAGTTGAAGAAGTTGTGACACCAGAAGCAATTGAGACTCCGGAAGAAGTTGCTGCAGCCGAAGAGGTTGAGGCAATTGAAGCTGAAGTTGAAGAAACAGCAGAAGCAGAAGAAACATCTGAAGATAGCGAATCTGAAAAGTAAATTCTTTTAGATCAAAATGAATGAACCCCTCGTCACGTCTGTGCCCGAGGGGTTCATTCGTATTAGAGGCGAAGTTGCCTACGACGGAAAAAACTTTTCTGGCTGGGGTATGCAACCAGATCGCCGAACTGTTCAAGGTGCAATCGAAGAAGCTTTCACTCAAATAATTGGCGGTAATCGCACTATTGTTCAATGTGCCGGTCGAACAGATGCTGGAGTGCACGCCACTGGTCAAGTAATGCACTTGGATGTGCCAGTTGAGTGGCAAGAACAACTTGGTGATTTAGCCTATAAAGTAAACGCAATCCTTGATGAAGATGTAGTTATCAAGGCGTTATTGCACACTAACCAAAACTTTGATGCTCGATTTGCAGCACTATCTCGCAGCTATACCTATTTAATAAAAGAGGGTTTACGGGATCCATTGACCCGAGACCGCGTTTACCAACATAAACGGTACTTAGATGTGGAAGCAATGAATGAAGCGAGTCAGGTTCTAATCGGTCTGCATGACTTCTCGGCATTTTGCAAGAAAACTGACTACGGAACTTCCATTAGAAATTTACAAAAATTTCAGTGGACTCGAACCGAAGATAATTTAATTCGAGTAGACATAACTTCGGATGCGTTTTGCTACTCGATGGTGCGGGCATTAGTTGGCGC
>JACCDX011754709.1_pt1 | contig 17863 bp, 18 predicted proteins | sample 7449681 | NCBI WGS metagenome assembly JACCDX01 (sample SAMN15323450, study PRJNA562643) | freshwater metagenome | isolation source: river surface water | place: USA:Blue River Watershed | collected 2017-08-18
CGCTCTGGTGGAGGAGGTTGGATTCGAACCAACGTAGGCGTAAGCCAACAGATTTACAGTCTGCCCCCTTTAGCCACTCGGGCACCCCTCCAGCGAACCACAGACTATAGCAGATTTTTAGGGGTTCAGACAAGTTCCAGGGGCTTTTTGTGCCAGCACGGGCCAGCGCCAATCGACCCCTTGGGCCTGCAGCCAGGCCTGGGCACGGCCAAAGTGGCCACAACCGATGAACGGCACGGGGGGGCGCAAAGCCGACAGGGGTGAGGGGTGGTTGGCCTGCAACACCAAGGCGGCGTGGCCGTGCTGGCGGCTGGTTTGCTCGATCAAGGCGGCTTTGGCTTGGGCGTGCCCGCCCCAAAGCAAGTGCACACACACCGGGCTGCGACGGGCGACCTCGACCACCACCCGGTCGGTCAGGTTCTGCCAACCCAGCTTGGCGTGGCTGGCGGCTTGGCCATGCGCGACCGTCAGGCTGGTGTTGAGCAACAACACCCCCGCATCGGCCCAGGCCATCAGGCTGCCCTGCTCGGGCACGGCCCATCCCAGGTCGCGTTGCAGTTCCTTGAAAATATTGCGCAAGGAAGGGGGCAGCCGGACCCCGGGTGCCACCGAAAAGGCCAGCCCCTCGGCCTGCCCGGGGCCGTGGTAGGGGTCTTGGCCCAAAATCAGCACCCGCACCTGCTCGGGTGGCAAATGGGTCAGGGCGCGCAAGGGCTGAGGCGGGTAAATGACCGCCCCCTGGTCGAGCTGGGTTTGGAGGTGTGCCAGCAGGCCCTGACCGGTCTGCGAGGCCCAAAAATCGGTCAGCAGGGGCTGCCAGTCGGGGTGAGCGGGCCAATCGGCGGGGTTGGTGCTGGTCAAGCGTGGGGTCAAAGGGTCCAGCGCCCCAAGGTCGTTTTCGACGGCCTGCGGGCCAGACTCGGCGAACAAATCGCCGGTGGTGTCGGCCCGCTTGACCTTGTTCTTGCTGCCCGGGGGCCGGCCCATGGTCTACCCCGACCTTTCAGTCGAACAAGGCAGCGAGCGCGGCACCTGGGTCGGGGGCCCGCATGAAGGCCTCGCCGACCAAAAAGGCGTGCACGCCCGCGTCGCGCATGGTTTGCACATCGCTGCGCTGCAAAATGCCGCTTTCCGTGATCAGCAACTTGTCGCTGGGCACATCGGCCATCATGCCCAACGTGGTGTCCAAGGTGACCTCGAAGGTGCGCAGGTTGCGGTTGTTGATCCCAAGCAGCGCGGTTTTCAGTTTCAAGGCCCGCTGCAATTCCTCCCGGTCATGCACCTCGACCAGCACCGCCATGCCCAGGTAACGCGCCACGGCTTCGAGCTCGGCCATCTGGGCATCGGACAGGCAGGCGGCGATCAACAAAATGCAATCGGCCCCAATCGAGCGGGCTTCAAAGACCTGGTAGGGGTCAACCATGAAGTCTTTGCGCAGCACCGGCAGGTCGCAACTGGCCCGGGCCTGCTTGAGAAAGTCGTTGCAACCCTGAAAAAACAGTTGATCGGTCAGCACCGACAGGCAGGCCGCACCGTGCTCGGCGTAACTCTGGGCGATGTCGGCAGGCACGAAGTCGGCCCGCAGCACGCCCTTGGAGGGACTGGCCTTTTTGACTTCGGCAATCACGGCGGCCCGGCCAGCGCCAATGGCCGAACGCAAGGCACCCTCGAAATCGCGGGTCATGACGCGGCTCTCGGCATCTTCGCGCATGGCGGCCAAAGATTTCTTCTTCAAACCTGCCGCGATCTCCTCGCGCTTGACGGCCACGATTTTTTGCAGGATGTCGCTCATGTCGGGGCCTTGGAAAATTCGATGAACTGTTGCAAACGGGCGCGCGCCGCGCCCGATTCGATGGCTTGGCGTGCCAGGTCGATGCCGCCGGCGATGTCGCGGCTCACATTGGCCGCGTACAGGGCCACGCCGGCGTTGAAGATGACGATGTCGCGTGGCGCCCCGGCCTGGTTGTCGAGCACGCCCATCAACATGGCGCGCGACTGCTCGGGCGTTTCGACGCGCAAGGCGCGGTTGCTGGCCATGGGCAAGCCAAAGTCCTCGGGATGAATTTCGTACTCGGTGATCTCGCCGTTTTGCAGTTCGCCCACCAAGGTGGCCGCACCCAGGCTGACCTCGTCCATGCCATCGCGGCCATACACCACCAGCGCGTGCTCGGCACCCAGGCGTTGCAAGGCCCGCACCTGAATGCCGACCAGGTCAGGGTGGAACACCCCCATCAAGATGTTGGGGGCGCCCGCCGGGTTGGTCAGTGGCCCCAAGATGTTGAAGATGGTGCGCACACCCAGTTCTTTGCGCACCGGGGCGACGTTTTTCATCGCCGGGTGATGGTTGGGCGCGAACATGAAGCCGATGCCGGTGGTGGCGATGCTGCGCGCGATCTGCTCGGGGCTCAAGTTGATGTTGGCACCCAGGCTCTCCAACACATCGGCGCTGCCGCTTTTGCTGCTGACGCTGCGCCCGCCGTGTTTGGCGGTCTTGGCGCCAGCGGCAGCGGCCACAAACATCGAGCACGTCGAAATGTTGAAGGTGTGCGAGCCATCGCCGCCCGTGCCCACGATGTCGACCAAGTGGGTGGGGTCGGCGACTTGGACCTTGGTCGAGAACTCGCGCATGACCTGGGCCGCCGCGGTGATCTCACCAATCGTTTCCTTTTTCACGCGCAAGCCGGTGATGATGGCGGCGGTCATCAAGGGCGAGATTTCGCCATTCATGATGAGGCGCATCAGGTGCAGCATCTCATCGTGAAAGATTTCACGGTGTTCGATGGTGCGTTGCAGGGCTTCCGAGGGGGTGATGGCGTGGCGCTGGGTCATGGCGTTCAACTTTTCAGGAAATTTTGCAGCATGGCGTGGCCGTGCTCGGTCAGGATGGATTCGGGGTGGAACTGTACCCCCTCGATGGGCAGGCTGGCGTGGCGCACGCCCATGATCTCGCCGTCATCGGTCCAGGCCGTGACTTTCAACTCGCCCGGGCAGGTCTCGCGCTCGATCGCCAGCGAGTGGTAGCGGTTGACCGTGAACTGCGCGGGCAAGCCAGCAAACACCCCCTCTTGGGTGGTGGTGATGACACTGGTCTTGCCGTGCATCAACTCGCGGGCACGGACGATCTTGCCGCCAAACGCCGCGCCTATGCTCTGGTGCCCCAGGCACACGCCCAAAATGGGCAACTGACCGGCAAAGTGACGGATCGCCGCGACCGACACGCCCGCCTCGGCGGGTGAACAAGGACCCGGTGAAATCACCAAGCGATCGGGCTGTCGCTGGGCGATGCCCTCCAGGGTGATTTCATCGTTGCGAAACACCTCGACCTCGGCCCCCAACTCGCCAAAGTATTGGACGATGTTGTAAGTGAACGAGTCGTAGTTGTCGACCATCAGGAGTTTGATCTTCTTGCCCATGGTCTTCACTCCAACCCTTCTTCGACCAATTCGCTGGCGCGCAACAGGGCGCGGGCCTTGTGTTCGGTCTCCCGCCATTCCATCTCGGGGATGGAATCGGCCACGACCCCAGCCGCCGCCTGCACATACAGCGTTTGGTCCTTGACGATGGCGGTGCGGATCGCGATGGCCACGTCCATGTCCCCGGCGTAACTGATGTAGCCGCAGGCGCCGCCGTAGATGCCGCGCTTGACCGGTTCGAGTTGATCGATCAACTCCATGGCGTGGACCTTGGGCGCCCCGGTCAAGGTGCCCGCCGGAAAGGTGGCTTTCAGCACATCCATGTTGGTCATGCCGTCCACCAGTTGGCCCTCGACGTTGCTCACGATGTGCATGACGTGGCTGTACCGCTCGACCACAAAAGCCTCGGTCACCTTGACGCTGCCGATCTGGGCGATGCGTCCGATGTCGTTGCGCGCCAGGTCGATCAACATGACGTGCTCGGCGCGCTCTTTGGGATCGGCCAGCAACTCTTGCTCGGTCACCTTGTCTTTTTCCGGGGTGGCGCCACGCGGACGGGTGCCCGCCAAGGGGCGGATGATGACCTTTTGTCCCTCGGGCGTGTGCTCGTGACGCACCAGGATCTCGGGCGAGGCCCCCACCACCTGAAAGTCACCAAAGTTGTAGTAGTACATGTAGGGGCTGGGGTTGAGCGAACGCAGCGCACGGTAGAGCGACAGCGGGCTCTCGGTGTAGCGTTTTTTGATCCGCTGCCCCACCTGCACCTGCATGAAATCACCCGCCTCGATCAGGCCCTTGGCGCGTTCGACGGCACGCAGATAGTCCTCTTTCGCGAAGTCGCGCTCGGCCGGGTGCGCCTGGCTGGGTTTGAGCGTGGGGGCGCTGACCGAATATTTCAACAAGTCTTTCAACTCGCGCAAACGGCGCTTGGCATGGGCATAGGCCTCGGGCTGAGCCGGATCGGCATAGACGATCAAGTACAACTTGCCCGAGAGGTTGTCGATGACCGCCAACTCTTCACACTGCAGCAACAAAATATCGGGGGTGCCCAGGGTGTCGGGTGGACAGGTGTGGGCGAGTTTCTTCTCGATGTAGCGCACCGCGTCATAGCCAAAGTAACCCGCCAGGCCACCGCAAAAACGCGGCAAACCCGGGCGCAAAGCCACCTTGAAACGCTTTTGATAAGCGGCGATGAAATCCAAGGGGTTGCCCGTGGCGGTCTCGACCACTTTGCCATCGGTCACGACCTCGGTGCGGGCCTGATCGCCAAACCCGCTGGCGCGCACCAGGGTGCGGGCGGGCAAACCGATGAAGCTATAGCGCCCAAAACGTTCGCCCCCCACCACCGATTCGAGCAAAAAACTGTGCCGCCCCGCGTCTTTGGCATGGGCCAACTTCAAGTACAAGGACAAGGGGGTTTCGAGGTCAGCGAACGCCTCGGCCATCAGGGGGATGCGGTTGTAGCCTTGGCTGGCCAGGCTTTTGAATTCGAGTTCTGTGATCATGTTGGACCTGCTGCGTTCCCGCCTGAGCGGGTCTGCTGAAAAACGGGGGGTGCCCATGCGGGCGCGGTGTGGGGGACGGGGAATGTGTGGCCCGAACCCCGAAGGGAAAGAGTCGGTCAGGCAGGCTGACGCCAGGGCCATGCTCCCCGCCCCGTCGCATGGGGCAGGGTTGCCGTGCGGGCAACAAAAATGGGCATGGACATGCGGTTCATGATGACCCTAGTGTATCAAATGCCACTTGGTCCAAGCGAGCGACCGTTTGCAAGGCCCCCAGGGCGGTCAAATCAGCCCCGTGGTGGTAGCCATAGGTCACCAGCACCAGCGGGCAAGCGGCGGCCTGGGCCGCATGGGCGTCGTGGATCGAGTCGCCGATCATCAGCGTTTGTTCGGGTGCCGTTTGCAGGATTTCGCAGGTTTTGAGCAAGGGCATGGGGTCTGGCTTTTTGCGGGGGTAAGAATCCCCCCCTGTGACTTGCTCGAAATACGCCAACAGCCCTTTGCGATGCAACAACTCGCGGGCGAACGCCGCGGGCTTGTTCGTCACACACGCCAGCGCCCAGCCCCTATGCTTCATTTGGATCAAGCCTTCTTCCACACCGGGATAGATGCGGGCGTGCAAGCCGTTGTGCTGGCGGTAGTGGTGCTGGTAGCGGTCCCAGGCTTTCGGGCACAGGCTTTCGATGTGGGCCTGACTGGCGTTGTGCATTTGCAAGGCCAGCACCCCACGGATCAGGTGCTCGCTGCCGCGACCGATCAGCGTTTCCACCTGTTGTGAATCGAGGGCGCTCAGGCTCAGGTCGGCCAGCATGGCGTTCAGACTGACCGTGAAGTCCCCCAAGGTGTCGAGCAGGGTGCCGTCCAGGTCGATCAACGCGGCTTGGATGGGTGGGGATATGGGTGACCTAGGATCCATCACAACTTAACCACTGCCCGTTCCTGGTGACAAACAGCCATCGGCATTCGGGGCCAGGATCCCATGTCTGCTTTAAACCAACGCCAAGCGCATTTTGTCGATCACCGCTTTGTAGTCGCTCTGCCCAAAGATCGCACTGCCCGCGACAAAGGTGTCGGCCCCGGCATCGGCCACCCGGCGGATGTTGTCGGCCTTGATGCCGCCGTCCACTTCCAGACGGATGTCACGGCCGCTTTGCTCGATCCGTTTTCTGGCCTGCTCGACCTTGCGCAGGGCGCTGTCGATGAACGACTGCCCACCAAAGCCCGGGTTCACGCTCATGATCAAGATCAGGTCGATGTCATCGATCAACCAGTCGAGCACATCGAGCGGCTCGGCGGGGTTAAAAACCACCCCGGCTTGGATGCCCCGGGCCTTGATGGCCTGCACGCTGCGGTGCGCATGGGCGCTGGCATCCGGGTGAAAACTGATCAGGTCGGCGCCGGCGTCGGCAAAGGCGGCGGCCAGGGCGTCAACGGGTTGCACCATCAGGTGCACATCGATCGGCACCGCGCGTCCATCGGGGGTTTTGGCATGGGGCTTGAGCGCCTGGCACACCATGGGTCCGAAGGTGAGGTTGGGCACATAGTGGTTGTCCATGACATCAAAGTGAATCCAATCGGCACCAGCGGCGATGACGTGTTGCACTTCCTGCCCCAAACGGGCAAAGTCGGCGGACAAAATCGAGGGGGCGATGCGGTAGGTTTTGCTCATGGCGTGATTATCCTCCGTCCTGTCATGGGCCTTTGGGGGTTTTGTTAGACTGCCCCAAAGGACGTGTTTCGAACTGAACCATGGGCGAATTTGAACTGATCAACAGTTATTTCAAACGCCCCGCGCGCCATGCGGTGCTGGGCGGGGGCGACGACTGCGCCCTGATCGCGCCGGGTGCCGGCCAACAATTGGCGATTTCGACCGACATGCTGGTGGAGGGACGCCACTTTTTACCCACCACCGATCCCGAGTTGTTGGGCCACAAGGCGCTGGCCGTCAACCTCAGCGACCTGGCGGCCTGTGGGGCCAAACCAGTGGCCTTCACCTTGGGCCTGGCCCTGCCACGTGCCGACAAAATTTGGGTCGAACGGTTCTCGCGTGGGCTGTATGCCCATGCCGAGGCGCACGGCTGCGAACTGATCGGGGGCGACACGACCCAAGGCCCACTGAACATTTGCATCACGGTATTTGGCGAGGTGCCCGCTGGTGCCGCCTTGTTGCGGCACGCCGCCGAGCCAGGTGACGATGTCTACATCAGCGGCCAGGTGGGTGACGCCCGCATGGCGCTGGAAGTCTTTCGCGGCAAACTCAGTTTGTCGGCCGAGGCGTTTGAGCGTTGCCGTGCCCGCATGGAGCAGCCCACCCCCCGGGTGGCATTGGGCTTGGCACTGCGCGGCGTGGCCCATGCCGCCATCGATGTGAGCGATGGGCTGCTGGGCGACCTGGGGCACATCTTGCAGCGCTCGGGCGTGGGCGCGCAGATCCAAACCCAATGGTTAGAGGGCAGCCCCGCCACCAGTGCCGATCTGCTGGCCCTGCCCTTCAACCGACGCCTGGACATGGCGCTGGCCGGGGGCGACGACTACGAACTGCTGTTCACCGCGCCCAAAGCCATGCGTGAACGGGTGCACGCCGCTGGGCACGACTGTGGGGCACCCATCACGCGCATCGGCGAAATCACCGCGCAGCCCGGCTTGCGCTTACTGGATTTGCAGGGTCAGCCCTTGTTGCGACGCTTCGCCTCCTTTGATCACTTTGCCTGACGCATTGACATGAGCCGCGCCGAATTGCTGAAACACCCCGCGCACCTGATCGCGCTGGGCTTTGGCAGCGGCCTGAGCCCGGTGGCCCCTGGCACCAGCGGCACCCTGTGGGCCTGGGCGTCTTATCTGGTCTTGCAAAGCTGGTTCGACGCTGCGACCATCGGCTGGATCGTGTGCGCCGCGCTGCTGTTGGGCTGGTGGGCCTGCACGACCAGCGCCGAATTATTGGGACACAGCGACCCGGGCATGATCGTCTGGGACGAGGTGGTGGCCTTTTGGCTGGTGCTGTGGGTGTGGACGCCTGCGGGTGTCGGCTCACAACTGCTGGCCTTTGTGCTGTTCCGTTTCTTTGACATGGTCAAACCTGGACCGGTGGGCTGGGCGGATCGGCTGTTCAAGGGCCACCGGGGTTGGGGTGCGGGCTGGGGCATCATGTTTGATGACCTGGTGGCGGCGTTTTGCACCCTGGTGGTGCTGTCACTGGCAGTGGCCGGGGGGTGGACGCGATGATCGAAACATTGGCTCAAAAACTCTTGCATCGTGGCTGGATGCTGGCCACGGCCGAGAGTTGCACCGGTGGCATGGTGGCGGCGCGCTGCACCGACCTGGCCGGTTCCAGCCAGTGGTTCGAGCGTGGCTTTGTGACCTACTCCAACGAAGCCAAACACGAACTGCTGGGCGTGGACATGTCATTGATCAAAACCCATGGCGCGGTCAGCGAAGCGGTCGCCCGGGCCATGGCCTTGGGGGCCTTGCGCCACTCGCGCGCCCAAGTCAGCGTGGCCATCACCGGCGTGGCCGGGCCCAGCGGTGGCAGCGCCGACAAGCCCGTGGGCACGGTCTGGCTGGCCTGGGCCGCTCCCAGCGACAGCGGCCCCACCGTGGGTTCGGACACCGCCTTTGTCAAAGCCGAGTGCTGTCACTTTGCGGGCGACCGCGCGGCGGTGCGTCAGGCCAGCATGACCCGTGCGGTGCAAGGCCTGTTGGACTTAATGGGGGTCTGACCCCAATTTCTCCCATTTCGCACGCACCTCGATCCCCAACCGCGCCAGCCGGTTCTTTAAAGCCAGCACGTATTTGTCTTTGCTGAAAAGCGTGGCCTGATGTGCCACGGCCAGGTCAATGAATTTCTGGTCGTCGGGGTCTTTGCAGACATAGGGGGCTTTGGGGGCTGGTTCGCAGCGATGCGCATACCGATCAAATGAATACAGCAACTCGTCGACCGACAGACCGCGCTGCTCGCGCTTGAGGGTCAAGTGCGGGTAGTCAAGCACACGCCTGAATTCCTCGCGCATCTCGGCGGTAGCCAGCCAACGCACCTGCTGCCGATCCAGCAACTCGACCAGACCGTCAAAGCGCGGATCGTCAAACAACCACAGATCGAGCAACACATTGGTGTCGAGCACGACGGGAATTGGGGTCTGACCCCAATTAGTGGTTGCTTTCACGCCACAGGCGATTAATTGGGGTCTGACCCCAATTGTTTGGTCTGCATTTGGAAGCGGAAGAGTCGGCATTCGATGGGGCCGTTCCAGAGCGGGACGCGGCGGTTTTCTTTCAGGCGCATGCGCCCCGGCAGTTTCATGTCGGGGGTCAGGATCCAGGCGGTCCAGCCGCCAAAGTGGGCGCGCCAGTGCTGGGCGAGTTGCAAAAAGAAGTCGCCGTCGGTCTCGGTGATCGCGCGCTGTCGCCCCGCCACCCCGGCGGCTTCGATGCGTTCGCCATAGGGCGGGTTGAGCAGCAGCACCCCGGCTTGCTCGCACGGCGGGTTGCGTTGCAGCGCATCGCCACCGCGCAGATGCACCGCCTCGTCGACACCGGCGCGCTCTGCGTTGCGGCGGGCAAAGTCAACCATGCGAAACGCCACATCACTGCCGTGGACCTCGGCCAGCGGCGCGTGCGTGGCGTCAATCGCCTGTTGGCGCAATTGGTGCCACACCGAGCGGTCAAACAGGCGCAATTTCTCAAAGCCGAAATGACGTTGCATGCCAGGGGCCATGCCGCAGGCGATCTGAGCGGCCTCGATGGCGATGGTGCCGCTGCCGCAGCACGGGTCGTACAGGGGCAGGCCCTGGGTGACCCCGGCGGGGGCATCATCCAAGGGCTGGCTCCAACCACAAGCGGCCAGCATGGCGGCGGCCAGGGTTTCTTTCAGCGGTGCATCGCCCTTGTCCTCGCGCCAGCCGCGCTTGAAGAGCGGCTCGCCCGAAGTGTCGATGAACAAACTCATCTGGTCGGTGGTCAGGTGCACGTGCACGCGCACATCGGGCCAACGAACTTCGACGCTCGGGCGCTCGCCCTCGCGCTCGCGAAAACGGTCAACCAAGGCGTCCTTCACGCGCAGGGCGGCAAAATTCAGGCTTTTGAGCGGGCTGCGCTGGGCGGTGATGTCGACCTTGAAGGTCTGTTGGGTGCCAAACCACATCTCCCACGGCACTTCGCGCGCCATGGCATAGATGTCGTCTTCAGAGCGGTAGCCGCCGTGGCGCAAGCGCACCAGCACGCGCTGGGCCAGGCGGGTGTGCAGGTTGAGCAACAGGGTCTCGCGCCAGCTGGCTTGCAGGCCGACCCCGGCACGTCCGGGGTAGACCTCGGACAAGGGGCGTTGAAGGATGTCGGCCACCTCGCGGGCGAGGTAGGGCTCGACCCCGGCGGCGCAGGGCAAAAAGAGGGAGAGTTCGTTCACAGGGCCTTGCGCAGGTTGGTGGGGGGAATCCGCAGGGCTTCGCGGTACTTGGCCACGGTGCGGCGGGCGCAGTCGATGCCTTGCTCTTTGAGCATGTCAGAGAGCTGATTATCGGACAAGGGCTTTTTGGGGTTTTCGCTGCCGATGAATTGCTTGATCAGGGCCCGCACCGCCGTGCTCGACGCATTCGCGCCGGTCTCGGTCACCAGGCCCGAGCCAAAGAAATATTTCAACTCGAAGGTGCCCATGGGCGTGGCCATGTATTTGGCGGTGGTCACGCGGCTGATGGTGGACTCGTGCAAGCCCAACTCGTCTGCGATCTCGCGCAAGACCATGGGCCGCATGGCCAGTTCGCCGTGGACAAAGAATTGGCGCTGGCGCAGGGCGATGGCCTGACTGACACGCAAGATCGTGTCAAAACGCTGTTGAATGTTCTTGATGAACCAACGGGCTTCTTGCAGGCGCTGCTGCAAGCCATTGACGGCATCGCCTTTGCCGGCTCCTTTGAGGGCATTGGCATAAATGTCGTGCACGCGCAGACGGGGCATGACGTCGGGGTTGAGCATGACCCGGAAACGCGGCTGGCCCTGTCGGTCGTGTCCCTGGGCGGTGACGATGACATCGGGAATGACGATCTGACGCTCAATGTCGACAAAGCGCCGCCCGGGCTTGGGCTCCAGACGAGCGATCAGGGCCAAGGCCGCCTTGAGGTCGGCTTCGCTGCCCCCCACGGCCTGCCCCAATCGCTTGAGATCGCGTTTGGCCAGCATCTCCAAAGGCTGGCGACACATGGCGCGCGCGGTTTGCAACACCGATTCCGGTGCGTCTTCAGGGCCCATGGCGTCGAGTTGCAGTTGCATGCACTCGGCCAGGTCGCGGGCGCCCACGCCCACGGGCTCCATGTGGTGCAGCAGGCGCAGCGCCATGCCCAGGCGCGACACCAGCTCCTCAAAAGCCTCGAGCTGTTCGTCGTCTTGCGGCTCACCCCCCAACAGGTTGGCGGCCAGCTCTGGCAAGCTGTCTTCCAGGTAACCGTCGTCGTTGAGGTTTTCAATGAGGAAGCGCAGCGCCGCCCGATCGGTGTCGGACAGGCGCAGGGACAAGGCTTGGCGATGCAGGTGCTCGGTCAGGCTCTCTTGGCTGCGTGCCCATTCGGTGGCGTCGGCGTGCTCGTCGTTGCCGCTGGAGCTGGGCGGGGCATCTCCGCCCCACTCTTTGTCGTCGGGGGCCATGTCGACCGTGCCGTCCCCGTCCCATCCAGCCTCCAGGTCGGGCCCGCTGTCGGATTCGCTGTTGGCGTCGGCGGGCACGTCCGCCGACTCTTTGAATTGGGTGTCGCGCTCGTGGTCGCTGTCATCGCGCGGGGCCATGGCATCGGCTTGCGCCAGCCCGTATTCCTCGCGCTCGGCGGTTTCGGTGTCTTTCTCCAGAAAGGGGTTCTCATCGAGCATCTGATCGATCTCTTGATTGAGTTCCAGCGTGGAGAGTTGCAACAGTCGAATGGATTGTTGCAACTGGGGCGTCAGGGCCAGGTGCTGTGAAACGCGCAGTGACAGGCCTTGCTTCATACGCACATCACATTCGGAAGTTTTCGCCCAGATAGACGCGCCGGACATCGGCGTTGTTGACGATTTCTTGCGGGGTGCCCTGCGCCAGCACCCGGCCTTCGCTGATGATGAAAGCCTGGTCGCAAATGCCCAAGGTCTCTCGCACGTTGTGGTCGGTGATCAGGACCCCGATGCCACGGGCACGCAAATGGCCGATGATGCGCTGGATCTCGATCACCGCGATCGGGTCGATGCCAGCAAAGGGTTCGTCGAGCAAAATGAAGCGCGGGTTGGTGGCCAGGGTGCGGGCGATTTCAACCCGGCGCCGCTCGCCCCCTGAAAGCGAGATCGCATTGGCGTCGCGCAGGTGATCGACCCTCAGCTCGCGCAGCAACTCTTCCAGTCGCCGTTCGATCTCGTCGCCACTGAGGGGCCGGCCCTGCGCATCGGTCTGCAATTCCAGCACGGCGCGGACGTTTTGCGCCACGCTGAGCTTGCGAAAAATCGACGCCTCTTGTGGCAAATAACTCAAGCCCATGCGCGAGCGCTTGTGGATGGGCAAGCGCTCGATGGCCTGTCCGTCGATGTCGATGCCGCCGCCGTCGGCGCGCACCAGACCCACAATCATGTAGAACGAGGTGGTTTTGCCCGCGCCGTTGGGGCCCAGCAGCCCCACCACCTGCCCGGTGCTGACCGAGAGGGTGACATCTTGCACGACTTTGCGCCCCCCATAGGCCTTTTGCAGGTGTCGTGCGCTCAGGGTGTGGCGCTCGATCACGGGGGAATGGTCGGCTGAGGGCGCGTCGGTGAGGTCCATGTCAGCGGGCTGGGGGGTCTTTGGGTTTGGGGGTGAGCACGGCGCGCACGCGCGGCGTGCCGTCACTGCGTCCAGCGGTGTTGCGCGGCGCGCCATCGACCGTGAACTGGTCGCTCAGGTTGTCGTACACAATCACCTGCCCTTGGATTTCGTCGGCCAGGGTGGTTCCGCGCAAACGGCGCAACTCGGCCCGCCCGCTCAGGATGACACGGTCGCGTCGTCCGTCGTACTCAATGCGCTCGGCCTCGGCCTCGAAAAACTCTTGCAGGCCCTCGCGCTTTTGGCGATAAAAGGCGCGTTGCCCCGGTGCGGGCAGCAATATGCCCTGCTGGTAGCCGTCGGCGTCCTCGCGCACCTCCAGGGTTTGTCCGCGAAACAGGATCGTCCCTTTGGAGGCGATGACGCGCCCTTGGAAGATGGAAATTTTGCGCAGATCGTCATGGTCGAGCCGGTCGGCCTCGATGTTCATGGGCTTGTCACGGTCGGCCTTTTCGGCCCACACGGCCATCGGGGCCAGCGCCCACAGGACAGCCACACCGCCACAAGCGAGGCGGTAAGTGACCGAGGCATGAAATTTGCTGAGCATGGGGCGATTCTAATGACGGCACGCTAATTGCTCGGATTTCCTCCCACAGGGCTCGCTTGCGCACGGTGGATTGGGGCCGAGATGTTGCAGATGTGCATCAAAACAGATTTCCTCACAAGGTTTGAATACCTTTGATTTATATTTAATCGATGGATCACTCAGCACCGGAAACAGCCCTGGTCTGGGCCGATGTCACCGAGTTCACGCTGGCCATGGAGTCAGACGAAACACTCATGGCGCGCCGCACCGTGGCCTGGGTGGATCGGTGCGTGCAGGGCTGGTTGCCAGCGCTCAATGGTCGTTTTTTGCAGCAGGCGGGTGACGCGGTCTTGCTCGCTTTCGAGCGGGCCGAACTGGCGCTGCAAGCGGCCAGACGCTTGCAACAAGACTGGAGCCAACTGGCACCACTGGACACCGGACATCGCCATGAATTGCGCACGGCCCTGCATTGGGGGCGGGTGATGCGGGGCCCGCAGGGCTATGTCGCACACAGCCTGAACCAATTGGCACGGCTGGCCCAACAAGTTCCCCCAGGGCGCATCTGGGGCAGTGAGTCGTTTTGGCAACATTTGCCCCCTGCGGCTCGGTGTGATGCCTTGGACCTGGGCTGGATGCATTTCAAACACCTGATCCACCCGATCCGGGTGTTCGAACTCGCAGTTCGACGCGCGAAAACACCGACGCGGATCGCGCTGGATGCGCCTCAGTGGCCTCGCTTGCTGGTGCATGAGGACGCGCACGCGCCAGAAAACGACTGGGGCCGAAAATGGGTTCAGCACCTCAGTGACCTGACCGATGTGCATGTCGCACTGCTCGGGACCAGGGCTGCGGCGAACCATGGGGCCGCCTGGTTGCACGCCACCGCGGCAGACTATGTGCTGAGCCGTCGGCATTTGCCGCAGGGACGCCAGCGGGTGGAACTGCTGGCCACCCCACACGGCCTGCCGATCGCATCGTGGGATGGGGTCGATTTCGAGGCCTTCGGTCCAGCGGTGCCGATTCGCATCGCCGAACTGGCTGAGACCCTGCGCACCCATGGTCTGGCCTTGGCTCGCAGCCACCCCAACAGCACGCTCAGCCCAGGCCTGCTGCGGTCGGCAGCGCTGGGGCTGATGCACACGGGCAACCTGGGTGACTTCGAGCGCGCCAGGGTCTGGCTGCAAGCCTGGCAAAACCGCTATGCCCGCAGCGCCCAGCCGCATGTGTGGCGGGTGTTGTGGCAGGTCATGCATCACACCCGTGGACTGGGACGCCCGCGCGGCGACATCGCCAGCGCCCATGCGCAGGCCGCCCTGCGCCTGGACCCCGATGATGCCCATGCCTGGGCCGCCCGGGGCTTTGCGCGGGCACACCTGGCGGGTGAGTTGCAAGAAGGCATGCGTGATCTGGAACAGGCCGAGCACTTGAACCCAGACTTGCCCTGGACAGGCCTTTATCGATCGGTCATCCGAAGCCTGCTGGGCGAGCCCAAAAACGCCTTGGTTGACGCACGCCAGGCGCTGGGCCAAGTCACCGAAGAGCCGCTCAAAGGCTATGCCCTAAGTCTGTCGGGACACGCCGCCCTGTTTGCCGGCCAAGTGGCACTGGCTGGCGGATGGCTGGAAGAATCGTGGCGCAAACACCGTCACCACAGCCCCACCCTGCGCATGCTGGTGGCGGCCCACCAGATGATGGGACACACCCAGATGGCCCAGTTGTTCCTCAGGGAACTGATGGTGCTGGAACCCCAATTGACGGCGCGAAACTACCTGGGCAGGGTCCGTGCGGGTCACGCTCGGCGCGCTGAGATGGCGTACTGGCTGATTCAGGCTGGTTTGCCACTGAAGTGATTCCGGTGATGCGCGATGGCCCCGGCTCGCCCCACACAGCGGGACCTACAATCCGAACATGATTCGAGTTCAAGACCACCTGCGCCAGGCACTGGCCGAAACCCTGGATGCGCTGGCCCCTGGCCATGGCCTGGAAGCGGCTTTCGAGAAGCCCAAACTGGCCTCGCATGGCGACCTGGCCATCACCGCGGCCATGCAACTGGCGCGCCCCCTGAAACAGAACCCACGCCAGCTGGCGCAGCAACTGCTTGATCGCTTACAGGCGCACGCCACGTTCGCGCAATGGGTGTCGCAAATCGAGATCGCCGGACCGGGGTTTTTGAACCTGCGACTCAAAGCCAGCGCCAAACAACAGGTGGTTCGAGAAATCCTGCAAGCCGGCCACGCGTTTGGCCAGCGCGAAGGTCAGGGACAGCGGGTCCTGGTCGAGTTCGTCTCGGCCAATCCGACCGGCCCGTTGCACGTGGGACATGGTCGCCAGGCCGCACTGGGCGATGCGATTTGCAACCTGCTGGCCAGCCAAGGGCATCGGGTGCACCGCGAGTTTTATTACAACGACGCCGGGGTGCAGATCCAGACCCTGGCCACCTCGGTGCAATGCCGTGCGCGCGGCCTAAAGCCAGGTGACGCGGATTGGCCCGAAGCCGCGTACAACGGCGACTACATCGCCGACACCGCCGATGATTTTCTGGCCCGGAAAACCGTGCAAGCCGATGACCGCCAATTCACCGCCAGTGGCGACGTCAACGACCTCGACGGCATGCGCCAGTTCGCGGTCGCCTATTTGCGCCGCGAACAGGATCTTGACCTTCAGGCGTTTCAAGTGGCCTTCGACCACTACTACCTGGAGTCGAGCTTGTACACCAGTGGCCGGGTCGAGCAAACGGTGCAAAAACTGGTCGCTGCGGGCAAAACCTACGAACAAGAAGGTGCCTTGTGGTTGCGTTCGACCGACTACGGCGACGACAAAGACCGGGTGATGCGCAAAAGCGATGGCACCTACACCTACTTTGTGCCCGATGTGGCCTATCACATCACAAAATGGGAACGCGGCTTTCAAAGGGTGGTCAACATCCAGGGCACCGACCACCACGGCACCATGGCCCGAGTGCGCGCCGGGCTGCAGGCCGCCGGCGTGGGCATCCCGCAGGGCTACCCAGACTATGTGCTGCACACCATGGTGCGCGTGATGCGCGGTGGCGAAGAAGTCAAGATTTCGAAACGCGCCGGCAGTTATGTGACCCTGCGCGACCTGATCGAGTGGACCAGCAAGGACGCGGTGCGCTTTTTCCTGCTCTCACGCAAGCCCGACACCGAGTACGTGTTCGATGTGGATCTGGCCGTGCAAAAGAACAACGACAACCCCGTCTACTATGTGCAGTATGCGCATGCCCGCATCTGTTCGGTGCTGGCCAAAGAAAGCGGCAGCGGGATCGCCGAGCTGGCTGAAGTCGACTTGAGCCCGTTGGACAGCGCCGCCGCCCAGTCGCTCATGCTCACGCTGGCACGCTATCCGGAAGTCCTGAGCAACGCGGCGGACGATTTCGCGCCCCACGACGTGACCTTTTATCTGCGCGAGTTGGCGTCGAGTTATCACAGCTATTACGACGCCGAGCGGATCCTGGCCGATGACCCAGTGGTGCGCCGGGCCCGCTTGGCCCTGGTGGCGGCGACCGCGCAGGTGTTGCGCAATGGCCTGCGTATACTGGGCGTCTCTGCTCCGGAGCACATGTGACCATGGCACACCCCAGACACTCCTCTCATGGCGGTACCCTGCTTGGCCTGATCATTGGCCTGGTGCTGGGTCTGCTGGTGGCGCTGGGCGTGGCGATCTACGTCAGCAAGGTCCCCGTGCCTTTCATGAACAAAGGGACCAACCGCAGCGCCGACCCCAGCGCAGCCGATGCCGAAAAGAACAAGGACTGGGATCCCAACGCCCCCCTGTATGGAAAAAATCCGGTCAAGCCGGTGGAAAAGCCCTTGGATGAAGCGTCCGGCCCCAACCCGGTGCTGGCGCCGCCCGCGGTGGTGGGGCAACCCCCTGAGAGCAAATCGGAAGACCCGCTGGGCGATCTGGCCCGCGAGCGCGCCAACGCACCCGATCCGTTCCAGTACTACGTTCAGGCGGGCGCTTTTCGCAGCGCTGAAGAGGCCGAAGCCTTGCGCGCCAAACTGAGCCTGGCCGGTTATGACCCCAAGGTCAGTGTGCGCGAGGTGGCGGGCCGACAATTGCATCGGGTCCGCATCGGCCCCATGGATTCCAAGGCCCAGGCCGAGGAAGTGCAACAAAAACTTTCCGCATCCAAGGTGTCCAGCGCCCTGGTGCGTGTGCAAAGGTGAACCCATGACCCTCATCCAACGTCGTCAAGCCACCCTGGCCCTGGTCGGTGCCTGGGCTTTGCAAGGGGTGGCCCAGGCCCAGGCCCAGTCCTTTCAGGAGGGGATCGAGTACGTGACGCTCGATCAGCCCATTTCCACCGAAGCCGGGCCTGACAAAATCGAGTTGATCGAGTTTTTCTGGTACAGCTGCCCGCATTGCAATGCCTTCGAGCCCCAATTCAAACAGTGGATGGCGCGCCAGGACAAGGACGTGTTCATCAAGCGGGTGCCGGTGCGCTTTCGCGACGATTTCGAGCCGCAACAACGCATGTACTACGTGCTCGAAGCGCTGGGCAAGATCGAACCCCTGCATGGGCGCCTGTTTCAGGCCATTCACGTCGATCGTCAGCCCTTGTCGAGCGAGGGTCAGTTGGCCGACTGGGCGAAGAAAA
>JACCDX011175465.1_pt1 | contig 17860 bp, 3 predicted proteins | sample 7449681 | NCBI WGS metagenome assembly JACCDX01 (sample SAMN15323450, study PRJNA562643) | freshwater metagenome | isolation source: river surface water | place: USA:Blue River Watershed | collected 2017-08-18
AGAATCAAAAAGTATACAGTGATTTGTTTTAATATTAAAATCATCAAAACACTGGTTTAATTTTATATTTTCTTCCAGTAATTCATCTAAATACATTTAAATTAAGGTGTTGTAATTTGAGCATTTATCCAAGAACTTAAATCATTTGCTAATGAATCAGCAGCCACAGAGGCAGCATTTTTAGCAGCATTCGCAGCCTCAGTAACAAGAAAGTTTCTTGTTATATCCATTATATAATATGCGATACAATCTTCAACATACATAGCTTTTGTGATTGGGTTTGGTATAGTATTACCAGCTTGGTCTAAAACAGTTTCTTGATAGGGAGCTGGAGCGTATGGCCTTTGGTCTAAAAAGGCATTGATAACTGTCTGAGCATCTTCTTCTCTTACAGGTATAGTCACTAAAAAAGCGAGTGGTGGCATTTTATTTATTCCTTTGATTATGCAATAGTAATTGTAACGGTTGCTTCTGTGCTTTCTAATTGGCCGTCAAAAACCTTGAATGTAAAACTGTCAGTTCCAGCTACACCACCTGGAGAATATACTAAATCAGGAGCAGTACCTGATAAAATTCCTAAAGTAGGCTGGGAAGTAACTGTATATGTTAAAGCTTCTGATTCTGGATCAATGCCAACTAATGTAATATTTACATCACTATTGACTGTTGTGTCTATAGATGAAGAAACAGCAACAGGGGCTCCATTTATCACAAAAGTAACAGTTCCTTCTAAACTATTTTTTGTTCCATTGTTAGCTCTAAATTTTAATGTGTCAGTACCAAAAATATTTTGATTTGGAGTGTAAACAAAATCAGGATCAGTTCCAGAAATAGAGCCCAGTATAGGATTTTGTGTAATAGTAAATGTCAAAGGTAAGTTGTCAGGATCTGTTCCTGAAAGTGTGAATTCAAGTGTTGTGTCTTGATTTAAAGTATATTCAACATCTGATATTTGAGGGAATTGCTGATAAACAGCCTCGCCACCAATAGATTCCAATCTTGCAGAATCGAACCATTGAGTTACCTCTTGGGTTCTTGTAGAAACAGCTTCGACAGCAGCATTGGTTGCGGCAATTTCTTCAACTTTAACTAAATAATTTTTTGTAATATTTAACATAAAATTGATACAGCATTGTTGAACAAATTGCTCTTTGGTGATTGGGTTAGCGACCATTACACCGTTGCCTGCATTAATCGTTTCACTATAGCCGTAAGCAGTAGCGAAAGCGTTTTTTACATCTTCGCCATCCTCTTGTCTGATTGGAACATTAATTGTAAATTCTGACATTTTATTTTTCCTTTTTAAGAACTATTCAGTGAATTTTTCTTAAATTTTTATTATTAAACCTTTTTGGCACGATTATTGTATTCTTGTTGGATCTGGTCTTCTATTTTCATCTTGAAAAGCTAAGAACCATCCCCACCTTGGAGTAGCTGTAGCTGTTACATAATTCAATGTGTATAATGATCTTCTATTAAATGGATTAAAGTTAGCCTCTACCCATGTAGAAGGTACTCCACCAACTGATCTATAAAGTTCAACGCCTCTGGTAGCTCCAGTAAATGCTATAGAATCTCCAGAGTCAAATTCATTGCCATATATAACACTATGTTGCGAACCAGCCCGAATAAAAAAGTTAGCTGATGACATTGCCGCTGCCGCCCCTGCTTTAAATGCTAAGGAAGTATTACTGTTAACTGCACCAACTGAACCAATAAAAGTACCAGATGTATTATATATTCTATTACCCTCAGATAATTGAGAAAAGAAAGATGTACCTGTTCCAGTAACAGCTGTAGCACCATTACTAACTGTCATTGTGCCGATTCCATATCTGTCTTTGGTAGTTGTTCCGCCTGTACCAACATATACTGAAAAGCTATCACTGTCAGGAGTTTGAGCTGTTGATAATGCATTTGCTGCTGTTGCACCAGTTAATGAGCCCAAAACAATTTGGGGAGTGAAGCCTAAATTTCTACTTTCATTACCAGTAGTATTTAGAGTATTAAATGAAGAGCCTATGTAATCTCCTTGAAATTTCATAGCGAAACCGCCCATCAAAGCCCCAACTGGGACAGATGCATTCCTTACTATAAAACGTACGCCAGTTGATGTAAAATTTAAACACTCCCAAGCATGCTGGGCAGCTCCTGGGTTGGTATTTACTGGGCATTGTTCGGCGAAATATCGACTATGTCTCATTCTTTGATACATAGCACCAACACCTGTAGAAAAATGATGTCCGCAACTGCCTTGAGATGCAACAGTTGTTGCACCTGTACCTGGAGTTCTAGTAGCAAATCCGAAACTGAAGCCTCCACCCGCAGCACTTGTTGCTCTTGAAGCTATGCCTATTACAACATTCGGTGTAAATCCAACATTAAAAGTTATACCAGCACCTGCGGCATAAGCTGCGGATGTTTCGAATTTTGCAACTTCTAAATCAGCACCTGTGAAAAAAGTAGTTATAACGTCAAGCTGTTGATTAGGTGGAGGAGTTCCACCCGTTGAAGGAGCTGCAAAAGTCATTAACATTCCGTTATTGACAAATCTACTAGCTGTCGTTCTCCAAATATTTGAGTTACCTGCCCCTGCACCCGTTATATATACAGGACCAACGCCTGTAAAGTTAGATGTTCTGGTGACACTAGTTGGAGCAGCATCTTGCTGGGTCGAATTAATTGTAGCTCCAGCTGTTGTACCCGTGCCTACCATGAAACCAATTCCAAAACCTTGTTGAATAGTTGTAGTATCAACACTATCAATATCAACGTTAGTTGTACAAAAATAACAAATTGCAGCTTTTGGGGTTCCAAAGCCGGGCTCAGCTTGTATCATTACAGTTGTGTTAAGCTCTGAGGTATAAAATTGTCTTCTAACTACGCAAGTTTTCATAATATATTATTATACTTCTTCTAGTAACATTTGGATAAAGAAATCTTGGTGTGTTGCATCAATAGCAGAGAAATTTAATCTAAGTTTTGTTCCACTTGCAAGACTACTTGGTGATATTGATGTACTCGATGCTTCATATGTTGAGCCGCCGGTAATAGACAGCGCTGCAGAAAGCACATTGCCTGTTGGCAAGAATAGACCAGTACCAGTGTAATATTCAATCTGGAACGTAGTTGTACCAGCAGATGGTGTTTCTACTCTACAGAATACTTCTCGTACCACATATGAGAGAGATGAAGCTGGGTTAGATGGGTCATCAGGAATTCTTACAACATTTGAATCAGCAGTTACGCCTGTGCCTGGAGTAAATCCAGAAGCCAATGTGAGATACAATGGTCTCTTAGCCTTGAGTGTTAATGACCCTGAGCCCTCAGTCTTAGATAAAGCACCAGAAACACCAATCGTAGCTAATGTATAACCTGTTCCATTTCCAATCAAGAACTGGCCATTGGTTGGAGTTGATGTTAAGTTCGTACCACCGTATGCAATACCAATTTGTGTACCATTCCAGACACCTACAGATATATCTCCATTGCTGTTGACTACAAACTCATCAGTAGAACCCTTTCTAACTTGGAAAAGATTTACAGAAGAAGAAGCATTGCCATCCAGTCTTAATGGGACATCTGTAGCAAGTTGACTTGTAATTATAAGGTGAGTTCCTGCTGGAGCATAATCTAAAGCAGCAGCATCATCTACAGTTGTTCCAGCAGATGGATAATATGCCAATTTGAATTGCGCACCAGTATTGACAGTTCCTGAACCCGATCCACTTGCAACCCATGTAAGTGTTACACTTGAGCCTGATATTGTTGATGCTGACAGTACTTGGTTTGCAGATGGTGCAGTAGCTGGCAGAGTGTAATAAATATCAGATGTTTGCGCACCAGATATGAATGAACTCTTATAAACACCATTTGTTTCATAAATACCAAAGCCTCTGGTAATATCTATTTCGGCTCTCTTGATATAGTTTGGTGATCCAGTAAGCCTGTTTTGCACCGCACTCTTCCAAGAAAGAGAGCCAGAAACATCAGTTCCAGAAACAGATTCAGCCATTTGTACATATCTTAAATATGTATCTCCCGCTGGTGAGCCTGCAGTATCCCATCCTCTGGCTACAAACTCCAGAGCAGGTGAGAATTGTAAAGGAGTACCTACAGTTGCAGCTGTGCTGTTTTCAAGCTTAAATCCTACAGTTGTTCCAGTGCCAACAGCATTTGTATTTAAAATATCGATTCTTTGACTTGCATTATCCCAAGTAAATGCACCTGTCCCTGCTAATGCACCCGATCCATTAAATTGTATCTGAGTAAAACCACCACCTGGTGTTGCTGATCCTCCTGATGCTGATATTGTTACCGTTCCTGCACCATGGGTAATTGTAATATTTGTACCTTGTGTGAGAGTCTTATATTCTAATGCACCAGATGCAGCATTCATGCCCAATACTTGGTTCGCAGTACCAGATACACCCAATCCTGTTCCACCACTTAACAATGGCAAAGCAGTTGCAAGTGTCAGAGATGAAGCAGATAATGCTCCAGTAAATGTTCCACCACCTTGAGAACTAATTCCTAAACCTGTCCAGAGTCTACCACTAACTCCAATACCACCAGTTACTACAAGTGCTCCAGAGGTAGATGAAGTAGAATTCGTGTTATTGCTTACAGTTAGAACACCACGGGATTCAACAGTAGATCTTAATGTGGTTGCGCCTGTAACTCCAAATCCAGCAGCAACATCTAAGGTTGAACCAATAATTGTTGCACCAGATATATTTCCTGTACCAACTACAATTATATTCGAATTGAGTGTTGCAACACCATTGATTGTAACTGTTGAATTTAAAGTAGCTCCACCTAGTATACTTAATCCTGTACCACCAAATATTCTTCCACTAATTCCAATTCCACCTACAACCTGTAAAGCACCAGTAGTAGATGAAGTAGAGTTAGTGTTGTCATTTATTGTAACAACACCAAGCGATTGAACAGTAGATCTAAATGTAGCAGCTCCTGTAACTCCAAATCCAGAAGCAACATCTAAGGTTGAACCTATAATTGTTGCACCAGATATATTTCCTGTGCCAACTACAATTATATTTGAATTAAGTGTTGCAACACCATTAATTGTCACTGTTGAATTTAAGGTTGCACCACCAAGAATGCTTAAACCAGTTCCACCAAATATTCTTCCACTAATTCCAATTCCGCCTACAACCTGCAAAGCACCAGTAGTAGATGAAGTAGAGTTAGTATTATTACTTACTGTAAGAACTCCACGAGATTCAACAGTGGATCTTAATGTGGTTGCGCCTGTAACTCCAAATCCAGCAGCAACATCCAAGGTTGAACCAATAATTGTTGCTCCAGAAATATTACCCGTTCCAACTACAATTATGTTTGAATTGAGTGTCGCAACACCATTGATTGTAACTGTTGAATTTAGGGTCGCTCCACCAAGTATACTTAAACCTGTACCACCAAATATTCTTCCACTAATTCCAATTCCACCTACAACCTGTAAAGCACCAGTAGTAGATGAAGTAGAGTTAGTATTGTCATTGATGGTTACAACACCAAGAGACTGAACTGTTGATCTAAATGTAGCAGCACCTGTAACCCCAAATCCAGAAGCAACATCTAAAGTGGAACCAATAATTGTTGCGCCAGAGATATTTCCTGTACCAACTATTGTTAAATTACCACCACCATTTACATTTCCTCCAACGCCTAAGCCGCCAACAATTGTCAATGCTCCTGTTGTTGTTGAAGTAGATTGTGCAGTTGCACTAACGCCTACACCTGTAGACCCAATATATAGTAATGTTGTGCCAGATACTGTAGTGCCACTGTTTGCATAATAGGTTACTTGACCTTGAGAACCATTATTTACAGTTCCGCTTCCACCACCACCGGAACCACCAGCTAAAAGGTTGGTGCCTACCGATGCTGTAGCGGTAGTTAAATCAATATATACACCCCTATTTGTTCCACCAGTTTCAAAGAATCTAAGTCTGTTTTGGTTAATATCAACTGTTACACTTGTTGTTAATGAACTATTTGTAACTGGTAAAGCCAGTACAATTTCTCCACCTTCATCACCAGATGAATTGGCAGAAATTAATCTACTAGCAGTCAAGTCCCCTGTTACAGTACCAGCACCAATAATGCTAATACCTGTACCAGCAACTATTCTACCACTGACTCCAACTCCGCCTGTAACCTGAAGGGCGCCAGATGTTGATGAAGTTGAGTTGGTATTATTGCTTACAGTAACTACTCCACGAGCTTCAACGGTAGATCTTAATGTTGTAGCACCTGTTACTCCAAATCCTGCAGCAACATCTAAGGTAGAACCAATAATTGTTGCACCAGAGATATTTCCAGTACCAACTACAGTCAAATTGGAATTAAGTGTTGCAACACCGTTGACTGTAAGAGTAGAATTTAAAGTAGCACCACCAAGTATACTTAAGCCAGTTCCACCAAATATTCTACCACTAATACCAATTCCGCCAACGACCTGAAGAGCGCCTGTAGTAGATGAAGTAGAGTTAGTGTTATCTGTATGTGTTGTAACGCCATTAATTTGAACAGTAGATCTGAATGTCGCTGCTCCAGTAACTCCAAATCCGGCAGCTACGTCTAAGGTGGAACCAATAATCGCTGCTCCAGAAATATTACCTGTTCCAACTATTGTTAAATTGCCACCACCGTTAATATTTCCTCCAACACCTAAACCACCAACAATTGTCAATGCTCCTGTTGTTGTCGAAGTAGATTGAGCAGTTGCACTAACTCCTACGCCTGTCGAACCAATATATAATAATGTTGTTCCAGATACTGTTGTTCCGCTATTTGCATAGTAAGTTACCTGGCCTTGTGAACCATTATTAACCGTTCCACTGCCACCTCCACTACCACCACCTGTTGCCGATATTGTGATTTGTCCAGCAGCATGGGTAATTGTAATATTGGTACCTTCTACAAGTTGTTTATATTCTAGAGCGCCACTTGCAGCATTCATACCAAGTATCTGGTTTGCAGTTCCAGATGTTCCAATTCCAGTACCACCACTTGTAATTGGTAATGCAGAGGCAAGAGTCAATGATGAGGCTGAAAGAGCACCTGTAAATGTACCGCCACCCTGCGAACTGATTCCTGAACCAGCCCAAATTCTACCACTAATACCAATACCACCAACAACCTGAAGCGCACCTGAAGTAGAGGATGTTGCATTTGAATTGCTATTAATTGTGACTATACCAAGAGATTGAACAGTAGATCTAAAGGTGGCTGCTCCAGTTACACCAAATCCAGATGCAACATCAAGTGTTGAACCAATTATTGTTGCACCAGAGATATTACCTGTACCTGTGAATATTGCATTCCCTGTAAATGTCTTAGCACCTGCTATAGTTTGGGCTCCAGTTGTAATTACTCCTGAAGATCCTGAGCCTGCAGCTGGCATATTGAATGTATGTGTCGAGCCAGAAGAAACTATATTGAATTCAGTACCAGATGTACCAGTGGCAAATGTCTGTACAGGCTGTGTTGCAGCACTTAATCCATTAAGTGATGAAATACCTACAGCAGCTGCAGTGGATATCGTAATTACATTTGGTGAATGTGAAATTGCAATTCCAGCGCCAGAAGAGAATATCTTGTATTCTGTACCAGTTGATGCATTTGTCATTCCAAATACAGAATTTGCAAGACCAGTTGTTCCTAATCCAGTACCACCTCTTGCAAGTGATAGTTGACCAGACCAACCAAGTGTATGAGTAGACGTAACAGATGAAATTGTTACGTTTGTATCATTAGCAAATGATTGGGTTGATGCTGTAAGACCATTGAGTGATGTGATTCCACTCGTGCCAGCTCCACCTGTTTGATCTGTGGCCCAAGATAATGTAACAATTCCTCCTATTGGTGCAGAAGCAGAGAGCAACTGACCTGCACTCGGTGCACCAGATGGAAGTACATAAGTATATGAAGTTGCAACTGAATCAGGAGCCTTGAATGCAATATATTGGCTGCCGTTGGCTGCAAGTTCCAAGAATCTCATTTCAAACGTATTGCCAGAACTTGTACCATGCGGAGCAAGAGTCAAGTTGGTTGAAGATAGATTCATTCTCTCTACAAGTGTAGAAGTTCCAGCAGTATTTGTCTTAAATGATATATTACCAGCGTATGATGCAGATGCGTCACTTAGGTAAGCGTCTATACCAACTGAGCTAACAGCAGTTCCTGCTGCATTTTCAATTGTAAATAATATTCTACCACCAAGACCAGCAGCAGCTGTGCCAGTTGTCACTCTAGATATTGTCAACAAATCTGGAGTGGTAGTCGTGCCTGAGTCTGAATATGTTAATCCTTGTGTGCCTGATATATGTAATTTATAAGATGGGCTGGTAAGACCAACTCCTACATTACCAGCAAATTCTGCAATACCAACAGTTCCATTAGCATCAACTCTGATAAATGGAACACCAGAGATGTCATTAACACTAAATATAGTACCTGTTGTAAGGTTATTATTAATTGAGAATAATTGACCAGATGTACCTTCGAACGAAAGCGAGTTATCACTTAATACATTTAAGTTTATCTGAGAATTTCCTGAACTCAAGAAACCTAATGAGAATGTAGAGGATCCAGTATTACCAAATGTACCACTTGTAAAATTAAGTGCACCAGATATACCGACCCCAGAACCAAATCTTGCATTCCCGCTCACACCCAAACCACCAGCAATTGTTAATGCTCCAGTAGTAGATGATGTTGATTGTGTTGTAAGAGTAATTGCAGTAGTTGTACCATTGTATGTAAATCCAGATGCTCCACCTACTGTGGTACCTGTGCCAGTATAATATGCTACTTGATATTGTGTGCCACTAGATACTCCACCAGAACCTCCGCCACTAGGTGTAGACCATGAAAGAACTCCACCACCATTTGTGGTAAGAACTTGGTTTGAAGTACCATCAGTAGTTGGAAGTGTCCAGATGGTTGTAGTTGATAATGTTCCAGCCTTAAAGCCTACTGCGTTAGTGCCATTTCTAAGAGCAAGCCATCCACCAACATAAAGTGACTTTCCAATACCAGCTCCACCTTCAACTCTAAATGCTGAGTTGCCTGAAGAAACATCATAGTCGGTAGCATTATTTACTAATACTTGAGAAGTATCTACTGAAAGTAATAAAGTTCCATTTGCAGATCTGAATGCGTGAGAGCTATTCGATGGTCCTAAATAAATTCCTCCTACGGAATTATCATTCATGTAGATTCTATCTACATATAACCATCCGCCAATATTTACAGATCTTCCAATTCCAACACCACCAGCTACAACTAATGCTCCAGTTGTAGTAGATGTTGATTGTGCTGAAGAGCTTATTACTGCAGAGTTTCCTATGGATACATTGTTCGAGAATGTACTTAGACCAGATACTGTTAAAGTAGACCTTAATGTAACAGCTCCTGTAACTCCTAATCCAGCTGCTACATCTAATGTTGAACCAATTATTGTTGCACCAGATATATTACCTGTGCCAAATACTACTAATGTAGATCTTAGAGTAGTTGCTCCTGTGACGCCAAATCCAGCGGCAACATCGAGAGTTGATCCAATAATGGTTGCACCAGAGATGTTACCTGTGCCAAGTACTGCCAAGGTTGACCTTAATGTAACAGCTCCTGTAACTCCTAATCCTGATCCAACATCTAAGGTTGATCCTATTATTGTTGCACCAGAGATGTTTGCTGTGCCTGTAAATACAGCATTGCCAGTAAATGTTTTGGCACCAGCAATTGTTTGAGTTCCAGTTGTTATAATACCAGAAGAGCCAGCACCAGCAGCAGGAATATTAAATGTATGAGTAGATCCAGAAGAAACAATATTAAATTCTGTTCCTGATGTGCCAGTGGCAAAAGTTTGAGTAGTATTGGTTAATCCATTTAACGATGAAATTCCAGCACCAGTTACATTGAATGTTACAGAACCTGAACCATGTGTAATTGAAAGATTTGCACCAGCAACTAATGTCTTATATTCAAGTGCTGTAGAACCATTATTCATACCCAGCATTTGATTGGATGTACCAGATGCTCCTAAACCTGTACCACCACTTGTCAATGGCAATGCTGTTGCAAGAGTCAATGAAGAGGCAGACAATGCTCCAGTGAATGTACCGCCACCTTGAGAACTAATACCTGAACCTGCCCAAATTCTACCGCTAACTCCGATTCCACCAGTCACTTGAAGAGCACCAGAGGTAGATGAAGTAGATTGGGTATTATTACTTACTGTAAGAATACCTCGGGATTCAACAGTTGATCTTAAAGTTGTTGCTCCTGTAACCCCAAATCCAGCAGCTACATCTAATGTTGAGCCAATTATTGTTGCACCAGAAATATTGCCAGTTCCAAATACAACCAAGGTTGATCTTAAGGTAACCGCACCTGTTACACCAAGTCCAGCAGCCACATCAAGAGTTGAGCCAATAATTGTTGCTCCAGAGATATTTCCAGTTCCAAATACAACCAAGGTAGATCTTAAAGTAGTTGCACCAGTAACTCCAAATCCAGCAGCTACATCTAATGTTGAACCTATTATTGTTGCGCCAGAGATGTTTGCTGTGCCTGTAAATACAGCATTACTGGTAAATGTTTTAGCACCTGCTATTGTTTGTGTACCAGTTGTAATTATTCCTGAAGATCCAGAACCTGCAGCAGGAATATTAAATGTATGAGTTGATCCAGAAGAAACAATGTTGAATTCTGTTCCTGATGTTCCAGTAGCAAATGTTTGGGTGGTAATAGTCAATCCATTGAGAGAGGAAATTCCAGCACCTGTAACATTAAATGTGACAGTACCTGCGCCATGTGTTATTGAAAGATTTGAACCCGCAGTTAATGTTTTATATTCAAGTGCTGATGAACCATTATTCATACCCAGCATCTGATTAGCAGTGCCGGAAACTCCTAAACCAGTTCCACCACTTGTAAGTGGCAACGCTGTTGCAAGAGTTAAGGATGAAGCCGATAAAGCTCCTGTGAATGTACCACCGCCTTGGGAACTAATTCCTAAGCCTGTCCAGAGTCTTCCACTAACTCCAATTCCACCTGTTACTACCAGTGCGCCAGTTGTTGAAGATGTTGAGTTTGTGTTATTACTTACAGTTAGAACACCACGAGATTCAACAGTTGATCTTAATATAGTTGCTCCAGTTACACCTAATCCCGCAGCAACATCTAATGTTGAACCAATAATTGTCGCACCAGAGATATTTCCAGTTCCAAATACAACTAAGGTAGACCTTAAAGTAGTTGCACCTGTTACTCCAAATCCGGCCGCAACATCTAAGGTCGAACCAATTATTGTTGCACCAGAGATATTACCTGTACCAAACACTACCAATGTTGATCTTAGTGTAGTAGCACCTGTTACTCCAAATCCTGCAGCAACATCTAATGTAGAACCTATAATTGTTGCTCCAGAGATATTACCTGTACCGGTAAATACAGCATTACCTGTAAATGTTTTAGCACCTGCAATGGTTTGAGCACCAGTTGTTATAATACCAGATGCACCAGAACCTGCAGCAGGAATATTAAATGTATGAGTTGATCCAGAAGAAACAATGTTGAATTCTGTTCCTGATGTTCCAGTTGCAAATGTTTGGGTGGTATTTGTTAATCCATTTAATGAAGAGATTCCAGCACCTGTAACATTAAATGTTACAGAACCTGTTCCGTGAGTGATTGAAAGGTTAGATCCAGCAACTAGTGTCTTATATTCAAGTGCTGTCGAACCATTGTTCATGCCCAACATCTGGTTGGATGTACCAGAAGCTCCTAATCCTGTTCCACCGCTTGTTAATGCTAATGCTGTTGCAAGGGTTAAGGATGAAGCTGATAAAGCTCCTGTGAATGTACCACCGCCTGTTACACTTATGCCAGACCCTGCAAAGAGTCTACCACTTACACCAAGTCCACCTGTAATAACAGCAGCGCCTGTTGTAGAAGATGTTGAGTTTGTGTTATTGCTTACAGTTAGAACACCACGAGATTCAACAGTAGATCGTAATGTAGTTGCTCCTGTAACTCCAAATCCAGCAGCTACATCTAATGTTGAACCAATTATTGTTGCACCAGAAATGTTGCCTGTGCCAAAAACTGTTAACGTTGATCTTAGTGTAGTTGCTCCAGTAACTCCAAAGCCTGCTGCAACATCTAAGGTTGACCCTATTATTGTTGCGCCAGAAATATTACCTGTTCCAAGGACAGATAATGTCGATCTTAATGTAACTGCACCAGTGACTCCAAGTCCAGCACCAACTTCTAAGCTTGATCCTACAATTGTAGCACCAGAAAGATTTGCTGTTCCAGTTACTGCAAATGTAGACGCGGCTGTTAGAGCTCCATTAAATGTCTTAGCTCCAGCAAATGTCTGAGTTCCTGTGGTAACTGTTCCAGAAGAACCTGTGCCTGCAGCAGGTATATTGAATGTATGAGTAGATCCTGCAGAAACAATATTAAATTCTGTTCCAGACGTTCCAGTTGCAAATGATTGACTTGCAGTAGTTAAACCATTAAGAGTTGTTATAAAGCCTGACGCTGAGAATGTAATTGCATTTGGAGAGCTAGAAATTGCAATTCCAGTACCTGCTTGGAATGTCTTATATTCAAGACCTGATGAAGCATTGTTCATTCCAAGAACAGTATTGGCCAAACCAGTTGTGCCAAGGCCTGTACCACCGTATGCAAGTCCTATTGTAGAACCATTCCAAGTGCCACTGGTAATAGTACCAGTAATTGCTACATTGCTTCTAAATGTAGCAGCACCTGTCACTCCAAGCCCGCCTTGGATATCTACTGCGCCTTGGAATCCTGAGCCAGAACCGTGATAAGCGTAGCCTGATACAGACAAGGTTGATCTTAATACAGTTGCAGCTGTTACTCCAAGACCACCAACAACATCTAAGTTTCCACCAGTTCCAACATTTGTCGTAAAGTAAGATACACCAGCCACATTCAGGGTTGATCTTAATGTAGTTGCACCTGTAACTCCCAAGCCACCAGCGACATTAGCAGATCCTAGAACTCCAAGACCACCAGACATATCAACTGCACCAGTGACTCCTAAGCCTGAGCCAAGTCTGGCAGAACCAAGGATTTCGAGTGATGATCCACCCTCAATATTTCCACTAACTCCAATACCACCTACAACTAAAAGAGCACCAGTCGTAGATGAAGTAGAGTTTGTATTATTGCTTATTGTTACAATTCCAAGAGATTGAACTGTAGATCTGAATATAGCAGCTGCAGTTACACCTAAGCCGCCAGCTACATCTAAGTTTCCACCAGTTCCAACATTTGTTGTAAAGTAAGATACACCAGTAACATTGAGAGTTGATCTTAAAGTGGTTGCGCCTGTAACTCCCAAACCACCAACTACTTCTAAGTTTCCACCAGTTCCAACATTTGTCGTAAAGTAAGATACACCTGTTACATTTAAGGTAGATCTTAAAATTGTTGCTCCAGTTACTCCGAGTCCACCAGTTACATCTAATGCTCCTTGGACTCCCAAAGTAGAACCAAAGTAACCAGCAGTTGCAACATTCAGTGAAGAACTTAACGTAGCAGCTCCAGTTACATTTAAGGTTGATCTAAGGACTGTTGCTCCAGTTACTCCAAGTCCACCAGTTACATCTGTGTTACCTTGAATTCCCAAAGTTGAACCAAAGTAACCTGCGGTAGCAACATTTAATGAAGAGCTTAAAGTAGTCGCGCCTGTAACATTTAATGTAGATCTTAATGTCACCGCACCTGTAACACCTAAGCCACCTGTTATATCTGTATTACCTTGAACACCAAGCGTACTGCCAAAGTAACCAGCAGTTGCAACATTTAGTGAAGAACTTAATGTAGTAGCTCCAGTTACATTTAGAGTTGATCTTAATATTACAGCTCCAGTAACTCCAAGTCCACCTGTTATATTGGCTGTTCCTGATACAGCAAGTGAGCTTAATGTTCCAACTGTTGTAATAGATGTTTGGCCTGTATAGGATGGGTTTATTGATATAACACTGCCAGTAATTGAAATGGTTGAACCATCTCCGGTATATGTTCCAGCGCCTGCAGTTTGAATATAACTAATAGGATCGGTTCCTATTGTTATCTCACCAGAGCTAGTGCCTGTTCCAAATGAAGATTGTGTCCATGTTGTATACTGTAAAGTATTACCAAATGCAACCCAGACAGTATCACCAGGAGCCACAGAACCAGGTACACTTCCATCATAATCAGTAGATCTAGTTAAGACCCATGGAGATGTCAGTTGGGTTACAGTATAAATACCGTTTTGGATTGTAACTCCAGTACCTGATTGGTTTTTGACAAGGAATCTATCTCCTACTGTAAGAGTTACACCATCAGAATAAGATGTGCTCCAGCCTGCAGCTGGAGAAGCCTGAAGTGTTGCTCCTACCCCAAGAACACCGTTTTGATAAGTTGCACCTAATCCAGCAGTTGTTGCAGCCTCGACGTGATCATGGTAGTTGATACCTTGTGCAATCTGATCTACATACGCCTTTGTAGCAGCATCGCTTGATCCAGTTGGAGTTGCCAGGCTGGTAATTCTCTTATTAGATACATCAACGGTACCTGTTCCATTTGGAACAAGAGTAACGTTTGTATTTGTACCACCAGCAGTAAATGTCAATGCACCCGTGCCAGTAATTGATCCTGTTGCTGTGCCTGTACCGCCGCTTGTCACTGGCAAAGCTGTAGTAAATGTAACTGCTCCAGTAACTGCAAGGGTTGATCTTAATGTAACTGCACCTGTTACACCTAATCCACCCGCCACATCAAGATTTCCGCCAGTTCCTACATTTGTTGAGAAGTAAGATACACCTGATACATTAAGTGTAGATCTTAATGTAGTAGCTCCTGTAACACCTAGCCCACCAGTTATATCTACTGTTCCTTGGAAGCCAGATCCAGATCCGTGATAAGCATATCCAGTAACTGAAAGTGTGGATCTTAATGTGGTTGCACCTGTTACTCCAAGACCTCCAGTTATATCTGTATTGCCTTGAATTCCAAGAGTCGAGCCAAAGAAACCAGCACCCGTTACATTTAATGTAGATGATAATGTAGCCGCGCCAGTAACACTAAGAGTCGATCTTAATGTTGCGGCTCCAGTTACTCCAAGTCCACCTGTTACATCTAATGCTCCTTGAACTCCAAGTGTAGAAGCAAAGAATCCAGCACCAGTTACACCAAGAGTTGAAGATAAGGTTGCGGCTCCTGTCACACCGAGAGTTGATCTTAATGTAGCAGCTCCAGTTACTCCAAGTCCTCCAGTTACATCTAATGCTCCTTGAACTCCAAGGGTAGAAGCAAAGAATCCAGCACCAGTTACATTTAATGTTGAAGATAATGTTGCAGCACCTGTCACACCAAGAGTAGACCTTAATGTAACTGCGCCAGTAACACCCAAACCGCCTGTTATATCAGCGGCGCCTTGAACACCAAGAGTAGAAGCAAAGAATCCAGCGCCTGTTACATTTAGAGTTGAAGCCGCTGTCAATGCCCCGTTGAAAGTCTTAGCTCCTGCAAATGTCTGTGTACCTGTTGTAACTGTTCCAGAAGCTCCAGTTCCAGCGGCAGGGATATTAAAGGTATGTGTTGAACCAGAAGAAACAATATTGAATTCTGTTCCAGAAGTACCAGTAGCAAATGTCTGGCTTCCTGTTGTTATTCCATTTAATGATGTTATTCCGCCACCAGTAGTTGAAATCGTAATTGCATTAGGTGAATAAGATACAGCAATACCAGATCCAGCAGCGAATGTTTTATACTCTAAACCAGTAGAAGCATTCGACATACCAAGTATTTGATTTGCTATACCTGTTACTCCCAGACCTGTACCACCATATGTCAATCCAATTGCAGAACCTTGCCATGTACCTCCAGTTATAACTCCATTGTTAACAGTTAAACCAAGAACTGTTGTAGATGTTATCACAGAGGTTCCATTAATTCTGTAAGCAGAACCTATTCCAAGGTTAGCATCACCTATGACATGTAGTTTGTAAGCAGGTAAGCTTAATCCAATTCCTATGTTTCCACCAAATTCGCCCATAGAAACAGTTCCATTGGCATTAACTCTTATTAATGGAAGACCAGTGATGTCATTGACTGCAAAAATAGTTCCACTTGAAAGATTGTTATTGATAGAGAATAATTGGCCACTGCTTCCATCAAATGAAATTGAGTTATCGGCAAGGACACTTAATGTAATTGGTGAGTTTGCTTGTCCTATAAAGTTTAATGTTGGTATTGTTGTACCTGTGCCACCAAAAGCACCACTCGTGAATAATAGATTGCCAACAACTGTAGCTGTTCCACCTATGGTGGCTGCATTATTTACAGTTAATGTATTTCTTAAAATTACGGCACCTGTAACCCCCATGCCGCCTTGAACATCTAATGTTGTGCCAATTCCAACATTTGCAGAGAAGTAAGAAGCACCTGATACATTCAATGTTGATCTTAATGAGGTTGCTCCAGTTACTCCAAGGCCGCCAGTAATATTAGCAGAACCTGCAACGCTTAATGTAGATGATAAATTGACAGCACCTGTGACTGCAAGCGTAGAAGCGAAGGATACAGCACCAGTAACTCCCAAGCCTCCAGTAACATTTGTTGAGCCTGCAACGCCTAGAGAAGAAGATAAATTAGCTGCGCCAGTAACAGCCAATGTAGAAGCAAAGGACACAGCACCTGTAACTCCTAAGCCTCCAGTAACATTTGTTGAACCTGCAACGCCTAATGTAGATGCTAAATTAGCAGCACCTGTGACAGCCAACGTGGATGCTAAGGATACAGCACCTGTGACTCCAAGGCCACCTGTTATATTTGTTGATCCAGCAACACCAAGCGTTGAAGCTAAATTTGCAGCCCCTGAAACTGCCAGTGTAGATCTTAATGTGGTCGCTCCTGTAACACCTAAACCACCAGTTACATCAGTATTGCCTTGAATTCCTAAAGCAGATCCAAAATAACCTACTCCTGAAACACTCAAAGTTGATCTTAATGTAGTTGCCCCTGTTACTCCAAGTCCACCTGTGATATCAGTATTGCCTTGAATACCTAAAGCAGATCCAAAGTAACCAACACCTGTTACATTTAATGTAGAACTTAAAGTTGCAGCTCCTGTTACTCCAAGGGTTGATCTTAATGTAGTTGCACCTGTTACTCCAAGACCACCTGTAATATCAGTATTACCTTGTATCCCTAAGGCAGATCCAAAATAACCAACTCCAGATACAGCAAGTGTAGATCTTAATGTAGTCGATCCTGTTACACCTAAACCACCAGTGATATCAGTATTACCTTGAACTCCAAGGGTAGATCCAAAGTAACCAACACCAGACACAGCAAGAGTTGATCTTAATGTGGTTGCTCCTGTTACTCCTAAACCACCAGCAATATTAGCTGCTCCAAGAGCACCAAGGTCACCAGACATATTTACTGCACCGGTAACACCTACTCCAGAACCAAATCTTGCAGTACCAAGAACTTCAAGAGCAGAGCCAACTTCAACATTTCCTGAAACACCAATACCACCAACGACGACTAGTGCACCAGCAGTGGATGATGTGGTGTTTGTGTTACTTGCAATATTGAATGTGCCTGTAACAGTGAGAGTAGAATTAAAGGTTGCGGCACCAGTGACATCAAGAGTTGATCTTAAAGTTACTGCACCAGTTACTCCTAAACCACCCGTTATATTAGTTGAGCCTGCAACGCCAAGAGTAGATGCTAAGTTGGCAGCACCTGTTAATGCAAGGGTTGATCTTAAGGCGGTTGCTCCAGTTACTCCAAG
>JACCDX011230983.1_pt1 | contig 17859 bp, 17 predicted proteins | sample 7449681 | NCBI WGS metagenome assembly JACCDX01 (sample SAMN15323450, study PRJNA562643) | freshwater metagenome | isolation source: river surface water | place: USA:Blue River Watershed | collected 2017-08-18
ATTCGCCATAGCGCCAACCGCAAAAATTACTGCCAAGGCAAAAAGCCACAATCGATTCAAACGCATCCCAAAATACCTTCCAAAACTTTCAACATACGGAATGATAATTAATTTCCCAAGGTAAGGCGGTTTTATTCGCCCCAAACTAGGTAACCCATCCCACTAAATAAATGCCAAATTAATTGCCCTACTCCGCAATCGTCGCCACTGTATTTGTCTGACGGGCATTTACTAGCACCACGCCCGTCATCGTCAAGCACAAACCCACCGCCATCAATAATGTAAATGGCTCATCAAACATCAACCAAGCCATTGCTGCGGTTGTCGGTGGTACTAAATAGAGAAAGCTAGTGACTTTAGTGGCAGCCCCCTTCCGAATCATCATGAACAGCAAGCTAATCGAGCCAATTGATATCGGAAAAATCGACCATAGCAACGCACCAGTGACTGAGAGATTCCAAACCATATCTCCTGTCTCAAATAAATACATGCAAATGAAACACAGCACCGCTGACACGCCGAACTGTATAGATGAACCAGCACGTAGATCAAATACTGGGCAGAATTTCTTTTGATACAGCGTGCCAAACGTAATAGAGAAAAGTGCAATAAATGCTAATACGTAACTAGCCAATGGGATGTGTGCAAAACCAATTTTCTCCGCAACTACTAGAGCAACACCGGCAAACCCAAAGCCGAGGCCAATCCACTGACGCGGAGTTACTTTTTCTGAAATCCACGCCGCAAACCATGCGGTCACAATCGGCTGCAATCCAACGATGATGGCTACGAGCCCTGCCGTCATTCCTAAACGAACAGCAAACCAAACTCCAAGCAAGTAACCAAACTGCAGCAAGATGCCAGCAACAGCGATGTGTTTTATTTGCGACCAACTAGGCCAAGCGATTCTCCACACTAGACTGAGGGCTGCCATAGCCGCCAAAACCCCTGCAAAACGCCAAAACAAGAAGGTAGCTGGCTCCACGTACGGCATTGCTAAACGTGCAATTACAAAACCCGTACTCCAAATAAGCACAAATATCGGGGCAATGGCGTTGTCTAGGGAAAGTTTCATGGATAACTTACTGAAAATATTGAGAATTTTTTCTAAGACCTCAATTTTAGGCTCTTTTCATAAATACACTTTTGAGATGCAAGGCAAGCTAGTTATGCTGCATCGCAATATATTTGAAATATAATGGTGTAAAGGGAGTACATTAAGCAATAACCGAACGCCAGAATAGAAACTAGTTAAACAAAAAAGAGATAGACATGAACTTAACTCCAGAACAAATTGCAGCAGCACAAAAAGCAAACTTAGAGACCTTGAGTGGATTAACCAATCAAGCATTGCAGAGCATTGAAAAATTAGTTGAACTCAATATGCACATTGCCAAGCAAAGTTTGAGCGACAGCATGAATAGCGCCAAGAAAGCATTGGAAGTAAAAGATATCCAGCAATTGCTCGCCCATCAAGCAGAAACAGTGCAGCCAATGGCAGAAAAAATTATGGCTTACAGCCGTCATTTATATGAGTTGGCACATGAAACACAAAACAGCTTTACCCAATCTGCTGAAAAAGAATTTCAAGCTGGCCAAAAGAAAATCAACTCCTTAGTAGAAGAATGGACAAAGAATGCGCCTGCAGGCTCTGATGCGGCTGTGCAAGCTATGAAACAAGCTATTGCCTCAGCGAACAACGTATTCGAAACTAGTCAAAAGGCGGTGAAACATGCAGTTGAAGTTGCGCAAACCAACCTCAGTACCGCCACTGAAACAGTATTGAAGACTGCTGGTACAGACCGCAAAGCCACTAAGAAGAGGTAATGCACAGTGCGCAGCACTAATGTTCATTACCAATGCATAGGCCCCGATTGCTCGGGGCTTTTTCTTTTTAGAGCGCCCTACTCGATCGGAATAAAAACCTCATTTCTCCTAGGCTGAGGTAATTCGCTTTTTAAGGCCAGCTCTGCAAGACGCTCATTAAAGTCTGATGTATTGGTTACCGCTCCGCTATATACCTCCATCCAAGTTTCTTTCCCATCCTGATCGGGTAAAGGTCTTTTGAGCAACTCACAAACTAAACCAGGAAATTCATGCGCTAATTGATCATGCATATCTCTAATACACTTTGAGACTAACGGATGATCAGCAACAATAAATTTAAAATAAACATATAAATTCATTTTCCGCCATCCATTCCGTTCCAACGGGTTACCAGCGCATTATCCAAATCAAAAATATCTAAACATCTTCCAACTGTGTGACTCACCATATCATCAAGAGACTGAGGTTTGGCATAAAAAGCAGGTACTGGAGGCATGACAATTGCGCCACACTCAGTAACCTGAGACATCGAACGCAAATGGCCTGCATGTAAAGGAGTTTCTCTTACCAATAACACTAAGCGACGACGCTCTTTCAGCACTACATCAGCAGCTCTAGAAACCAAGCTACTAGTCACGCCGCTAGCAATCTCCGACAGCGTTCTAATTGAACATGGAGCAATGACCATGCCAAGACTTTTAAATGAGCCTGAAGAGATGGAGGCACCAACATTTTTTGCCGAATGGACAACATCAGCCATAGCCTCAATTTGCGCTGGCTTGTAATTTGTTTCGGCCGCCATAGTCAACTTCGCTGAATCGCTCATTACTAGATGAGATTCAACGCCAAGACTCTTCAACGCCTCAAGAATACGAATTCCATAGATAGTTCCTGATGCGCCTGTAATAGCAACAATTAAGCGTTTGTTCAAAATGATTCCTAGTAATTAATTTGATTTCAGATATGAAGCTATTGGAAACTGAGGATCAAGCACAGTATCCAAATTTACCGCATCTTCCCCGGGTATCTTGACCTTGGTAAATACGTGCCCCTCATAAGTGAGCGGCTTAGTTGCATCTAGACCCATTTTTGAGCTCATACCCTGAAATTGAGATGGAATGATTCCATCCTTATCAACAGGCAATCCAACGGTTGTTGAAGGGTCCAAAACAGAACCTTGCGTGTCATGCATAACTACCAAGCCACGTTTGGCCTGAAATCTAGTGGCAATAGCCCATTCAACTTGAGCGGGATCATGAACGTCGACATCCTCATCTACGACTACAACATGCTTTACATCATAGTGAGAGCTAAAAGCGCCCGATATTACATTCTTAGGTAAGCCTTCGTGCGTCTTTTTGATCTGAACATAAAGATGGTATCTTCCAACTCCACCGAGCGATAAATGTACATCCAATACTCCAGGAAAGCTTCTGCGCAGATGCGACAAGATTGTCGCCTCCCTTGGAATTGAACCAAGCAATAAATGCTCTAACTCCGCCGGAACAATGGTGTGAAAGATTGGATCTTTTCTATGGGTAACAATGTCAACCACAATAACCTGGCGTTTCTCTTGGGAGCTATAGTATTTGGGATATTCACCGAAAGGTCCCTCAAGCTCACGCACCTTTGGTGGAATGTGTCCCTCAATGACTATTTCTGCATTTGCAGGCACCACCACATCATTACTTAAGCACTTCACGACATCCAGGGGTGTCCCATGCAGAGCGCCAGCAATCTCAAGCTCATCCGAATCGATCGGGGCAATTGCTTGTGAAGCTAGCAGCGTCAAAGGGTCAACTCCAATCACCACTGCAACAGGTAATGGCTGATTCATTTCCTCTGCGGCCTGCTGAAAGGCATGAAGATGTCTTGGCAAAATCAGCACGGCCATGCGATCTTTAGAATTAACTTGAATTCGATTGATGGATACATTCTGGATGCCTGTTTTAGGATTTCTCGCTATTACCAAGCCAGCAGTAATGTACGGCCCACTATCATGTTCGCTATGGGTTGGCACAGGCAATAGAGTCCGCACATCAAACTCCTGATGCACAACCTCCTGGCAAGGCGCATCTTTAACCAAGTGACAAGGTAGCGGATTATCGGCTGCCACACGATAGGCATTCAATAAATCCGCCTCGCTAACACCCATTGCTTCGGCAATCCAGGAGCGCGAAGACATAAAACCAGAAACTACTGGTATTGCGTGCCCATCTGGATTAGGAAAAAAGACGCTACTTTTTCCATCTAGCTTCTTAGCTATAGCTGCTAACTCATGCTTAAGTAGGACATTCTTTTTTGTAGCAAGCAGGCGATTGGTATTCGTAAGATGGGCTAGCCATGGCCGAAGTTGGGTAAATTTATTCATTAATGCCACCTATAAGGTAAGGAAAATAGCGCTTACTCTGCCGTGACGCCTGCAGTTGAAACCACTTTTTTCCAGATATCCATTTGCTTGCCAATAAAGGTTTCAAATTGGACTGGAGTTCCACCATCTGGAACAACGCCCTGCTCGTTAAATATTTTTCTAATATCTTCCTGCTTAAGAATTAAATTGATTTGCTTATTGAGCTTCTCAACTACAAGCTTTGGTGTTCCTGATGGCACCACAAAACCATGCCATGATGAAGCTTCGTAACCCTTAACGCCAGATTCAATAATGGTTGGCACCTCTGGCATTAATGGAGACCTCGCTTCTGTTGCAATCGCAACTGGACGAATTTTCCCGGATTGCAGAAATGGACGGACATGCGGATAGGCATCAAAAGCCACTTCAACTTGTCCTCCCGCCAGATCTGTTAAAAGTGGCGTACTACCCTTATATGGAACCTGGTTTAAGCTCACACCAGCCATCATTTCAAATAAAACCATTGCCAAATGATTTGAGGAGCCAGGGCCGGATGAACCATAATTTACAGAACCCGGCTTGGCTTTGGCAAGCGCCAAAAATTCACTCATAGTCTTAATGGGTGAATTTGAATTGACCACCAACACCATTGGGGATCTACCGGCCAATACCACTGGGCTGAATGCCTTTAATGTATCGTAAGGTAATGACTTATACAGGTAAGGATTAGCCGCAAAGGGAAACTGAGCAACTAAGATTGTGTAACCATCTGGTGTGGAGCGCGCTACAAAATTAGTTCCAATAGTAGTGCCGGCACCTGGCTTATTATCAATCACCACATTTACACCCCAGGCATCACTTAGCCTCTTTCCGACTATTCGGCCAAGCGTATCGTTAAAGCCGCCAGGTGGGTAAGGAACAATGATAGTGATCGGTTTCTCTGGATATGCGGCAGAGCCCTGTGCAAATAATTGACTTGAAGTGAGCCCAAAAACACCAACTACAAATGCAAGAAAATAAGTCACTGTTTTAATTCTCATATGTATCTCCAATGTTGTTTTAAACACTAACGCGCCTAATTAATTCTTTGCGTTCTTCAAGGTCTTGAGAGTTACCTTCAAGCACAACCCTACCCCGCTCAACCACATAATGTCTATCGCACAAATGAATGGCTTTATGAATATTTTGCTCAATTAATAGAATTGAAATTCCCTGAGCCTTAAGTTCATCCATTAAGCGGAAGATGTCAGCCACTACCATTGGGGCAAGACCTTCTGTCGGCTCATCAATTAATAGTAATTTGGGATTGCCTATTAATACACGAGCCATTGCTAGCATTTGCTGTTCGCCCCCAGACAAAGTAGTACCTGATTGATTTCGGCGTTCGCTTAAACGCGGAAATCGCTCAAAGACCATTTGTATACGTTGCTCGGCGGCTCTACGCTCGCTTGCCTGAACTTGCATTAACCCTAGTTTCAGATTTCCCTCAACACTTAAGCCAGGAAATATTCTTCGATCCTCAGGCACCAAACCCATACCCAAGCGGGTAATTTCATTTGGGGGTAAGGCTTGTATAGCTTGATCTTGAAATAGTATTTTTCCTTGGGAGGGTTTATGCCAGCCGGCAATAGTTTTGACGATAGTAGTCTTCCCAACCCCGTTCCTTCCAAATAGGCCTACAGTCTCGCCAGGCTTAATAGATAAATTGACTCCCTGTAAAACATGGGATAAACCCAAGTTGACATGTACATCATGCATCTCCAAAATCATGCCAACTCCTCACCAAAGTATGCTGTTTGAACAAGCGGATTAGCGCGTACATCACTAGGAATGCCTTCTGCTAATTTCTTGCCTTGCGCCATGACGATCACTGTTTTGGATAAATCCATTACTAGATCTACATCATGCTCAATCAATAGAACTGTAATTTTTGACCCTAGGCGCTTAATGAGCTCGGCGGTATCCTGAGTGTCACCCTGGGACATTCCTTGGGTTGGCTCATCCAATAAGAGCAATTTTGGCCGAGTTGCCAATGTCACAGCAATCTCCAGACGCCTTTGCTGGCCATGGGATAAGGCCCCTGCAAGCTGATCACGGCATTCCAACAAACCAAATTCTTCTAATAATTCGTTAGCCCGATCCATTGCGATAGTGCTTTTGCTTAAAGGCAAGAACAAATTAGAACGCGGCTCTAATGCTTGACTTGCAATTCTTAAGTTATCAATCACTGAGAGATCAAAAAAGAGGTTGGTAATTTGAAATGATCGAGCCATCCCGCATGACAAGCGCCCCTCAGGACTCATGCGTGTAATATTTTGATCGTCAAGCTCCACCAATCCAGAGTCAGCCATAAAAGTACCGCTCAATAAATTAAAGAGCGTGCTCTTACCTGCGCCGTTTGGGCCAATAATCGAAGTAACACCTAAACGCGTTACTTCAAAGCTCACATCATCTACAGCGGTAAGACCACCAAAGCGCTTACTAAGACTTGTTGCCTTAAGAATCATTTCCGTATTCTTCATCACTCCCCTCCTTTGTGAGAATGATTTTTTCCGAAATATTTTGTTAGTAGACCAGCAATGCCCTTGGGAGCGGAAACTACTACCACCACAAAGATAAGTCCGATAACAATATGGTGATGTACTGTCCAGGTCCCAATGATGGACTTAAATGAGGTTAAAAGGACGCTGCCTAATATGGGTCCGATTAAAGTTCCCACCCCACCTAAAACAACGGTTACAACAGCATTTCCAGAGACACTAAAGAACATCAGCTCGGGAGAAACAAATCCTCTTAACATCGGATAGAGAGCTCCAGAAACAGCTGCAACTACTGCTGCCAGAATAAATGCCACCTGCTTTGGCCCTTTGGATTTATACCCGACGTAAGCCAGACGATCCTCATTGGAACGAATTGCATGCCAAATAGAACCCATAGGAGTGGTCAAAAAATATTTTAAGACTGCATACAAGGCACCAATAGTAAGCATGGTAATTACAAAAAATGTACCTGGATGGCCAGCATCAACAACACCAAATGGGGTCCAGATTTGCAAAATGGGTACGCCCATCATCCCATCTGATGCCCCGAGACTTCGAGTGTTGTAGACAACCTTGGCAGCTACTTGCGCCAATCCAAAGGTTATTAATGCAAAGTAAACACCCTTTGATCTCAGCGCCACAAAGCTCGCTAACCACCCCAATACGATGGATGACAGGGTTACAACGCCTATAGCCAAGAAAAATGATGGGGAAACTTCTTTTAAAACTAAAGCAGATAGGTAGGCGCCAAAACCAAAATACAATGCTTGCCCAAGAGATAGCAACCCTACTATTCCCAGTAAAAGATCTACAGACATCGCTAATCCACCAAAGATTAACGACTCTGTAGCCAATCTCAAGAAAAAGGTGTCACCCAAAATACTGCCAATGGCAAATAAGGCAACTGCGGAGACCAGCAAAAGTATTTCAATCAGACGAATAGCCTTGACCTGAGGATTACGCATTTTTCATGCCCCCATATAAACCAGACGGCTTAAACATCAATACCAGCACCATTACCGTAAAGACTAGGGGATCGGACCAAACCGGTGAAATGAATAATGAAGAGATGGATTGCAATTGCGTCAATAAAATTCCTGCAATAACCGCACCCTTAATGCTGCCAAGACCGCCGACAATGACAACGCTAAAGGCCATTAAAATAAAATCCCTTCCCATAGTGGGGAAAACTGAATAGATTGGAGCAAGTAACACCCCCGCTAGGCCAGCCAAGGCAACGCCAAATGCAAAAGTAAGCGCATAAACTCGCATCACCGGTATTCCTAGCGAAGAGCTCATATCTTTGTCATATGCTGAGGCCCTCACAATCGCCCCCAGCTGAGTTTTATAAATTAGCGCCCATACAGAGAAAATAATTACAGCGCCGAATACCATTAGAAATAGTCGGTAATTTGGAAACATCACCCCCAATAATTCGCTGGCGCCAGAGATTGGAGCGCTAGGCTTGATTGGGTTAGCACCCCAAACAATCTTATAACCATCTTCTAAAACCATCGCCACACCAAATGTCAGCAGTAGAGTCAGAATATGTCGGTCTTTATAGTGAAATACTTTTTGAATCAACAGCCTTTCCATTGCAAAACCAATTGGAATCAATAACAAAGGAACCAATAATAGGCATAACCAAAATGACACACCCATCGCCATCAGACTCACGCTGATAAATGCGCCAGCTGCGTAGAATTCGCCATGCGACATATTAATGACATCTAGTAAGCCAAAAATAATGGTTAAACCCAAGGCCATGAGGACCACAGCAACGCCGATTGAAAGTCCATTGACTATCTGTGGCGCATAAATATATTGCAAGCTCTCTAGCATTGAAAACCCAATCCCTTAATGAAATTCACAAGCCAAAACCTCCACATCCGCACAGGAGGGATGTGGAGTAATTGACTAATTAATTAAAAACGAGTGCATGTATCAGGCCCAATTGCCTGGTCTGAAGGGACTCTTCCAACAATGTTGAACTCGCCATTCTCTACGCGAACCGCAAACATATCTTGCATAGCCTGGTGATCACCAGCGCGCATTTTCTTCGTGCCCTGTGGAGTTTGCCAACTTAGATCATTCATGGCAGCTCGAACTTTATCGGTTTCTGTAGATTTCGCTTTTTCAACCGCAGCCTTATAAAAATATAAAAGGCCATAGGAGTCAGCACCATAAAGATCAGGAAGCTTGTTATAAGCTTTTTGGAAATCAGCTACGAACTTTTTATTAGCTGGGTTATCTAACTTAGGAGAGTAGCCAACACCAGTAACGAATCCATTCGCAGATTTTCCAATCGCACCCATATTTTGCGATGTGACTGTCCCAGAAGCACCAACAATGGTTACTCCTTTATTTACACCATACTCATCCATTTGAGTAAATAAGCGTACCGTGTCATTACCAGCCACAGAGGTGTAAATAACATTAGGCTTGGCAGCCCTTACTTGACCAAAATATGGTGAGTAGTCTTTATTGTCGAGTGGCGCAAAGACTTCACCAACATCCTTGGCACCTTTTTCAATAGATGCTTTCTTAAAAGCTGAAACCGTACTGCGTCCCATCTCATAGTCAGGCCCTATAAAGAAAATATTAGCCTTCGGAATCTCCTTATCTACCCAAGCTGCCAATGCTGCAGATTGCATTCCAGCGCGAGCATTCACACGAAAAACGTTTGGCGAGCATTTATCTGCTGTAATTGAATCAGCAAATGAAACTGTCGTTGCTATCAGCTTGTTATTACGCTCGGCCAATTGTCCTACAGCTAAAGTGGATCCTGAGTTAACTGTTCCAGTTAAAAACTCTACCTTCTCTACTTGAAATAACTTCTCTGCTTTTTGAGTTGCAACTGCTGGGTTTGCTTCTTCATCCTCGTAAATCAAATCAATTTTTCGACCATTAATACCGCCAGTAGCATTAATTTCTTTTGCAGCTAGATCTAAACCCATTTTTACCTGTTCACCAATTGGTGTGTACGTGCCCGATAAAGGCGTCACAACACCGATTTTGATTGGACCAGTTTGCGCATAAACCAATGATGCGCCAAGGCTTAAGGCAACCGCTAGAGCGATTTTCTTTGTTTGAAATTGCTTTTTCATTATGTACGTCTCCTTTAATAAATTAACGACCAACAAAATTTGGTTGGCGCTTTCCATGAAACGCTTCAACCCCTTCTTTAAAATCTTCTGAATTACGCAAGCGGCTGTAGCAATGGCCTTCAACTTCAATAGCCGTGGTTAACAAACAATCCTCCGTTTCATTAAGCATTTTTTTGGCCGTTCTCTGAGCCATTGGCGAGAATGCGCGTAATTCATCAACCAATTTAGATGTGGCGCTCGCAAGCTCCGCATCCGGAACGCATTCGGTTGCAACACCCCACTCATAGGCTTGCTGACCCTTAATACGCCTGGAGCGCATCACAATATCTTTAGTTCGGGTGATTCCTACCATTTTTTGTAAACGTGCCGATCCGCCTGAGCCAGGAATTTGTCCTAACTTTTGCTCTGGCAAAGCATACAAAGTTGACTCAGCCGCTATACGGAAATCACATGCTAGTGAAATTTCAAAGCCCACTCCGAAGCAATAGCCATGATTTACTGCAATGACAGGCTTAGTACAACGCGTAGGTGCGGCAATATTCCAAGCAAGCTTGGATACATGCTCGGGTGTTGCCTCTAAAAAGCCTTTAATATCTCCACCGCTAGAGAAATGCTCACCTTCTGCCCTCAATACAATGATGCGGACACGGTCATCAGCATCTAAGGCCTCAAATGCAGCTCGTAATTGATCCCGCTGAGGCATTTGTATGACGTTAAATGGGGGTCTCTTTAAAACAATGTCAGCCCTTTGATGAGCCTCATCAATTTCCACATAGAACCCGTCAAGGTTATCAAGGATATTGCTAAAAGGATGTTTCAAAATAGTAGTCATAAGGTCTTTCTAGTAAAAAAATTAAGCTCTTTCATATTCGCCGGCGACTAATATGCGTCGCAATACCTTTCCCACGGGCGACTTGGGAATCTCTTTAACAAATACGTACTCTCGAGGACGTTTAAAATTGATCAAATCTGATCCACGGCAATATTCATCCAAGGCGTCTGAATCAACATTCCCTGATGCCCTAATAAAGGCAACCACTTTTTGTCCAAGACGGTCATCCTTCAACCCAGCGACAGCCACCTCACCTACAGATGGATGCAGAGATAAAATAGATTCAATTTCAACTGGGGAAATATTTTCTCCGCCAGAAATAATCATGTCATCGACCCGACCTGTAACAAATAAGTCACCAGATTCATCAAAGTAGCCCGTATCACCCGTGAAATACCAGCCATCACGAATAGATTTTTGATCAGCATCGGGACGCTTCCAATATCCTTCGAATGCTTCATCCCCCGATAGATCGCAAATGATCTGCCCCTCTTCATGACAAGCCGCCACTTGACTTGGCTGTGTTGGCACAGATCCTTGATCCAACTTAACTACTCTGATACGTGCATTGATGCCCGCTTTTCCAGCACAGCCTGGCTTTAATACGGCATTTTGATTGATGGTGTATGTGTAAATCTCACTTGAACCGTAATGATTCACAAACAACTCAGGAGAAAAGGCCTCGCTCAATTTAAGCAACAAAGCATCATGCATGGGGGCACCTGCAAATCCAAGTTTCTTTACAGTCTTCACCCGATTTGAGTTGAAATTGTTTGACTGAATCATGTCGTGATAAAGCGTTGGAACCAAATAAAGGTGTGTAACTGCCTCACTCTCAATTGCTTCTATCGCCTTATTCACATCCCAACGCGGCACTGCCACATAAGTTCCATTGACAATACATAGCGATAACAGCGTTCTTACACCCATCGTGTGATAAAGCGGCATCACACCCAATGTCACCTCACCCATTGCATACTGGTTTTGCGCAACGTGCGCAATGCCTGCCGCACGCTCTGCGCGCTGCTTTCTCGGAACGCCCTTCGGCTTGCCTGTGGTGCCAGAGGTGAAAAGCATGACTGATATATCTTCTACATGACCGCGTGGCTCAGGCTCAGCCCCCTTGTGAATTAACTGATCAAAATATCGATATCCATCTAAAGATGCATTTTCCATGCATAAAATTACCGAGATAGATTTACTTGTTTCCGATTCCAAGTAGTTATTGAGCGATATCTCCTCAACAAAGGCCAATTTCACATCAGCATTTTGTGCACAGTAATCAATTTCATCTGGCTTAGAGCGCCAATTCAAAGGAACGATAGCTATGCCTGCCATCTGACACGCCCAATGAATTGTTGCTGCCTCATAGCGATTTTGCAAAATAGTCAAGATCCGATCGCCACGCTTGAGACCCTGCTCGTTAAAAAATTGCTGAATGGCGCCAATATGAAGCGCCCACTCCGCGTAGGTGTGACGCCTAGCCCCATCAACAATCGCCAACTTATCAGGCTCACGCTCAACAGCCTGCAAAAAAGTTCGACCTAGATCAAGCATGCTCTCCTCCATTTTGGCGTGCTCTGGCTGTGGCAACCTCTAATACCGCCTCGACAATTCCAACATAGCCAGTACAACGACATAAATTTCCTGACAAACCCTCGCGCACCTCTAACTCGCTTGGATGAGGATTCTTTTTAAGTAGATCTTCTGCTGAAAGTAAAAATCCTGAGGTACAAAATCCACATTGCAATGCATGGTGTTTTTTAAATGCATTTTGTAAGTCAGACATTTCTCCTGACTTTGCAATGCCTTCTACCGTAGTAACCTTTGTGCCATCAGCCTGGCATGCAAACATGAGACAAGAGCGAACGATTTGTCCATCAAGTTCAACCGTGCATGCTCCACATACGCCATGCTCGCAACCTGCATGGGTACCTGTTGATCCTAAATCATGGCGAATAAAGTCGAGCAATGTTGTACGTGATTCGCAAGCCCCTTCACGCTCAACTCCATTTAAAGTTAGCTTTACCTGGTGGATTTTCATCTTATTTCATCACTTTTAAATTCCATAGCCTGTTGGCAGGCACGCACTCCTAATGTGCGCATCAAATGTCTACGCAACCCTGAAGTTGCGGTGGGATCCTCTCTTACCTCAGTCCGTGCAGCTAGTTCGTCGATAAACTGCTTAACCTGATCAAGCGAAATGGCAGTGCATTTGTAGATCCTTACAACATCATCAATGCCGCCAAACCCAATGGTCCAGGCATCATCTTCTTTAATAACTGCAACGGCCACCACCGCAAAATCGCCGTGTCGATATCCATACTCTGCAAATCCAAAACTCGCATGAGGACCACGAATAGGAAACTGGACAGCTTCGATGAATTCATTTGACTGACGACTAGTTTGAAGCGCTCCCAAGAAAAAATCTTTGGCCTGCACTACTCGTTTCTTTTTCTTGCTTACTAGAGTGACTGAGCCCTCTAGTACAGCCAAGCCAAGAACCAATTCGGCACTTGGGTCTGCGTGCGCAATCGATCCACATACTGTACCCCGATTTCGAATGGGGGTATGGGCGATCCACGGAAACATCATACTTAAAAGTGGTTGAGTCTTACGAAGCTCGCTCCAATGCTCCAATTCAGACTGCCTAACGACAGCCCCAACTTGCAGTGCACCATCAGTAACGCCGAAATTTTTCAGCTCTTTGACCTTATTAATATCAATTAAATGGTCAGGGCTAGCCACCCTCATTGCCAACACAGGGACCAGAGTTTGGCCGCCAGCAATAATGCGGGCATCCTCACCATATTGATCCAGCAAATCCAAAATATTAGATTGGGAATGCGCTTGGTGCATCACGAATGGCGCAGATTTCATTTAGCCACCCCCAATAAACCAAATAATTTTGTAATGAGGCTTTTAAATAGACCCTCATTTTTTGCGCCAGCCTCTTTTGCAAGGGCTCTAAACAGTTGATCTAACACCAAGCGGATTGCACCCTCTAACAATCTACTGCCAATTGCAGCAAGCTTGCCAGACACCTGGGCTTGGTAGTCGTAGATCAGAATAGTTGTGGCGCCTTCTTTTTTAAGGCTAACTTGACCCATTCCAAGCGCCATCCCTAAGGGCCCCCGCCCCTCTCCACCTAAGACGAAACTATCCGGACTTTGAACCTTAGTTAAATCAACCTGAGCAGCAAATCGTGCTTTTGCGATACCAATACGTACAACCGCAATGCAGTCATACCGAATACCGTTAGTTATAGATTTTTTACGAATGGACTCGCAGCCTGGTATGACATTCTTTAATCTTTCAGGATCCATCAATACGGCAAAGATATCCTCCGGAAGGACTTCCAATTTAACCTCACCTTGCGCCTTTAATGGATAGTCAGCATTTGTTGTCATTGACGAAACTTGACTCGAAGGTTTATCAAGATTTAGCGCACCTTTTTCCACAAGTAACGCATGAATGCGACTAGGTGTTGCAGGCAGAACGATATTCTCGAGATCTAAAGCGTCTGCAATGGCATTAGCAATACAAACTGGGGTGCTCATACTGTTACCCTCGCCTATGCCTTTGGCGCCCAAAGGTGTAAAGGGGCTGGGAGATTCTTGATGGTAAATTTTTGGAACACCGACATCACTTGCAGTGGGTAAACGATAGTCCGCGAAAGTACCGGAGAGAAAATTACCATCACTGCTATAGACAAACTCTTCAAAAAGGGCTGCGCCGACTGCCTGTGCATACGCACCATAAATCTGACCATCCGCTAAGGCCGGGTTTAATATTCTCCCGGCATCATGCACAGTAATGTACTGATCAATCTTTGCAGAACAGGTTTCAGGATCTATTTCAATACCGCAAGCATCAAGAGCAAAACCATATGCTACCGACGTATTAATTCGATCATCTTCATCGGGTGCCTCTAGAACATCTGCACTCCAAAATTGTGTTTCTTGCAGCGCCAGAGTGGTATCGCGCCCTAGGGCCTCTTGAATTAATCCGGGTGACCAGTGAAAGTTTCCGCAAACTCTAGAAAATGGGATGCCGCCATCCTCAGCTCCAACCACAGATATATTGCCGTTTGCAAAAATTAATTGATCAGGCTTAACCTTAAGTACATGAGCGGCATAGTCCGCAATCCGAGCCTTTAACTTTTCAGCCGCTAAAAACACGGTCCCCGCAACTGCGCCAGCAAAACGACTTGAATAATTTCCGGCAGCAATAGACCATGCATCTTTTGCAGTGTCAAAATCAACGTTCACCTGGATCTGGGATGGCAAGACACCAAAAACATCCGCCAATAACTGGCTAATAACAGTCTGATGACCCTGTCCGGCAGGTGCTGAAGCGATATTTGCGGCAATATTTCCAGAAGGATCTACGCTGACTGTCGCAGAAGTGATGGCGCCATTTTTAGGACCTGCTTTTGCTCTTTGCTCCTTTGTAAGAACAGTAGTGATGTAACCCATATTGGATACTGAAGGCTCAACAATTGATGCAATACCAATACCGTAGTAACGACCTTCTTTTTTCGCTTGGTCTCTACGTTCTAGTATCTTTTTAAATTCAGGTGAACTCTCAAGCGTTTTTAAAGCCTGTTGGTAATCGCCCGAATCTAGCAATGCCCCTGCCGCTGCTCGATAGGGAAACTGCTCTTTTTGAACATAATTTATTGCAGCTATTTCTTGATGACTTTTACCTAAAGATTTTGCAATTTTCTGAATCAAGCGCTCAAGCGCGTAATAAACCTGAGGGCCACCAAAACCCCTCACTAGACCAGTAGGCGTTTTGTTAATAAGGACAACACGGTTGCGAATATTCAAATTCTGAATTTGGTAGGGGCCAGTCACACAGCCATGCATACGGTAAAGCGTTGCAGGTTCAGGCGCCCTCAAATATGCACCACAATCTTCAATTTGATCGTAATCTAAGGCCAGAATTTTTCCATCGCCATCTACTGCAGCACGAAGATGCGTATGACGGGATGTGGCCGATGTAGCCGCCTGAAGGTGCTCTAAGCGATCCTCTATAAATTTCACTGGAGCACCTGCCTTACGCGATGCTAAACAGCTCATGATGACGTATGGCAATACCGATTGCTTAACACCAAAACTACCACCAGAATCTGGGGCAACGTGGTGACGCAATTTTGTTCCAGCAACTTTCAGCGCCGCAGCCATTACGACATGTAATGAAAATGGCCCCATAAAATTTGACGTTACTTCGTATGAGGAGTCTGCGGCTCGCCATTGTGCCACTACCCCACCCGTCTCAATGGGCGTACAGGAGTTTCTAGGATAACGAATGTCCACCTCAACGATGCGTGCTGCATTTTTAAATGCGCTCTCTGGATCACCGTATCGATATGATCGATCTAAAACACAATTGCTACCAATGTCCTGATGCAAAACGATGGATGTATCGGCTAACGCAACATCTACATCGACCACAGCGGGTAGTGGTTGAATGTTCAAAACAATCTTCTCTACGCCATCTTCTGCTAATGCCCTTGATTCAGCGATAACCACCGCTATAGGCTCACCAACATAACGCACATAGTCATTTGCCAATACCCATTGACGCATTGGAGTTTTAACAGCAACCACCAATGGGTTAGACCAAGCCTGCACATCATCAATCGTCAAAATTGCTCTAACACCCCTAAGTTGCAGTGCTGACTCAATGTCTACAGAAATAATTTTTCCATGGGCAATCGGAGAGCGCACAACCGCCGCATATAGGGTTCCAACGGGCAAGGGAAGATCATCCAGGTAGCGACCTCCCCCCGTTAGTAAAGCGGTATCTTCTACGCGCTCAAATGACTTGCCTAAATAGTTTGAACTTGTTTTCAATGCAATCTTTTCAGCTAAATTAAGAATAATTAATGCTGAAAGAAGCTTAATGATGGTGCAAAAAGGATGCTTACCCCTAAGTCCGATAACTTACCTTTGAGTCCGATTATGTATATCAGGAAAACCCTAAGAGTCTAGCTTGGGAGCCTTTTCTACTTGCTGACGATAGAGGCTTGGAGTAACCCCTTGATGCTGCTTAAAGAATCTAGTGAAATGACTTTGGGCAGAAAACCCAAGCTCGTCGCCAATATGAATTAGGCTTTCCCCCTTATCAGCAAGAGCATCGAATGCAAACTCCATCCTCAGAACATTTGCAAATACAACCGGCGAAAGCCCTGTACAGCGCCTAAAGAGCTCAAAAAAGTGAGATCGAGAGAGATCTACACTCTTGGCAACCATGGAGATATCACTAAAGCCTTGCGGTGAGGTGCGCATGATATGAATGGCTTTTCGTATCCTAGGATCCATAAATGCCAATGAATTGCCAGAGTTACGCAAATCACCCTGAGTTAGAAGATCGGCATCATCCATAAAGCTTAATACGAGCTCAAGCAAGATGGATTCAAGGTAATCATGGGTAATTTGATCAGCCCACCATAACTCCATTGATATTTTTTCCAACACCTGTTTTTGATGTGCGCCTAAGCCAGATAGATTGTTAATAAAGAAACGGGGATGGCTGCTTGCTAAGAATTTTTTACTAAACGATGCTAACCACTTTGGCTCGAGGTATAACGCAAGCAGAATAGGATTTTCACCATTAACTGGCAAATGAAGATAAGAATGCTCTTCCCAGGCGTTGATGAGAACTGCATTGTCATCCGTCAATGGGCAAAGCTGTCCTCTTACCTGAAAAGCAATATCTGGCCCAGCCACCTTACATAAAATGTGGCAGTGATGGTGGGCATGGGTTACCAAGGGCGCATCCATCTCAAGGAGCGCTACCCTACCAAAATCACCATGAAGGAGTCGAATTACTTTTGACATGCGTTAAATCATCTCATATAGCAGCACAATTGATAGGCATTTTTTTATTGCACTGCAAAAGAAAAAGCCCTGATTTCTCAGGGCCTTCAATAACTAGAGCATGCCTGGGCTCTATTTTTTCTTTAATGGTGGCAAATCAGTGCAATGGCCATGGGCCGCCTCAGCCGCAAGACCTACAGATTCACCGAGGGTTGGATGTGGATGAATAGTTTTACCAATATCCACCGCATCAGCGCCCATCTCAATGGCTAGACACACCTCACCAATCAAATCACCAGCGTGTGTACCAACAATACCGCCACCAATAATGCGATGAGTAGTTGCATCAAAAATGAGTTTTGTGAAACCTTCATCA
>JACCDX011276908.1_pt1 | contig 17858 bp, 22 predicted proteins | sample 7449681 | NCBI WGS metagenome assembly JACCDX01 (sample SAMN15323450, study PRJNA562643) | freshwater metagenome | isolation source: river surface water | place: USA:Blue River Watershed | collected 2017-08-18
AGCTGGGCCTGCGCGCTCTCGACATCTGCACCGGGTGCGGCCCCGGCGCGATGAAAGGTCCGATGAAAGGTGCCACCATCGGTCATGCAAAACAGCGTATATCGGATGGTCGCTATCTGGGATTTTCAGAGCCTGGCATTATCGCGGCTGAGGCCCCCAACCCTATCGTCAACAACCTCGTGGTCCTGCCCGATATTGAGAAACGCCTGGAAGCTTTTGTGCGTACCGGCCATGCGATCATCGTTTTTCCCGGCGGCGCGGGTACGGCAGAAGAGATTCTGTACCTGCTGGGTATCTTGCTGCATCCGGATAATCGGGATTTGCAACTACCGGTCATTTTTACCGGGCCTGAAGAGTCTGCTGCTTATTTCACGATGATTGATGAATTTGTCGGTGCGACGCTGGGACCCTCCGCGCAGGAGCGATATCAGGTCATCATTGACGATCCAGCGGCAGTGGCACTGGCAGCGCTGCGAGGCATTGAAGCCGTGCGCGGCTATCGCAAGCAGCACAGCGATGCATACTACTTCAACTGGCGCATGAAAATCGATGCGGGTTTCCAGCGTCCGTTCGAACCCACCCATGAAGCGATGCGATCACTGGCGCTGCGCCGGGATCAGCCGACGCATGAATTGGCGGCGCATTTACGTCGAGCGTTTTCGGGGATCGTTGCCGGTAATGTCAAACTGAAAGGTATCGCCGCCGTGGAAAAGCATGGTTTGTTCGAAATTCGCGGGGAGAGCGAAGTGATGCTGCAAATGGACCGCCTGCTTTCAGCCTTTGTGGAGCAAGGACGCATGAAACTGCCCGGCAGCCACTACCAGCCTTGCTACCGCATCGTCCGATGAGTGCCATTGCCCCCTCAAGTGCACTCATCGTCGGTGCCAGCGGTGGCATCGGTTACGCGATGGCCGAGCGGCTGGCGTCAGACTCCACGATTCAGACGCTGGTGCTTTGCTCGAGGCAAGCGGAATCCAGTGAACCACTGCTGCGTTTGCAATCGCAGCTCACCGCAGCGGGAAAACAATGTCTGCTGCTGAACCTTGATATCACGAACGAGGTCAGCCTTTCCAATCTGACAGCGCAGTTGAAAAATCATCTGCAAGGCCTTGATTTAATAATTAATACCGCCGGATTGCTGCACGCAAAAGACGTCACACCTGAGAAAATGCTTGAACAAATCTCACTGCCGGCGATGCAGCAGATTTTTGCCGTCAATGCCTACGGCCCGATTCTTCTGGCGCAGGCACTGATACCCTGGCTCAAGGCAAGGCGTCGTGTGGTATTTGCCTCGTTGTCCGCGCGTGTCGGATCGATTGCAGATAACCGACTGGGTGGCTGGTACAGTTACCGTGCTTCGAAAGCGGCACAGAACCAGCTGCTAAAGACATTGTCGGTCGAACTTGCCCGCCGCAATCCTGAATCGATCGTCCTGGCGCTGCACCCCGGCACCACAGATACCGGCTTGTCGCGGCCGTTTCAGGCCAACGTAGCGCAGGAAAAACTCTTCACGCCCGACTTTGTTGCCGAGCGTCTGTTACATCTGATGACGCAGGCAACACCTGACGACACGGGTCGCTTTATCGCGTGGGATGGACAAGACATCGGTTGGTGATAGGGGATTACCCTGGCACGCGTTTGGGCAGAAAGCGCCCTACTTTGGCGACATAGGCCGCGTACTCGGGAAAATGGGCCCGCAGGTAGCGCTCTTCCAGAACCGCCTTGCGGTCGAGCACCCACCCCAGCAGCAGCCATAACAACAAAGTGGCGGTACTGGCATACAGCAATACCGCACACAGTCCCAGCCAGAGCACCGCGACATACATCGGGTGTCGAACCAGCGCATATGGACCATCGACGACCAGTTGCGCACCTGGCTTAACATCGGGTCGTATATTGAAATTACCCGGACGATTGTGTTTTAGTATCCACAGACCAAAGGCCACTGCCGGAATTGCCATGACGATGGCCGGCACCACAAACACCGGCGCGTTCCATGGCCAGATCATCAGAGCGATCAGCAGGAATTGCGCAGCAACGAGTAAGCGTCCGGATATCATCGTTATCTGGCTAGCGTAGCAAACCACGCTGTTCATCACTGAGCAAACACCAGTCACCCGATGCCAGTGAGAGCGACGACAGAGTCAGCTCGCCAATCGCAATCCGCTCAAGCGCGGTGCAGTGATTCTCCGCCGCGGCCAGCATCCGCTTGACCTGATGGTACTTGCCTTGCTCCAAAATAATTTCCAGCTGAAATTCCGCAACCTGTCGACACATCGTTGCCGACAGTGGCGCAGGCTCATCATTGAGTTGAACACCGGCGAGCAGCGTCTCAATCAGCGCATCAGTGACCGGTGCAAAGGTGGTTGCCAGATAAGTTTTCGGGACATGCCGGCGTGGCGAGGACATCGCATGGTTGAACGCGCCATCATCCGTCAGCAGCAGCAAGCCGGTCGTGTCGTGATCCAGCCGGCCTATGGCTTGTACATCGCGCCAGCTGAATTGCTCAGGCAGTAATGACATCACTCCGGGATGGTGACTGGGCTTGCGGGAGCATTCGATATTTGCTGGCTTGTTCAGCGCGATGTACACATGCTGATGATAGGACCAGGTTTCGCCAAACAGCGTGAACTGCAATCCCTCGGTTTCAAACGCGGCACGCGAATCCCGAACGATCTCGCCATGCACCTGCACTTCACCCTCGTCAATCAATTGCCGGCACCACTTGCGTGTGCCATATCCCTGCGATTGCAGTATGCGTTCCAGACTGAGTTTTGCCATGCCGGCACTTTACCAGACCCGGCACCGTCATCGCACCTTGTTCAATCGTATTCAGTAGTACGGGTCACCCATATCGGCCGGGCCGCTGTCGCGTGTTTCGCCCTGATCCGCGCCGCCCCCGCTGCTTTCCCCGCTGCTGCCCTCCTCCGTCTCTTCGGTGCCGCTGCCACCCGAGCGCTCGGGTGAGGATGGCGAGTAAGGTGACGGCATGGATTCCTCCCGTTCTCCGCTGCCACCTTCGTTTTCACCGGACTCTCCCGAACTGCGCTCTTCTCCCGGCGCATAAAACTCATCGGATGGCATGGATGGTTGACGACCTTCGGAGCGCTCTTCTTCACTCTCTCCGGAACCACCATAGGTCTGACCCGAAATGGCCTCGGCTTTTCGCTCCACCTCCGCTGCGCGCTCGGGGTCGTTACTTTCACGAATATCATCAGTCGGTGATGACTGCGCATAAGCAGCGCCCGATAATGCTGTCATCAGCGCAATCAAACAAGTGGTGGAAGATGCGGTGCTGCGTTTCATGATGACCTCCTTGAGGATCCTTCATGAACGGTCAGACTTGGCAGATGCGGGGGAGTTCGTTCAGTTTTGTTCAGGCTGTGGTGCTTTGCTTGCGCGCAGACGGGCAGCAAGAAAATCGGCGAGAGGTAGATGTCCCTGAGCGCGCGCAAAATCTATCGCAGTCAGACCCAGTTCATTTTTTGCGTGCAAATCCGCACCTTGTGCCAGCAGCAAGTCCACGACGTCACGATAGCCACCGCGAGCTGCCATCATCAGCGGGGTCGTTTTGTTCGGCGATTCCGCGTCAATGTACGCATCATGATCCAGCAAAAGCTGCACGATCGTCAGACTTCCCGATGCAGCGGCATAGTGCAGCGCCGTCCACTCAGGGCGGTTGATTTCAGCACCTTGATCAATCAGTGCCTTTGCACTGGCGACATCCTTCTTGTAAGCTGCCAGCATCAGTGCTGTGTCGCCGTTACGTGAACGTGCATCCAGATTCACGCCCGGTGTGGACACCAGCAGCCTGAAGACCTTCAGCGAGCCCTGACGAACAGCCGTCAGCAAGGCCGTATCGAACAGAGAGGGTTCAATGGTGTTCGGATCGAAGCCCCGCGCCAGCAAGTCCCGGCAAACTGCCACATTGTCCATGCGAGCTGCCTGAAACCACGCAGTATAGGAGTCCGCTTTCGGTGGCAGTGGCTCGAACCAGCGCTGCAAGTCGGGCAGCAAGCCCGCCACCAGCAAGCGTCGACGAAAGGGACTTTGAATATCGTCCATTTACGTCACGCGAAACAGCGCTCGAAAATTTTGCGAGGTCACCTCTGCCAGTGTCTGCAGTGGCACACCTTTAAGATCGGCAAGATATTCAGCCACATGTCTGACAAAGCCTGGCTCATTGGTCTTGCCGCGCATCGGTACCGGCGCCAGATAAGGCGAGTCGGTTTCGATCAGCATGCGCTCCAGTGGTACTTCACGCGCGACGGCCTGTAAATCTTTCGCATTTTTGAAGGTCACGATGCCCGAGAAAGAAATATAAAAACCCATCGCCATGGCGGCGGTCGCTACTGCCTGCGATTCGGTAAAGCAGTGCATGACGCCGGCAACCCCTCCCTGATCGGTTCCTGCTTTTTCTTCATGCAGGATGCGTAGCGTATCTTCCGATGCCGATCGGGTATGAATGATCAGCGGCTTGCCGCTGGCTCTGGAGGCGCGGATGTGGGTACGAAAGCGTTGCCGCTGCCATTCGAGGTCGCCGCTCAGACGGTAATAGTCGAGACCTGTTTCGCCAATGGCGACGATGCGCGGGTTTTCCGCCTGCTTGACCAGCAGCTCGACTGTCGGTTCGGGGGTATCTTCGTAGTCGGGATGCACACCAACGGAAGCATAAATATTCGGATGCGTCTCCGCCAGTGCCAGCACCTGCGGAAAGTCAGGCAGTGTGACTGACACGCAGAGTGCATGGGTTACCTGATTTTGTTTCATCTTGTCCAGAATCGCGGGCAGACGCTCAGCCAATTCAGGAAAGTTGATGTGACAGTGAGAATCGATGAACATGGGGCGACAGGGTGGCGCTTGGTTGATGGCATCAAAAACGCGCCATTGTACGCCGGCTACATGGTGTGCGTCGGTCGCGAGGACCCCAGCGCCGTACCGAGGATTTCTTCGATGCGCTGGCGCACCCGGCGACCTGCATCATCGGCCGGAAACTGAATGCCGATGCCCTGCGTATGGTTGTTGGCCGCACCCGCCGGCGTGATCCAGGCCACTTTGCCGGCCACCGGATAGCGGGCTTCATCCTGCATCAGGTTCAGCAGTAGGAAAACTTCCTCACCCAGCTGGCAGTTGCGGTTACCCGGCACGAAAACGCCGCCGTTCTGCAGAAAGGGCATATAGGCGGCGTACAGCGCAGAGCGCTCACGTATCGACAGCGACATTACCGACGGGCGTGTCAGCGATGCGTCAGTGGATGATTGCGGGTCGTGCATGGCGTGTCCTCAGGCAAAAAGGCGGGTGTAATCCAGCAGCATGTCTTCAATAAAGAGACGTGCTGACAGCGGATGATCCGCGACACTACGGCGGCTGTTCGCATCGCGCAAGGCCTGCTGCAATCGCTCGGAACTCACCCGGTTCACAATCGCCGCAAGACGCGACTGATGCTGCGGGTAGTAGCGTACCCGACCACTGAGTTTTAAAGAAAACAGGTCATACAACCAGCGCTGTTGCCATGCCACCAGCAAGGACACCGGTGTTTTTTGTAGTCGTTCCGCCACGGTCAGTGCCGCGCCTGCATCGGGCTTTGCCAGCAGATTCAGGAGCAACTCCCGGTCGCTCGCGGATTCATCATCGGCGGCGGCTTGTGCGGCCAGCGGTGCGCCGCCGTGCAATGCCAGCCAGTGCGCGGCATCACGGACGCCCTGCTCATCAAGCCAGGCCAGCGCCTCCTCGGGTGCCGGCATCGACAACGGGAATTTACGGCAGCGGGACAGGATGGTAGGCAAGAGCCGGTCGGGTCGGTGGCTGACCAGAATAAACAGTGTCTCCGGTGGTGGTTCTTCCAGGGTCTTGAGCAGTGCATTGGCTGAAGCGCTGTTGAGTGCTTCCGCCGGGTAGAGCAAGACCACGCGCAAGCCGCTGCGGTGGGTTGATACGTTCATGAAGCCGGCGAGTGATCGCACTTGCTCGATGCGTATCTCTTTGGACGGTGTTTTGCTGCCGGCGCTTTTTTTACTTGTGCCCTCTTCCGTTTCTGTGGCGTCGTCGCCATCATCCAGATCGAGGACTTCGGGACGTACACGCCGGTAATCCGGATGTCCGTATTGCAAAAACCAGCCGCAGGGATCGCAGGTGCCGCAGGCAATGCCGTCAATTGTCGGAGATTCACACAATACCGATTGCGCAAACTGCTCGGCAAACGTGACCTTGCCAATACCTTCTGATCCATGCAAAAGAATCGCATGAGGGAGACGCTCCCGCAGACCTTGCAAGCGCTCCCAGTCCTTGCGCTGCCACGGATAAATAGCCGTCGTCATTTCAGGGGCCATCGCATAAGGCAGCCACGACTTGTTCGACCTGTGCTGACACCTCAGTCATGGGCCGGGTGCTATCGATCACCCGGATGCGCGAGGGAAAAGCCTGCGCGCGCATCAGATAAACATCTCGAACGCGCTGGAAAAAACTATCTTTCTCCTGCTCGAACTTATCCAGCGCCCGACCGGAAGACAGCCGCTGCCGCGCAACCTCGAGTGGCACATCAAACAGGAGAGTCAAATCTGGCTGCAGATCGGCATGCACCCACTGCTCCAGCGCACGCAGCTTGTCGAGGGACAGCTGCCGGCCACCTCCCTGATAGGCGAAGCTGGCGTCAGTAAAGCGATCCGAGATCACCCAGTCGCCTCGATCGAGTGCTGGCTGAATGACGGCAGCAATGTGTTCCCGCCGCGCGGCAAACATCAGCAGCGCTTCGGTCTCGAGATGCATGGGCTCGTGCAGCAGCAATTCGCGCAGCTTTTCGCCCAGTGGTGTGCCACCCGGTTCGCGGGTGGCAATCACATGTAGCCCCCGATTACGCAAATACTGCGCAACGGCACCGACATGCGTTGACTTGCCGGCGCCGTCAACGCCTTCGAAACTGATGAATTTTCCCTGTGCCATGAATGATTGCGCCGAAGTGATAGAGGTGTTAACGGTGGCGCTGGTATTTGTTGACTGCGCGGTTGTGATCGTCAAGATTGCTCGAAAATTCACTGCTGCCATCACCACGGGCCACGAAATACAAATCATTGCCCGCATCCGGATGCAGTGATGCATTAATCGATGCCTGCCCCGGTAAGGCAATCGGCGTCGGCGGCAAGCCGGAACGCTGGTAAGTATTGTAGGCTGTGTCTTCCTGCAGGTCACGCTTGCGCAGATTGCCGTCAAAGCGCTCGCCCAAACCGTAAATGACGGTGGGATCGGTTTGCAGTCGCATGCCCTGCCTCAGCCGGTTCACAAAAACGGAAGCGACGCGGGTGCGGTCCTGCTCTCGACCCGTTTCTTTTTCTACGATGGATGCCATGATCAGCGCCTCGTAAGGCGATGCATACGGTAAATCCGGCGCGCGACTGGCCCAGGCCTTGTCCAGTTTCTTCAGCTGCTGCTGGTGAGCGAGGCGGTAAATTTGCAAATCGCTGGTGCCGCGATCAAAAACATAGGTATCCGGATAAAAAAGGCCCTCAGGATGGTCGTAGCCGGGGACCACACGCGCCAGCCATTCGTCCTGATTCAATGCTTCGCTCTCGTGCTTCAACCACGGATGCCGGGCGATCTCTGCACGCATCTGCGCGAATGTCCAGCCCTCAATGATGGTGATGGATTCCCTGATGGTATCGCCGCGAGACAGCGCACTGAGCAGGGTCAGCGGCGTCGTGCCGGGTTTGAGGCGGTAACTGCCGGGCTTGACGGATCGGGTTCCGAGGCCCCGGGCCAGTAATTCCATCATCAGCGGCGATGCGGGCACGCCCGCTTCATGCGCCTGTCGCAACGCACTGCGCATGCTGCTGCCCTGCGCTATCGTGAATTCCAGAACTGGACCATTCTGCGCCATCAGGGGCTCACGCGCCCAGTAAATCAGGGCAGCACCTGCACCCAGCACCGCCAACACCAGCACGACAATGATCTTTTTTATGGCCGTCATTTTTACTGTCAGTCCTTCCGGTAGCAGCGAATTTTTTCGCCCACCCCTATAATCAGACCGATATGATAGCTGTCCTTTCTTACGTACCCGAATTCCATGGCTGACCCCAACACTCCCTGGCTGGATTTCCTGCGCAGCAAAGGTCCGTTCAAGGACGATGCGAACACGGGCAAAGGCATGGTCACCGCGCTCACGCATCTGGGCGTGCTGGCGGCCTCCGGGCCTGATGCCGAGAGTTTTCTCCACAACCAGCTGACCAATGATGTACTCGGACTCGAGCGCGGCGCTTTGCATCTGGCGGGCTATTGCTCGGCCAAAGGTCGGCTGCTGGCGACGATGATCGTCTGGAAATCCGATGACAGCGTCATGCTGGTGATGCCGCGCGAGATCTTGCCGGGCGTCCAGAAGCGGCTGCAGATGTTCGTGCTGCGCTCCAAAGTCACGCTCTCGGATGTCAGTGATCAGATCGTGCTGATAGGTACTGCAGCATCCGATCAGCAGAACATCCGCTGGCCGGACGCTGCCGGTTGGCATGCGAGCTGGCCGCCTTCTGCCGGACTGCAGCGCGCGCTCTGGATGGGTACCGCAGATCAGGCGATGAAGCTCTGGGGCGAACTGAGTGCCAAGCTGCCGCCAGCGGATGCCAGCCGCTGGCGCTGGCTGGATATCCGGGCCGGCTTGCCCATGATTGTCGAGACCACGCGCGAACAATTTGTCCCGCAAATGGTGAACTTCGATCTGGTGGGCGGCGTGAATTTTCGCAAAGGCTGTTACCCCGGACAGGAAATCGTCGCGCGCAGCCAGTACCTTGGCAAGCTAAAGCGCCGCATGCGGCTAGCCAGCACGCAGGCTGCGTCGGTTGCCGCGGGCATGGAAATTTTTTCGGACGCCGACCCCGGCCAGCCCTGCGGTCTGGTCGTCAATGTGGAGCGTAATCCTGAAGGATTCTGGGATCTGCTGGTTGAAATCAAACTCGATGCTGCCGGAACGCCGGTGCGCCTGAACGCAGGCAATGCCGCTGACACGGATCTGCTGCAGTTTTCGGATCTGCCCTACGCATTGCGAGATCCTGAATGAGCAGGGATCTGTTTATTTACTACCGTGTCCCTGCCGCGCACACGAAAACGATGCAGAAAAAAATAATCGATATGCAGGCCGCATTGCGCGAAAAATGGCCGGTATCTACCGCGCTAAAGCGTCGCCCCGAGCTGAAAGATGGCTGCGAGACCTGGATGGAAATTTACGCGCAGGTGCCCGATGATTTTCCTTCTGCCCTTGAATTGGCCGTGAATCAGGCACAGGTGCTGGAGCATACCGAAGGGCATCGTCACATCGAAACCTTTGTGGATATTGCGGCATGTGCCTGATTGTTTTCGCCTGGAAGCTGATTCCCGCCTGCCCTCTGGTGCTGGCGGCTAACCGGGATGAGTTTTTCGAGCGCCCTACCCGGCCTGCGAGCTGGTGGGAGGATGCGCCACATGTCTATGCCGGTCGTGACCTTCAGGCCGGCGGCACCTGGCTGGGTACCGACAAGCAGGGCCGTTTTGCCGCACTGACGAACATCCGCAATGGCAGCACGCCGCGCGCCGAAGCCCGCTCACGCGGTGAGCTGGTCGCTGATTTTTTACGTGGCGATCTGAGCGCACAGGATTATCTGCAAAAACTGAAAACAAGCGCAGGCGACTACAACGGTTTTAATTTGCTGCTGGGCGATGCGAGCGCGGCATATTGGTTTTCCAACCACGCGGATTCGGCTGAGCAGTCACTCGCGCCCGGCATCTATGGACTGTCGAATGGCGCGTTGGATACACCCTGGCCGAAAGTCTTGCGCGCCAAGGCGCAGTTCGCCAGCCTGCTGTGTCAGGGCGCGCCCGATGACGCTTACTTTGAAATGCTTGCCGACACCACCCCGGCCAGCGATGGCAGATTACCGGACACCGGTGTCAGTCTGGAGTGGGAGCGACGACTCTCGCCGATTTACATCGAATCACCGGACTATGGCACACGGGCATCCACCCTGTTACGCATCCATGCAAGTGGCAATTCTGAGCTGGTGGAAAAAGTCATTCGCTGATTTCAGGTCAGATTCTCAGGCTTTCAGTCGAAGACGCATGCGCCGGTGGGCAATACCGGCCTCCATGAATTCATCGCCCTCGCCAATGAAGCCGTGGCGCTCATAGAAGGCCCAGGCATGTAATTGTGCATGCAGCACGAGCTCAGCATGACCTTCGCGTGCCGCTTCAGCCAGAAGCGCTTTTAATACCTGACTGCCAATACCCAGGCCACGCGCCGACTTTCGTACTGCCATGCGGCCGATATGACCATCCGGCAGCAAACGTCCGGTGGCCATGGCCTGCCCCAATTCATCATAGGCGACCGCATGGATACTCACCTCATCGCCTTCATCCCATTCCAGCTCGATGGGCACACCCTGCTCAATGACAAAGACTTCGACACGCAGGCCTTGCGCATCGTGACGCAAATCATTCCAGTCACCGATAACGATGCGAGGGTTCATGTCTTAATCGCTTCTGCCTTCTCAATGCCGATCAGTACCTCGCGCCAGGATCCCGGCACGGGTTCACTCTTGCGTACACGGCTGTCGGCATGCACATACAGAATTTCGCCTGAAATCAGCTGCTCATCACCCCGATAAATCTCGAGCACAAAGCGCATTGAACTGCGCCCGAGTTCGGCACAGCGCACGCCGATGTCCAGCAAGTCATCAAAACGCGACGGCGCATGGTATTCAACGACTGCCTTGCGCGCAAACAGTTCGAGTCCCGCCTCTGATTGGGCGATAACGTCCGGCAATCCCGTTGCGCGCCAGTATTCGGTAAAGGCGACATCGAAATAATTCAGGTAATTGCCATTGAAGACAATACCCTGCATATCGACCTCTGACCAGCGTACGCGCAGCGTGTGAAAAAAAGAAAAATCCTTGCGTGCCATAGGGACTCACTCACTCAGAAAACGGCGCAGCGATTGATTGACGAGCGCCGGGTACTCATGCACGACCCAATGGCTGGCATCAGGCAGACGCTCGATACGCAAGTCATCCACCAGACTCTCCAGGCCATTCAGCAGTGAGGGCAGCAGCGCCTTGTCCTTCTCGCCCCACAGCACGCGTGTCGGCACGTGTACCCGGAAGTTTTCCGGATCCAGCGCCAGCCGCGATGCACCGGGCTCGTTGTCCGTGGGTGGATGCAGTGGCGAAGCACGGTAGTAATTCACGCCACCGGTCAGGCCATGTGACCAGCAGGCGTGATAACGCTCGCGTATCGCCGCATTGAACCATTCAGGCTGCTCACCCATGCCGAGCATGAACTGCTCCATCACCCGGAAATTATCCTTTGCCAGCGCCTGTTCCGAGCCCGGCGCACGCAGCCAGTTCATGTAGGCGCTGGCTGCCTGCTGCGCCGGATCGTGCACCAGCCCCTGCGCAAAAGGATACGGATGGGTTGCGTTGATGATGATCAGCTTGGTGAGCAGCTCGGGATGGGTGATCGCGATATTCCACGCCACCGCGCCACCCCAGTCATGCGCAACCATCACACATTGGCGATAACCGAGATGTGCGATCAGCTCCGTCATGTCCTGCATGATCAGCCGTGGTTTGTAGGCCGCGACATCGGTGGGGCTGTCCGACAGGTTGAAACCGCGCAGATCGGGGGCGACTGCAAAATAATCCTGACCAAACTCGGCCAGTTGAGCCTGCCAGGCAAACCAGAATTCCGGAAATCCATGCAGGAATAACAGCAGTGGACGACCCTTGTCACCGGCCGTCGCATAATGCAGCCGGGTGCCGTTCGGCAGCGCTGCATACTGCCCCTCGTGGATGGCAGCACCCATCAGTGATTTCCCTTCAGGCCGGCCTGCAGCTTCTCGCGCACATGCGGCGCAGCCTCATAAGGATCACCCGGGTTACGGCCCGTGACGATATCTTCCATGCGGCGCTGTACATTACCCAGAGCAGCAGGATGCGAGTAAATATAAAACTGCTGATCGCGAATCGCATCAAAGGTGCGCTGCGCTACCTCGGCTGCGCTGACCCTGCCTGAGGCAACCGCTTTTTCCAGCACCGCTTGCGATACCTGCTGGCTGACGGTTGGCGCTGACGTGGATTGTGCATCCTCAGGACGGTGCAGATGCGACTGACTGATACCGGTCTGAACAAAATAAGGACACAACACAGACGCGCCAATCGGCGCTTCGACAAGCGACAAATCGTGATACAGGCTCTCGGTCAGCGACACCACCGCGTGCTTGGAGACGTTGTAAACCCCCATGGTCGGCGGATTCAGCAAGCCTGCCATTGACGCCGTGTTCACGATATGTCCCTCATACGCAGGATCGTCTTTGGCGCAAGCCAGCATCAGCGGTGTGAAGACACGCACGCCGTGAATCACACCCCAGAGGTTCACGCCTAATACCCATTCCCAGTCTGCTTGCGTGCTCTCCCAAACCAGACCACCGGCACCGACGCCGGCGTTATTGAATACCAGATGCACTGCACCGAAGCTGGTCATCGCAGTGCGCGCCAGCGCTTCGACCTGCTCGCCTTTACGCACATCACAAATTTGCGTAATCACTTGTGCACCTTGTGCTTCAAGCTCTGCTGCAGTTTCTGCGAGGCCTTCCTTCTGCACATCCGCGAGTACCAGACGCATGCCAAGCCGGGCACCGACGCGTGCGAACTCACGACCGAAGCCACTGGCGGCACCCGTGATGACGGCGACTCGCTGGCTGAAATTTTTCATCATGACCTCAAATCAGTTTGACCAGCTGCTTGCCGAAATTCTTGCCGCGTAACAGCCCGAGGAAAGCATCGGGTGCCGCACCCAATCCCTCGGCAATCGTTTCGCGGAAAATCAGTTTGCCTGCAGCGACCAGCTGGCCGAGTTCACCCAAACCTTCGGGCCACAAATCCATGTGCTCGGACACGATGAAGCCGCGCATGGTCAGACGCATGGAGAGCACTGCATGCAGATTGTGTATCGGCATCGGTGCGCCATCGTAGCCGGAGATCAGTCCACACAAGGCAATTCGTCCATACGGATTCATGCGCGCCAGCGTCGCATCCATCACCACGCCGCCCACGTTTTCAAACAGACCATCGATGCCATTCGGTGCGGCTGCTTTTACTTCACGGAACAGATTGCCGCCTTTGTAATCGATGCAGGCATCGAAGCCCAGGGTGTTTACCACGTAATCACATTTTTCTTTACCGCCCGCGATGCCGACCACGCGGCAGCCGCGCAAGCGCGCCAGCTGACCGACCACGCTACCCACCGCGCCGCTGGCCGCAGAAACGGCAATCGTGTCGCCGGCTTTGGGCGCAATGATTTGGGTCAGGCCATACCATGCGGTCATGCCCGGCATGCCAACTGCACCCAGATAAGCGGACAGCGGAATGTGGGTGGTATCGACTTTCTTCAGCAGGCTGCCATCGGAGACAGCCACTTCGGTCCAGCCGAGCATGCCAACGACCTTGTCACCCACTGAAAATTTCGGGTGCTTCGATGCGATGACCTCACCCGCGGTGCCACCGATCATCACTTCATCCAAAGCCTGAGGCGCGGCGTAACTCTTCACGTCCTCCATCCGCATACGCATGTAGGGATCGAGCGACAGGTAGTGATTGCGAACGAGGACCTGCCCGTCAGCGATGTCAGGCAGTGGTACGGATTCAAGACGAAAATTGTCAACACTCACCACACCTTGTGGACGTGAAGCGAGGACGATACGCTGGTAGTTACTCATCAGATTCTCCGGTTCAGAGTCGGTTGGCGGCATCGAGACGCTTCAGGTATTTGAAAGTACCCATCGCTTTGGCCACCAGTTTTTCATGGGTGTGCAATTCAGCTTCGCAAAAGCACATCGTGGTTGATCGGTGAAAGGCATGACCGCTGGCGATCAAACGGCTGCCGGGCGAGCCGGCAGGCTGCAAAAAGCTGGTTTTCATTTCCACGGTCACGCCCGCGCGCGATTCGGGGTCGAGTGAGCGGCCTGCCAGCGACATCACCACATCCAGCAGCGTCATGATCACGCCGCCATGGGTCACGCGCCAGCTGTTCATATGGCGCTCGGACAGATCCAGTGCGATCTGCGCCCGACCGTCGGCCATACCCAGAAACTCCACACCGAGGTCGGTGAGAAAGGGTATCTCGACCGGGAAAGCCTGCTTTTCCATCAGCTCAGTACCGCCGATACACCCCCATCAACCGCCAGCGTCTGACCGGTGATGTGTTTGCCGGCATTCGTGGCAAACAACAGCACGGCGCCCTTCAGGTCCTCATCATCACCCAGTCGGCGCAGCGGTGCGCGTGATGCCATTTCATCGGCGCCCAGTTTTTCCAGCAACCCATGCGTCATTTTCGAGGGGAAAAAGCCGGGCGCAATCGCATTCACCGTAATGCCGTACTGGCCCCACTCGCCCGCCAGTGTCCGAGTGAAATTGATGACGGCCGCTTTCGAGGTGTTGTAAGCAATGGTCTGCATGCCAGAGGCACCATTGCCACCAAGACCCGCTATAGAAGCGATGCTGATAATGCGACCCGAGCGGCGCGGAATCATCGACTGCTTGCCGATCGCCTGCGAGAGCAGAAAAATACTGCGTACGTTCAGGTTCATGACCTTATCCCATGCCTCCAGCGGATGATCTTCAGCCGGCGCACCCCAGGTCGCGCCCGCATTGTTGACCAGAATGTCAACATGACCAAGCTGGCCCAGCGCCGATTGCACAAAGCCGGGTATGGCATCGGCCTTACCCAAATCAGCAGCGATCGCTGTTGCCTTGATACCTCTCTGCGTAAGATGCGCAATGGCTTCATCCAGTTCGGTCTGTTTACGTGAGGTGATCACGAGTGAGGCGCCCTGCTCGCCCAGCGCTTCGGCGATTTGCAGACCCAGTCCGCGCGAACCGCCGGTGATGATCGCTGTCTTGCCCTGCAGGTCAAATAATTCCCGGATGCTGTGCATGTGATGTCTCCTCAGTTCACTTCATAGTCCATGCATTGGCGCGCTGCGCGCACGGCGGCAACGAATGGCTTGAGCGCGACATGCTGTGGATGGTTCTGATAAGCGTCCAGTGCCGCGACGGATTCGAATTCGGAATACAGCACCACGTCATACGTGGCCTCCAGCCCGTCCTGCGCGAGCGCGACTTCGAATGCGCCCATGCCGAGAACGATGTTGGCGCACTCGTCCAGCAGGGATTTCATTTTGGCTGCGTTGGTGGCTTTGTCAGCGCCTTCTGCATGCTCTTTCAGTTGCCACATCACGATATGTTTGATCATAGAGAACTCATCTTCAAAATCATTTACAAAACCATCTTCAAACTCATCTTCAAAACCAGTTGTTCTGCATTCGCAATGTCGTGTCGTCCAGCGCAGAGAGCAAGTCAAGTTGCGCATCAACGCGCGGTAATTCCCAGCGGAAGAACCACTGACAGGCCTGTAGTTTGCCCGCATAAAAATCAGCGTCCTCTTGGCTTGCGCCACATGCCACGATCGATTGCTCCATCCAGATCCACGCCATCACCAGATGGCCGAAAGCTTCCAAGTAGACGGTTGCATTGGCCAGTGTAAGGTCGGGGTCGCCGCTCTGATGCAGCAAGGCAGTGACATGCATCAGTCGGTCCCAGCGCGACGCAAGTGCCGACACGAGCGCCGGATCATCACTCCTCGAGAGCGTCTCGCGGATTGTTGTGTCCAGCAGTTTAAGCGCTGCGCCCTGCTGCATCACGACCTTGCGGCCGAGCAGATCCAGCGCCTGAATTCCGTGGGTGCCTTCATGAATGGGATTGAGTCGGTTGTCGCGATAAAGCTGCTCGACATCGTATTCGCGTGTGTAGCCGTAACCACCATGCACCTGGATGGCGAGATGATTCGCTTCAAGACACCACTGCGAGGGCCACGATTTGGCAATGGGCGTAAGTATGTCCAGCAGCAGCGTGGCTTGCTCGCGTGCTGAGACGTCTTCCGCGGTTTTTTCTTCATCCACCAGTCGCGCGCAATACAGGATCAGCGCAAGACCACCTTCGACATAAGCTTTTTGCGCGAGCAGCATACGTCGGACATCGGTATGTTCGATGATGGGGATTTGGGGTCGCGACGGGTCTTTGTTCGCAGCGTGTCTTCCTTGCGGACGATTGCGCGCATAATCGAGCGACTTCAGATACCCGGAATAGCCGAGCATCACCGCACCCAGACCCACGCCGATACGTGCCTCGTTCATCATGTTGAACATCGCGGCGAGTCCCTGATGCAGCGTGCCGACCAGGTAGCCGACAGCGCCCGCCTGTCCGCCGGGTCTGAACTTGCCTTCGCCAAAATTGAGCAGGCAGTTTGCGGTACCGCGATAGCCCATTTTGTGATTGAGCCCGGCCAGCGCGACATCATTGCGCTCACCGAGATTGCCGTCATCATCCACCAGCCATTTCGGCACGATGAAGAGCGAGATACCTTTCACGCCGGGGATCAGCTTGCCATCGGGTGCGGGGACTTTGGCGAGCACCAGATGAATGATGTTTTCCGAGAGTTCATGGTCGCCTCCCGAAATCCACATTTTGTTGCCGTGCAGGCGGAAGCTGCCATCATCAGCAGGCTCGGCACGCGTGACGATATCCGACAAGCTGGAGCCGGCCTGGGGTTCGGACAAACACATGGTGCCGAAAAAACGGCCGGCCAGCATCGGCCTGACGAAACGCTCTATGTGTTCCGGTGAGCCACATTTGAGTAGCGTATTGGCATTGCCAATCGTGAGAAAAGGATAGGCTGAGGTACTGACATTGGCGCCCTTGAACCAGGCAAAGCCGGCTTTTTCGATAACACAAGGCAGTTGCATGCCGCCGAAGGTCTCATCCTGTCCCGCGGCCATCAGACCGGCATCACAAAAAGCCTTCAGCGCCACGCTGACTTCGGGGATCAGGTGAACCCGATCGCCGTCGAAGTGCGGCTCGTTCTGGTCTGCTTTTTTGTTGTGGGTCGCAAACTGCTCGGTTGCGATCTGCTCGCACAAATCGAGCACCGCATCAAAGGTTTCCCGATTGTGCTCGGCAAATCGCGTACGTCGGGTCAGCGCGCCGACGTCCAGCCATTCGTACAAAAGAAAGTCCAGGTCGCGCCTGGACATGATCTGGGAGCTCATGGCCTGCGCCGGTAAAGCCAGTCAGCCGATGTCAAACCACTTCGAACAAACCGGCAGCACCTTGTCCGCCGCCGATGCACATTGTGACGACAACGTATTTGGCGCCGCGACGCTTGCCTTCAATCAGCGCGTGGCCAGTCAGTCGTGCCCCGGAAACGCCATAAGGATGACCGACGGCGATTGCGCCACCGTTGACATTGAGCCGATCCATTGGAATGCCCAGCGTGTCGGCGCAATACAGCACCTGCACGGCAAAGGCTTCATTGAGTTCCCACAGACCGATGTCTTCCACCTTCAGTCCGGCTTTTTTCAGCAGCTTGGGTACGGCGAACACGGGACCGATACCCATCTCGTCGGGCTCGCAGCCAGCAACGGCGAAGCCACGGAAAATGCCCAGTGGTTTTTTACCGGCTGCAGCGGCGGCTTTGTCGCTCATAACGATTGCCAGTGACGCGCCATCGGAAAACTGGCTTGCATTACCCGCAGCGATGACGCCACCAGGGATCGCAGTGCGAATCTGCGACACACCTTCATAGGTGGTGTCGGCACGAATACCTTCGTCGGCAGTCGCGGTGACTTCACGCGTAATGATCTGACCGGTATCCTTGTCGGCCACTGCCATGGTGGTCTTGACCGCAATGATTTCGTCGTCGAATTTGCCTGCCGCACGTGCTGCCGCAGCGCGCTGCTGGCTTTGCACGCCATACTGATCCTGGCGCTCGCGGCTAATGTTGTAGCGTTTGGCCAC
>JACCDX011537748.1_pt1 | contig 17857 bp, 10 predicted proteins | sample 7449681 | NCBI WGS metagenome assembly JACCDX01 (sample SAMN15323450, study PRJNA562643) | freshwater metagenome | isolation source: river surface water | place: USA:Blue River Watershed | collected 2017-08-18
CCTGCACCGCCGGTTCGCCGCCGCGCTCTTCGCGCCGCTCGCACTTTCCGCCCAGTCGCTGCCCCCCAAACCCGCCGCCGCACCCGCCGCGACCGACGCCGTCGTGCTCTCGCCCTTCGAGGTCTCCGGCAACCCGAACGACTCCTACGAGGCCACCAACACCAATTCCCTCACCGGCATCAGCACGCCGCTCAACAAGGCCCCGCTCGATGCCCGCGTGCTCACCCGCACGATGATGGACGAGCTCGGCGGCGGCGACGTCTTCCGCCTCCTCTCCGACTACGGCGGGCTCGGCGCCATGCTCTTCGGCGGCGGCAACGAGGACCAGCGCGGCATGCAGGAAGGCGACGCCGCCCAGCCCGGCGCCTACAACGCCCGCGGCTTCTCCATCGGCGAGCCGCGGCGCGACGGCTTTCTCCGTTCCTCCACCGCCGGCTTCAACGGCTTCGACGTCGAGAGCGCCGAGGCCGTCAACGGCTCCAACAACCTCCTCTACGGCTCCGGCGATCCCGGCGGCATCGTCGTCATCAACACCAAGCGCGCCCGCGTCAACCAGCGCTCCGCCACCCTCAGCACCAAGTTCGACTCCGAGGGCTCGCACACCTACACCGGCGATTTCAACGTCGGCTCCCGCCGCTTCGCCGTCCGCCTCAATCTCCTCGAAAACGCCGACCGTTACTACCGCCCGATCCTCGGGCTCGATCAAACCGGGGTGCAGGCCGCGGTCACGCTCCGGCCCTGGCGCTGGATCGGCATTTTCGCCGACTACCGCCGCTACGAGCGCGCCGCGATCATCGCGAGCGGCGCCACCCTCCGCACGCCCGCGGGTTTCGTCCTCAGCAACGGCGTCACGATGGACAACCAGTCGCCCGCCTACATCACCGGCTTCGGCGGCTCCGCGCTGCTGAACAACCTGATCACGCTGCGCAACCAGGACTCGCTCTCCGGCGTCGTGCCGCGCCAGCACTGGATCAACCAGGCCAAGGGCGTCACCGTCGACCTCACGCCGCACCGCGATTTCGCGTTTCAGTTCCGCTACAGCCACGACGACCGCATCAACCGCGCGCTCTCGCCGCTCAGCACGCAGTTCCTCCATCCCGATCTGCCGACCAACCTCGCGACCGACGCCAACGGCGCGCCACTCCGCCAGTGGGCCGCGTTCACGTCGCTCGGCGGCTCGCCTTTCTCCACCGGCGCGCACGGCTACAAGTTCACCGCCGTCGGCCACCGCGATCTCGGGCGTTGGGGCGATCACCGCCTCAGCGTCTTCTACTCCCGCCTCGATTCGTGGACCGTCAGCCGCAGCGCGCGGTTTTACGAAATCAACGCCGACGGCTCCTGGGTCCGCAACGAGGCCAACATCCGCAACGCCGACTCGGGCCGCACCCTGATGCCCGCGATCTGGCGCCCGATCTTCTCCACCGCGATGCCGGGCAGCCTGAAGTGGCCGCAGGACATCATCACCCATCCCAACGGCAAACGCTACGCGTGGGACACCTCGGTGGCGCCCGGCACGGTCCCCGCCACGCCGATGAACCCCGAGGGCCTCGGTGGTCCGCTCAACGCGCTCGGCCAACCCACGAGCACGGCCTTCTCCAACGACGACACGACGGAGAAGGGCTGGGGCACGGGCTTCACCAGTTCGTTCTGGAAAGGCCGCATCGACACCCTCATCGGCCTCCGCTTCGAGAACGCCTCGACCGTGCGCACGACGACCACCGTCGCCCGCGGCCCGATCGACTACGCGAGCCGCACGTATGGCGTGGTGTTCGACACGCCGCTCCGCGGTCTGCGCGGCTACGCCAATCTCTCGCGCAACGCCAAAATCAATTTCGCCACCGACCGCGACGTGTTCAACAACCTGCTCCCGATCGGCAAGGGCGAGACCAAGGAGGCCGGCCTCAAGCTCTCCCTCTGGGATCACCGCCTTTCCGGCAACGTCACCTACTACCAAACCTCGGGCTTCAACTTCGCCGCCACGCTCGGCGGCATCCGCGACGACGTCGACCCCAACGGCATCAACGGCCGCAACGGCGGCGCGGGCTACGTGTTCAGCCGCGTCTCCGACGGCCTCAGCGCCAGCCTGAGCGCGCGCCCCCTCAAGCCCTGGCAGATCACCTTCAGCTGGGCGCAGGCCAATGGATCCGAGCGCAGCGACATCGCGCTCCCGATCTTCTACAACGACGAGTTCAACACCACGACCGTCGGCGGCCAGCAGGTCGTCGCCGTCCGCAACTCCGCCAACAACTCGCTCTCGCCCCTCCTGGTGCCCGTCGATCCGGCCCAGCCCGCCGGAGCCATGACCGAACTTTCCGTCGCAATGATGAAGGACCGCACGAGCCCCTATTTCGCCAACCTCGACCCCGACTCCGGCGCGATCCTCAACTCGCAGGCGCTCGGCCTCCGCACCACCGGCGTCGGCACCACGAAGACCGGGCTCCCCATCAGCGCCCACCAGCTCGGTTTCGTCCCGCCGCTGCCGGAAATCATCGTGCGCAAATCCGGCGAGGCCACGTCCGGCTACTCGGAAAACTCCTTCAGCATGATCAACCGCCTGCAGGTGAGCGAAGGCCGCTTCCGGGGCCTCGTCGGCGGCCTCGCCACCACCTACGCGCGGAACTTCCGCGGCTACATGTATACCGACGCCGCCGACGGCAATAAACGGAAACTCTTCTACTACCCCGACAAGGTGCAGAACAACGTCTTCCTCGTCTACCGCTTCAAGGGCTTCGCCAAATCCCAGATGACCGTCCAGCTGAACATCGACAATGTCCTCGATCGCCAGCGCGTGCTCGCCCTCCCGCGCAGCACCAACGGCACCATCCGCTACTTCCAATACCAATACTCCCCGCGCAAGACCGCGCTGACCACGAGCGTCACATTCTGAGCGGCCACGCCCTTCGCCCACGCTCCGTCCGAACCCTACCCACCGTGCTCCAAGGCATCTTTCCCGTCATCCCGACACTCTTCACCGCGCGCAACGAGCTCGATCTCGGCGCGCAGCGCCGCGTGCTCCGTTTTGCCCTCGATGCCGGCGCGCAGGGCATCGTGTTTCCGGGCGTGGCGAGCGAATACAGCCATCTGTCGCTGCCCGAGCGCGAACAGTTGCTGGCGCTGGTCGCGGAGGAGGCCGGGGGGAAAGTGCCGCTCGTCGGCGGTGCCAGCGCGCCGACCGCCACCGACGTAGTCGCCGCCGGCACCATCGCGATGAAGCACGGCATCCGGCACCTGATGATCATGGCGCCCGTGGGCCTGTGTTCGGAGGTCGCGACACATCGCACGTTCTTCCAGCACGTCGCCGCCAGGTTGCCGGGAGCGGAGATCATCTTGCAGAACGCCCCGACGCCCACCGGCGCGGGACTCGGCGCCAAAGCCATCATCGAGATCGCGGCCGCGGTTCCGACCATCACCTACATCAAGGAAGAGACGCTGCCCTCCGGTCCCGCGATCACGGCGCTGCACGCGGCGAACCTCCCGAGCGTGCGTGGGGTGTTCGGCGGCGGCGGCGCGCGCTACATCATCGACGAGTTGGACCGCGGCGCCTGCGGCGCGATGCCTGCGGTGGAGCTGACCGACCTCCATGTGGCGCTGTGGAAAGCGTATTCGGGCGGGGATCGGGCGGAGGCGCGGCGGCTTTATCGCCTGAGCCTGCCGCTGCTGGTGTCGCAGGCGATCTATCGCATGCGGCTGACCAAATACGTGCTCGCGCGCCGCAACATCGCCGACGCGCTGCACGTGCGCGCGCCCCTGCCGGAGATGGACGCCTTCACGCAGCGTGACGTCGACACGATGCTCGCGGACCTGCGGACTGAATTTCCGGCCCGGCCATGACGGCCAAGATTCCGCACCTGCGCTGGGGGATCGCCGCGCTGCTCTTCTTCTCCACGGTCATCAACTACGTCGACCGGCAGACGCTGTCGGTGCTCGCGCCGGTCATCACGAAGGAACTCGGCATCTCTGACCTGGAGTATTCGCGCGTCCTCACCGCCTTCCTCGCGGCCTACACCGTGATGTATGTCGGCTCCGGCTTCCTCGTGGACCGCTGGGGCGCGCGCGTGGCGCTGAGCGTTTTCATCGTGTGGTGGTCCCTCGCCAACATGTCGCACGCCCTCGTGGCCGGCGTCTGGTCCCTTGGTGTGCTGCGCTTCCTGCTCGGCCTGGGCGAGTCGGGCAACTTCATGGCGGCGTTTCGCGTGGTGAGCGAATGGTATCCCGCGAAGGAGCGCGCGCTGGTGCACGGCCTCATCCAAGGCGGCGCGGCCATCGGCGCGATCATCACGCCGCCGGTCGTCACGTGGATTTACTCGCTCTACGGCTGGCGGCCCGCGTTTGCGATCACGGGGGCGCTCGGGTTCGTGTGGCTGCTGTTCTGGCTCCTGCTTTACCACTCGCCGGACAAGCATCCCCGGATCACCGACGCCGAGCGGGCGCTCGTGCCCGCCGAGGCGGCGCCGACGGACCGGACGAGCAAAGTGACATGGCGGCAACTCGCGCGCTATCCGCAGATGTGGGGCCTGATGGCGGCGCGCTTTCTCTCGGACCCCGTGTGGTGGTTCTATCTCTTCTGGCTGCCCAAGTATCTCGTGGAGCAGCGCGGCTTCACGATGGTCGAGATGGGGATGCTGGCTTGGATTCCATATCTGGCGGCGGATCTCGGCGCGCTGTTCGGCGGTTGGCTCAGCGGTCGATTCATCGCCCGGGGGAAACCGGTGCTGTCGGCCCGCCTGAGCGTGATGTTGCCGTGCGCCCTGCTCATGCCCGTGTCGCTCGCGATTCACCATGCGCCGTCGCGAGCCGCGACGATCGCGCTGATTTGCGTGGTGACCTTCGCGCACATGGCCTGGAAGACGAATCAGAACACGCTCACCAACGATCTCTTCCCCAAGCATCTCATCGGCGCCACATCGGGCCTGCTCGCCTTCGGCACGGGGCTCGGCGGCACGCTCTTCGTCTGGATGACGGGGCAGGTTGTCCAGGGCTTCGGCTACGCTGCCATTTTCGTCGTCATGGGCCTGATGCATCCCGTGTCCTATCTCGTCACCCGTCGCTTCGTCCGTCAGCCGGTCGCCGCCTAGCGCCATGCGTATCAAATCCGTCCAAGCCATCCCGGTTCGATTGCCGCGTGACATCGCGCGTTCGCGCGGCACCGCCGGCTCGCCGACCTCGCTCAGCGGCGAAGGCGCCTACCGCTGGTCCACCGCCTACCCGGTGCTCTACTCGGAAAACTTCGAGACCGCGCTCGTGCGCGTGGAGTTGGAGAACGGCCTCGTCGGCTGGGGCGAGGCGCAGGCGCCGCTGGCGCCGGAAGTCGCGTGCAGCATCGTCACCCACCTGCTGCGTCCGGCGCTCGAGCGCGAGGAATTTGACGGCACCACGGAACGGATCCCCGCGCTGTGGGACCGCATGTATGCCACCATGCGCGTGCGCGGCCAGAACGGCGGGTTCATGCTCGATGCGATGAGCGGGGTGGATCTCGCACTCTGGGATCTCGCCGGCAAACTCGCCGGGAAACCCGTCTGCGCGCTGCTGAGCGCCGCGCCGAAGCTCCGCATTCCCGTCTACCTCAGCGGCACGTCCGGCCAGGGCGCGGCAGAACGCGCCGCCTTTGCCGCGCGCTACGCCGATGAAGGCATTTCCGTGGTGAAACTCTACTACGAGAGCGAGTGGCAGGACCTGCTCGCCATCGCGGATCGGCTGCCGGCCGGGATGCGGTTCGCGGTCGATGGCCTCTGGCACCTGCCGCCCGATCGCGCCGTCGCGATGGGTCGTGACCTCGATGCGCGCAATGCGCGCTGGCTGGAGTGCCCGCTCTATCCCGAGGAAGTCGAAGCCCACGCCGCCCTCGCCGCCGCCATCCGCACGCCGCTCGCGCTCGGCGAGAGCTACCGCAGCCTGCGCGAGCTGCAGCCGTTCTTGCCCAGCGTCGGCGTCCTCCAGCCGGATCTTGGTCGCTGCGGCATCACCGGTTCACTGCGCATCGCCGCCGCCTTCCCCGGAGAAATCGTCCCTCACCTCAGCATCGCGATGGGCCCGCAGATCGCCGCCGCGCTGCACTTCGCCGCCGCCGCGCCGAACTGCTCGCTCTGCGAATTCAACCCCCACGTCTTCGACTCCGCGAATAGCTTCCTGCGAACCCCGCTCACGCGTAAAGGCGGCGAGTATCACGTCTCCGAGGCGCCCGGCCTCGGCATCGAGTGGAACGCGCGCTTCGACGAAAACTTCGCATGACGGCACCGGCCTCCGCCTCGGCTCCTCGATTCCTCAGCTGCGACTGGGGCACCTCGGCGTTTCGCCTGCGCCTCGTCGAGGGCGCATCCCGTCGGGTCCTCGCCGCGAGCCGCAGCGACCAAGGGATTGCGGCCACTTTCGCCGCGTGGAAGACCGCCGGCGCCCGGCCCGCCGATCGTTGGAGCTTCTTCTCGCGCATTCTCGCGCAGCATCTCACCTCGATCGCCGATGCAAACGGCGCCGCGCTCGCGGGCCTCCCGCTGGTGATCTCCGGCATGGCCTCGTCGTCGATCGGCATGCGCGAGCTTCCCTACGCCCGGCTTCCGCTGGCGATCGACGGCTCGGGCCTGGCGGTGGAACACGTCGCCGCGCGCGGAGAATTCCCTCATCCAGTCGTCATCATTTCCGGCGTGCGCAGCAGCGACGATGTCATGCGCGGCGAGGAAACCCAACTCATCGGCGCCTGCGCTCTCGGCGCGACCCCACCCGCCGCGCCGGAGCGTCCCCGCGTGTTTGTTTTCCCGGGCACGCATTCAAAACACGTCGACGTGCGCGGCGCCCACGCGATCGCCTTCCGGACCTACATGACGGGTGAGTTTTTCGAACTGCTCTCGGCGAAGAGCATCCTCGCCAACTCCGTGACGCCCAGCGCCGAACTCGGCACGCCGGAAAATCTCGCGGCCTTCGCCGCGGGCGTCCGCTCCGGTGCGGCGGGCAACGTGCTCAACGCCGCGTTCCACGTCCGCACGCGCGCTCTCCTCGAGCAGGCCGCGGCGACGGCGAATTACCACTATCTGAGCGGCGTGCTGATCGGCGCGGAGGTGCGCGAACTCGCCGCCGCGGACACCCCCATCACGCTAGTCGGCGCCGGCCCGCTGCTCGCCGCCTACCAGCACGCGTTTCAGGCGCTGGGCGCCCGCCCGCCACTCGCGTCGCTGGATGCCGACGACTGCTTGATCGCCGGGCAGCTCACGGTTGCGACGCGGCTCGGACTGCTCTGACGCCATGACCTTGAAAGCGATATTGCCGGATGCTCTCGCCGAACGCCTTGCCCGCTCGGGGGTCGTGGCCGTCGTGACCGTGGAAGATCCCGACGACGCCGTGCCGATCGCCCGCGCGCTGCTCGACGGTGGCGTCGGCGCGATCGAACTCACGTTCCGCACCGCCCGCGCCGCCGAGGCGATTCGGCGCATCCGGGCCGAGGTCCCGGACATCCTCGCCGGCGCCGGCACGCTGCTCACCCGCGCGCACGTGCGGGCGGCGCTCGAGGCCGGCGCGCTCTTCGGCGTGGCGCCGGGCTGCAACCCCGCGACGCTCGCCGCCGCGCGCGAGTGCGGATTGCCCTTCGCCCCGGGTGTCATGACGCCGACCGACATCGAGATCGCGCTCGAACACGGCTGCCGCGTGCTGAAATATTTCCCCGCCACGAATCTCGCGGGACCGTCCGCGCTGGAGACGATGGCGGCGCCCTTCGCGCACCTCGGCGTGCGTTTCATTCCGCTCGGCGGCATCAACCTCGCCTCGCTGCCGCAGTGGCTCGCCTCGCCGTCGGTCCTCTGCGTGGGCGGCTCCTGGCTGGCCCCGCGCGAGGTCATCCAACGCCACGACTGGGCCACGCTCCGGCAAAACGCCGAGCGCGCCGCCGAAGTCGCGCGCGCGAGGAAGTGAACCCGCCGCTTCTGCGCCGCCCAACCATCACGCTCCGTTCTCCATGAAGTCCTTCCTCTCCTTCGGCCTCGCCTGGTTGCTCGCGTCGCTGGCCGCGCTGCGCGCCGCTGATTCCAAAACACCCGGCCCGTCGGGTGACGATGCCGCGTGGCTGCGCGCCCGCGGCACGCTGATCTTTCACGACGCCTTCGAGCGCGAGGAGGACGGCAATCTCGCCAAGGCCATCGGCAACGGCTGGAACAGCGCCACCGCCGACCGCGTGCCGCAGATCAAGATGGCCGATCTCGACGGCGGCATTCTCAAGATCGCCAGCGCCTCGAAGGAGGCCGGCCACTCCGCCCACATCCATCACGAGGCAGGATTCGCGGACGGCGGCGCGGTCGTGCGTTTCCGGTTTCCCGGACTGACCAAGGGCGAGTCGCTCCAACTCGGTTTCGTGGACCGCGAGACGAAGGGCATCCATGCCGGGCACCTGTGCTACGCCAATCTCGCCTCTGGCGGCATCACACTCATGGATTGGAAGACCGGCGTGATGGACCTCGAGATCCGCCAGCGCCGCCAGCCCTACCTCGATCGCAGGGAGAAGCTGCCCGCCGACCTCGATGCCCTGCTCAAGACCAAGCAGATCACCGTGCCGTGGAAGGCGGACACCGCGTGGCACGAACTTGTCCTCGTCACCGAGGGCGACGAGATGCGCCTCAGCGTCGACGGCAAACTCCTCGCCCGCCACCGCTCCGCCGGCTTCGCCCACCCGATGAAACGCTGGTTCAGCTTTCTCGTGCCGAACACGGTCTGGATCGACGACGTGAAGATTTGGAAAGTGAAGTGACCCGCCGGCGTCGCCCATGCTCCCTCGCCTGACCCCGCACCTCGTCTGCGTTTCGTTGCTGCTCGCCGCCGTCGGTCCGGTCGCGCGCGCGACGGAAACGCGCGCCGGCACGATGACGGACCAACACCGCGCCTTTCTCGCCAAAAACTGCCAAAGCTGCCACGGGGCCGAAAAGCAGAAGGGCAAGTTCCGGGTGGACGACTTGCCGCTCGCGCTGACCGATCTGCCCACCGCGGAACGCTGGCAGAAGATCCTCAATGCGCTGAACGCCGGCGAAATGCCGCCCGAGGACGAGCCGCCGCCCGCGCCCGAGGCGAAGGCCAACTTCCTCGACGACTTGTCCCACGCGCTGGTCGCCGCCCGCCGGCGCCTTTCCGATCAGAAGGGCGTGATCGCCCTCCGCCGGCTCAACCGGCGCGAGTATGCCAACACGCTGCGCGATCTCCTCGGGGTGCACGTGGACGTGAGCGCGCTCCCCTCCGACACCGGCGGACCCAACTTCGACACCGTCGGCGCCAGCCTGTTCGTGAACGGCAGCCAGTTCGAACTCTACGAGGCGCTGGCGCACGAAGCGCTCGAGGAGGCTTTCAACGCATCGACCGCCGGTTCCGCGCCGAAGAAATTCCGCCACGAAACGGAAAAATCCCACCCGACCTTTCTGAAAAGAAACCGCGAGTCGCTCGACGCGGTGGACCGGGCCAACCGTTGGATAAAGGCCGTGGACGACGCCGCCGCGCGCCCGGAGAACGCCGCGCTCGTGGCCAAGCTCCGCGAGATCGCCCCGAGCGACGACGCCCTGCGCTACCACTGGCGAAAAATCCCCGGGGCTCCGGGCGCCAAGACCTTCGGCTTCAACGCGGAAGCGGAGGCCAATCCCGCGATCATCTACCGCACCCGGGACCGCACGGAGTTCGTGCGCTACGACGAGTATTACCTGACACTGCCCGCCCTCGACCGGGGCACCTACCTGACCATGCCCGGCGGCTACGGCGGCACCGGCTTCGCCGCGGATCAGGGGCTCGCCATGCCGAAAGATTTTTCTCCCGGCGACTACGTGGTCCGGATTCGCGCCGGCGCCGCGCCGGGCGCCCCGGCGGAGCGCCGCTTTCTGGAATTCGGGCTGAAGGGCTTCGCCGGCGCCGGCACGCCCGCCCTCAGCACCCACCACCTCACCGGCACGATCGAGGCCCCGGACGTAATCGAGATCCCCTTCACCTTCACGCGGCAAAGCGCCGAACGAAATCACCGCAATCTCTTCATTCGCGAACGCGGCGTCCTCGATGGCGACCGGACCCAGCAGCAGATCCGGGCGGCCATCGCCCGCAACGGCCACGGACCCGAAGTCGCGATCTGGATCGACTGGATCGAGATCGAGCGCGTGCCGGTCTCTCCCGAAACCATGGCGCCCGGGCTCCGCGCGTTGGATCTCCCGCTCGATGCCCGGGCCACGGACGTTTCGCCGGAAAAGCTCCGGAGCGTGCTCGCGCGGTTTGCCCAGGAAGCCTACCGCGGCATCCCGGCGCCCGCCGGCCTCGTGGATCGCCTGCTGCGGCTCTATGACTCGCGCCGCGGTGCCGGTGGCACGCATCGCGACGCCCTCAAGCAGGCGCTGGCCGCCGTGCTGTCGTCGCCTCGCTTTCTCTATCGCGCCGAGCCCGACACCGGCGCCGCGCGCCGCGCTCTCGACGGTTTCGAGCTGGCCACCCGGCTCTCCTATTTCCTCTGGGGCGCCCCGCCCGACCATACCCTGCGCGACCTCGCGGCCGCCGGAAAACTCCGCCAGCCCGAGATCCTCGCGGCCGAGGTAGACCGGCTGCTCGACCACCCGCGCTCCGCGCACTTCGTCCGCCCCTTTCTGGGCCAATGGCTGAGCCTGGACCGCCTCGATCTGTTTCAATTCAGCCGAAAGCTCTATCCCAGGTTCGACGACTCCGTGAAGTCGGCCGCTCGGCAGGAAGTCTACGAGACCTTCGCCGCCCTGCTGCGGGACAACGGCCGCCTCGGCGAACTGCTCGGCGCGGACCACGTGGTGATCAACGCGCTGCTCGCCGACTACTACGGAATTCCCGGCGTGACGGGCGACGCGTTTCGCAAGGTGCCGCTCCCCTCCGGCTCCCCGCGCGGCGGACTGCTCGGCATGGCGGCCATCATGGCGATGGGCAGCAACGGCCAGCACACGAACCCGGTGGAGCGCGGCGCGTGGGTGCTGCGCAAGCTGCTCCACGAACCGCCGCCCCCGGCGCCCGCCAACGTCCCGGAGCTCGCGCGCCTCGGCGCCCAGTTGCTCACCGCGCGCGAACGGCTCCAAATGCACCAGCAGGAACCGCAGTGCGCCAACTGCCACCGCAAGATCGATCCCATCGGCTTCGGCCTGGAGAACTTCGACGCGGTCGGCCAATGGCGCACGACCGACACCTACCAGGCCCGGGACGAGGCGGGCAAACCGCTCCCCAACGCGAAGAAGACCTGGACGATCGACGCCGGCGGCACGCTGCACAAGGGGCCCGCCTTCCGCGACTATTTCGAACTGCGCGCGATCATCGCCGCGAAACAGGAGAACTTCGCCCGCGGCTTCACCTCCGCGCTGATCGAATACGCCCTCGGCCGCCCGTGCGGCTTCACCGACGAGCCTCTGGTCGCGAGCATCGTCGCGCAGGCCGGGGCGAAGTCGTTCGCGACCCGCGAATTTGTCCACGCCTTGATCCGCAGCCCCGAATTCCTCTCCAAATGAGCCACCCCATGAACGCGCTTCGCAATCGCCGCGGCTTCCTGCGCACCGGCACCGCCCTGATCGCCCTGCCCATGCTCGAGTCGCTCGGCTTCCGCCGCTTCGCGTCGGCGGCGCCCGCGCCGGTCGCCGCTGCGCGCCCAAAGCGGATGATCTTCCTCGGCTTCGGCTGGGGCGTGACGGAGCAGTCGTGGTTTCCCGACGTCGCCCAGCAAGGCCCCGGCTACACCTTGCCCACCGGCCTGTCCCCGCTCGCCCGGCACAAGTCCGACTTCACGATCGTGCAGGGACTCGTGAACAAGGACGTCACCGGCGGCCACAGCGGCAGCACGTTCTGGCTCACCGGCGCCAACGAATTCGGCGCGCCGGGCCAAAGTTTCCACAACACCATCTCGGCCGATCAGGTCGCCGCCGATGCGCTCGGCAAGGAGACCCGTTTCGACTCCCTCATCTTGGACTGCGGCGCAGCGGCCAATGCGTCGGGGCACGGGCAGGGCCTCTCGCTTTCCTGGGACGCCCGCGGCAAACCGATGTCCGGGCCCAAGACTCCCGTCGAGGCCTTCCACCGCCTCTTCGCGCAGGACACCACGCCGCTCGAACAGCAGAAGGCGATGCTCCGGCAACGCCGCAGCGTCCTCGACAACGCCTTGGAGAGCGCCCGCGAACTCCAGCGCCAGCTCGGCAAGACCGACAACGCGAAGCTGGATGAGTATTTCCAGAGTATCCGGGACATCGAGACCCGGCTCAGCCGCGACGAGCGCTGGCTGGGCGCGCCCCGGCCCGCCCCGGGACTCCCGGAGCCGAAGCCCAGCCTCGCCGGCTACGAGGAAATCCAGCTGATGTATGACCTCATGGTCGCCGCGCTGCGCACCGACAGCACACGCGTGCTGAGCTACCGGCAGCCGGTGTCCACGCTGCTCACCAGCCTCGATGTCCGCATCGACGCCCACACGATGAGCCACTACCTCGGCAAGGGTCAGGAATACCTGGAAGCCTCCGAGAAACGCGATCGGGCGCAGAGCGAGTTGCTCGCCGGCCTGCTGGACAGGCTGAAGTCGACCCAGGAGCCCGACGGCAGCACCCTCTTCGACCACACGACCGTCGTCTACGGCAGCAACATCCGGACCGGCCACACGCTGGACAGCTGCCCCACGCTCCTTGCCGGCCGCGGCGCCGGCCTCCGGCTCGGACAAAACCTCGTCGTCGCGAAGGACACGCCGCTCTGCAACGCGTGGCTCACGTTGCTCCGCGGCTCGGGCGTCGCGGTCGAGCGCCACGGCGACAGCACCGGCCTGATCCCGCACCTGCTCGCCTGACGGGCACTTCGCGGACCGGCCGGCGTCGGGCAAGCGGTCCCCGCCCGTGCAGATGCCGGAAAGCGATACGCCCCCCGGCCCGCTCCGCGTGGGCGCGGCCAAGACCGACCAAGTCGGTCCGACCGGCCCCGATCAACAAACCCTGCGACGGGTTGGAAGCCGGTCAGCCGCGCGCGGTGGCCGCGCGCACGGCGTCGACCATCCGTTTCTGCCGCGCTTCGACCGTCGCCATGATGGATTTCACCTTCGCCTTTGCGCCCTTCGGGTCGCGGTGGATCGCCTCGAGCCGCGACCACAGCTGCGCGCCGTCCGTCTCGTCGACCTCGAAGAACCACTCGCCGGCGCCAAAATCCCGATACATCTGCCCCTTGCAGGTGTCCGTCGGCTGCCGCACGTAGAACGTCGGCGTGCCCACGTGCAGCGCGATCAGCGGCGAGTGGCATTCCACGCTCACCACGGCCTGCGCCTTCGAGTAGATCGAGGCCGCCTCGTCCGGCAGCCAGTAGGTGTCGCGCCACACGACGTTTTTCTTGATGTCCGCCGGCAACGGATCGACGAGCACCGCCTTGCCCATCTCCACCTGGTAGGTCATCTCCGCGCAGACCATCACCTTGTTTCCCGTGGCTTTCACGTAGCGCACGATCATGTCGCGCAGCTTGGCGTGGTCCTGCTCCGTCGTGCGGTCGTTGATCGCATCCTTGAGGCGGTCGTCCTGCGTCGGCGCCGTGTTGCGGATCTTGTAATACGGCGTGTAGCGCAGCCGCGGGATCACGCTGATGAATTTTCCTTCCTCCAGCTTGTTCGCCGCGAGCCAGGCGTAGCCTTTCGCGTCGTCGCGCAGGTGCATGCCGAGCTGCGCGTCCGGCCCGAATTCCACGATCGGCGATTTCACGCCCTGCGCCTTCAGGTAGTCGCGCGTGATCGTGTCGCGGCAGAAGAAGAACGCCGCCTTGTCCATGATCGTGCGCAGGTCCGCGCTCAGGTGCGTCGGCGGCAGCTTCAGCGCGCGCTCGCGCAGGCTCGCCAGCGTCCCGCCCTCGATGTCGCGCCCCTTGCCCAGGCCGGAGATCGGATCGTTGCTCACGCCGAAGACGCCCACCGGCTTGCCCGTCGCCTTCATGAAAGCCAGCGCGTGGTTGCTCGCCGGGAAGCCCGAGCCGGAGCCGCTCAGGTAAAGGTCCGCCTCCGCCCACGCCTGCTGCAGCGCCGGTGTCGTCGGTCGGTCGTCCTTCAGCGAGCCTTCCGCGATCTTCAGCCGCGGGTAGCCCTTGGTCAGCAGGTCGCGCGAGCCGTGCCCGAGGTTGCCCGGCCAGAGCGTCACTTCCGCTTCCGGAAAGTGTTTCTCGATCAGGCTCAGCGCGCCGGGCGTGTGGCCGATGTCGCCGATGTTCACGCTCTGCCACGACGAGCGGAGCAAGATGCGCGGCGGACGCCCCGCCTTGGCCGCGGCGGCGAATACCGGGGACGTTGCGAGTGCACCGGCGGCCGTCGCGGCCGCGGTTTGGGTGAGGAATTGTCGACGGTTCATAAGCGTGAGGGGGGAAAAGTGCCTGGCCGGCGGCATGCCGGTGTCCGGAGAAAAACAGCTGCGGCCGCGCGGTTCGATCTCCGTTTCGCAGGGGCCCGAGGGTGGCTGCGGCGGCGAGCGCATCAACGCCCGGCCGGCGCCGCGGTCCGTGCCATCGCGGTCCGCAGGTAGGCCGCGACATCGGCTACGAACACCGCGCGCGTGTCGGCGTGCACGCCGTTGAAGACGATGAACCGCCCCGTCGCGTCCCACACCGGGTGCTGGTCGATGCGGAACTCCGTCGTCAGCTTCGCGCTGTCGCTGCGCCGCGCCGGCACCCACGCCAGCGCCACCTCGGTCCGGTCCCGCAGGTCGATCAGCCGGAGCGGCACGGTGCCGTCCGGCCGTGCGATCGGCTCGTGCGTGTAGGCATCCGTCACGATGAACGGCAGCGTCGGGTGCATCGACGGATGCCCCGAGCCCAGCGGATGCACCGAGCGCAGGTTCGTCCCGTCGTAGCGCACGCTCACGAGGTCGAGTTCCTTGGTGCCGTCGCGGATGTTCAGGTTGATCGTGATGTTCTCCCCGTCCGGCGCCCACATCGGGTGGTGCCCGCCGCGCGCATACTGTTTCGGCGTCACCGCCAACCGGATGTCCGAGCCGTCGCCCTTCATCGTCACCAGCGTGAGCAAGCGCGGTCCGCCCTTCGGCGCCGCCGGATCGTGCCACCGCAGAAACGCCATCAACCGCGTGCCCTGCCGGTTCCAGCGCACCTGGAAGCAGTAGAACTCGCAGCGCTCCGCGTGCGGGATCTCCAGCTTCGGCACCGCCCGCTCGTAGATGTCGCGGATCGACGCCACCATGCGCGTCCCGCCGCCCGCAAGGTCCGTCACGAACAGCCCGTCGTCGGCCACCGGACCGACGTTCCGCCGCGTCTTCTCCTCCGGCAGCACCACGCCGTAGCCGACCTGGATGCGGCGCGACGCGATCAGGTTATACGAGGTCAGACGCGTCCCGTCCGGCGAGACCGTGAACACCGTCCCGTCGATCCGCCGCGACTTGCCCGTCGCCGGATCGAGGTGCACCGCAAACGGCGTCCACGTCGCCGGGTCGACGTCGTTGAAAAACAGGTCCGCATCCGTCCGGCCCCACTGCACGTTGGCGCCCATCTGCATCTCCCAGCCGCGAGAGGTCGCCACCGTGCGCTCGCGCCCGGTCTGCAAGTCCACCACCACGACCTCGCCGACTTCACCCGGCTGCGGCGTGCGCGTCTCCTGCGGCAGTCGGAAAAGCCCCGCGTAGCGCCCCGAGGGGCTGATCGGCGACGTGTCGAAGAACCGGTGGATGATCCGCCCCGTGGCAATCCGCGCCACCGGCACGCGCGCCTCGAAGTCCGCCCGCGGGAACCGCGCGAAGAACTCCGCCGGCGCCGCGGCCGTATCCGCCGCGGCCAGACGCCGCCGCCCCCCGCCCCCGAGCGCCGCCGCCGCCAGGCCGTAGCCGATAAAAGTGCGCCGATTCATGCCGAGGGTCCGGTGGTTTCGAGTGCCGTCGCGTCCGTTCTCAGAACGTCCCCTTGAGGCCGACATACCACGTCGGGCCGTAGTGGACGCGGTTCTGGATGATGCGGTCGCGCGGCGTGCTCGGGCCGTAGCGCACGTTGTCGTCGATCGCCTCGTTCACGTTCCGGCCCGACATGTAGACCGCCAGTTTCCGGTTGAGCCGATACTCGGCCGACACGTCCGCGCTGTTGCGGGGCAGCAGATACGCGAAGGTCCCCGGCTCCACGCCGGCGTTGGTGATCTGGCCCTGTTTCACCAGCCCGCGCAGGTTGACCGCCAGCCGCACCGTGAAGCGCTGCCGGCTGTAGGTCACGCCCCAGTTGCTCGTTTTGCCCACGAAACCGTTGAAGGTCGCCAGCTGGTTCCCCTCGAGGTGCTGCAGCGTCATGTTCGCGAACACCGTGAAGCCCTTCGCCCAGCCGGGCAGAAACGCCAGGTTCTGCCGGTAGTCGAACTCCATGCCCGACACCCGCGCGTCGCCGACGTTGCGCGTCGTGCTCACCAGGTAGCCGAGCGCCTCGCCGTATTGCGCGGGATCGATGCCGTAGGGCTCGAGCAGCTCGTCCGAGGCCGGCAGCAGCGACGTCCCGAAAAAGTCCGAGATGTCGCGCTGATACACGCGGGCCGAGAGGACGCCGCTCGACGGCTCGTTGAAATAATACTCCAGCGCCAGGCCGTAGCTGTCCGCCGTCCAAGGCTTCAAGTCGGGGTTCGTCAGCGTGATCGTGCGCGCCGTGCTCTCCGGGTCCGGCAGGTTCATCGACGGGAGGATATTGCCGAAATTCGGCCGGTTGATCGCCCGCCCGAACGACGCCCGCGCGATCAGGTCCGGCCGGATGAGATACGAGGCGCTCACGCTCGGGAAATACCCGTCGTAAGTGCGGTCCACGCTGGCCGCCCGCTTGAGGTAGGCGAGTTCCGAGCCCGCCAGGGTGTTGAGCGCCGCGCGCACCACCGGCCGGTTCTGCGCGTCGCGCACGATCCGCCCCTGCGCGTCGCGCTGGTAGATGCGGCTCGGGTCGATCAGCGGACCGTTGCCGACGTCGCGCGTCTGCTCGTAGCGCACGCCGCCGGTCAGCTGCAGCCGGCCGTTGAGCAACTTCGAATCGAGCCGCACGTAGGGCGCCCAGATCGTCTCCGTGATCGCCTGCGAGGTCGTCACCGTGCTCCGGTAGGCGTTCACCCGGTCCGTCTCCGTGTTCGCGAAGTAGCCCGGATTTTCGCGGTAGGTGCCGCCGATCTTGTCGAGGTCCATCCACTGCATGCGCGGGCCGAAGAGCAGGTCGCGCCCCGAATAGCTCGGGTCGAACCACTGCGCCGCGCTGTCGTCGTCCGTGCGCTGCACGCCGTCGCGGCCGAGGAAATTCGTGCTGTAGGTGGGCCGGTCGATGTCGCGGTGCTCCACCCGCAGGTCGACGCCGCCTTTCACCGTCAGCGGCACGCGCAGGTCGAAGTCGCGCTTCGCGTTCACATACGCCGTGCGCACGATCGCCGCGCTGTTGAAGGTCTGGCCCGACACGCTCTCGAGCCGGTAGTTGGCGAGGCTGTGGACGTCCGCCGGCCGCCCCGCCGCGTCGGTGATCGTCATCGCCTGCGGCCAATCTTCCGTCACCTGGTCGAAACGGATCGTCAGGTTGCGGTAGAAGGCGTTGTTCCCGAGGAAATATCCCTCGTTGGCGTAGTGGTTCGAGGCGCCGGAATACGCGCCGCCGAGGTTCCACTGCCAGATGCGGCCGTTGTGCCGCCAGCGCAGGCTCGGCGCCCAGCTCGTGCCGTTCTTCTCGCGCGCATCCGTCAGGATCTGCGCGAAACCCGCCCCGGCCGCCCCCTGCGTGAACGTGCGGCCGAACGACGCCACGCGGCCCACGTCGAAGTTGAGCTGCCGCACCCAGAACTCCGCCGTGAAATAGGAATACTGGAAACCCGCCGTCACCACGTCGTCCGGACCGATGCGCCAGTCGAAGCCCGCGCTCGCCGTGTTGCGCAGCGTGATCTTCGGCCGCTCCTGCAGGCGGTAGC
>JACCDX010536777.1_pt1 | contig 17856 bp, 18 predicted proteins | sample 7449681 | NCBI WGS metagenome assembly JACCDX01 (sample SAMN15323450, study PRJNA562643) | freshwater metagenome | isolation source: river surface water | place: USA:Blue River Watershed | collected 2017-08-18
AACATACTGCAGAGTTCTACATTCCATTTGGGGATGTAAAAATCAACAACTCCATTTTTGTTGCTAAGACAATATTCATTCATATAAATAAAGGGGTAAAATTCTTTTGTTTTCTTACTAAGGACAGGGTGTGGTTCAAAACAATGTATCTTGAGGTCTTTGATGGATGTCAAGAGGAGTGTTTTGACAAAACTTCCACCATTTGTTCCCACATCAATAAAGGCTCCGCCAGTGTATTGAACCTTGTGCAGGTAAAATAGCAAAGCTTCACAAAGGATAGCTAAATCAATATTATTGAGAGCATCAAAAGTATGAATCTTAAAACATTCTTCTAATCCCCCAAAGAACTGAGAGTTAAGTTTATCGATAATTTCCTGTGAATTCATATGATTAGAGTTAAACAAAATCTTAAGGTTAAGGAATCTAAATCTTCAATTCTAATTGATAAAAGGGCAATGAAAATACTTCTTGTAAAATCATGGATTCACAAAAAAAATAAGACTGGCATAGAGTTACTCTCAAAGTATTGGAATGCAACTCTAACTATTTCAGAAGATGAGGAATGTTATCAAAATGAATGGGATTTGGTTTTTATCCCAACAAACTATATTCCTCCCTGGGCTTTCCCTGCTGCAAAAAAAATAGTGTATGGTCCTCATTGTTTTATTCACCTGAATCATCCTTGGACACATTCTGAAAAATTTGATAGTCGTTGTTCCTACAATTTTTTATCACAATGGGTCTATGACTTTGTGCTTGAGCAAGGAGACCTCGGAGTTCAACCTGTCCTTCTTCCCTTTCCAGTGGACATTGAACGCTTTCAACCTTCCCCTAAAGAAATAGATGGGAAATACGAATGTGTTGTCTATTGTAAATATAGAGAGATTGAACTCTATCATCGTGTCTTTACATACCTCCAGTCAAAAAATATAAAGTTTTGCGTGTTTGATTGTCGTAGAAAATACAATGAAGAGGATTATTTACGAGAACTCCAATCAGTCAAGTTTGGAATTTGGATAGGCACCCATGAATCACAAGGCTTTGCGCTTCAAGAAGCTCTTTCATGCAATGTTCCTCTTGTTGTCCTGGAGGCAACAAGTATGTTTGATGAACGAAATGAACGTCAAGAAATTGCTTATAAAGCAGAAATTGGTAAATATAAAATGAAAGCAACCACATGTACATATTGGGACGAACGATGTGGATATAAAGACCCTTCCCTTGAAAAAACCCTTCAAAATATTGATACAATGAGGGAAACGTATGCATCTTTTCGTCCACGTGAATTTATCCTTGAACATTTGTCTCCTGAAAAATGTGCAAAACGATTTCAGTTTGTTCTTGGGCTTGAAGGCTAAAGCCAATACTCATCCATGTCTTAGAATGGAATTTACCTTCCTTGCAAAATCAGACTATGAAGAGATGGTTGCCTTAATGAATGAATATCGTGAAAATTCACCCTTTACACGCGAGCAATTTGAAGAATTTTTGGAAGAACAACCTTCAACGATAGAGATTTGGGTTGCAAAAGTCGATGGTAAGATTGTTTCGACTGGTAAAATTATGTATGAGAAGAAATTAATTTTCAATATGGCAACCTTGGCTCATATTGAAGATATTTGCACATTCAAAGCTCATCAACGAAAAGGATATGGAAAAGCACTTGTTCAACATCTTCTTCAAGAAGCAAAACGGAAGGGCTGCTATAAAGTCACATTGTGTTGCAATGAAGCCAATTCACTCTTCTACAAAGCATGTGGGCTCGAGGTGCGTGGTCTTCAAATGTCCCAATTAGTTTAGACCTTAAAGAAAGTTCCTAAAATCAGCTAGATATGTTTAAATTTCAACGTGAGTTTGGTCAACATAAGGTCTTCACGTATGACATGAACAAGTATAATTTTCGTGCGTATCTTGAGCGCTTGTATGGAACAAGTGACCTTGAGCATATTGATGCATTGAGTGAAGATTACAAAAAATTCGTATCAGGTGAGTATTCTGCACTTGAAAACAAAGAAACTGATCTTCAAAAGAAGTTCTACACTGATATCAAAACTCGTGATGAATACAAGCGTCTTTATATTTCGTTAGTGAAAGACATTTTTGAGAATTTTTTTCCAAATGAGAAAGCGTTAATCTATCAGAGTTTTCCGAGCATTCGGTTTCAATTCAAACAGAATATTGCTGTTCCTGCACATTGCGATTCAGACCATCTTGGAAAGCATCCTCTAGGTGAGAAGAATTTTCTTCTTCCCATAACGGAAATGAAGCGTTCTACGCGCTTGTTTATTGAATCTGAACCAAAGAAAGGTGATTACCAAGGTGTAGACTTAGACCAAGGAGAGCTTTTCTATTTTAATGGAAACACATGCATTCACAAAAATGAAACCAATGTAGAAGACTTTGTTCGTATCTCTTTTGATTTTCGTATTCTTACCCTTGATGATTACAAACGATATATCCTTGAAAATGAGATAACGCAAACAAATCCACGAGATGTTGATAAAGAACGAAAGCCAGTGAAAATGGTGGTTGGTGGGTATTATCAACTCATGTGGAAGAATAGTTCAGTAGACGAGAATCTGAATTGGTTTTCTATAAAATCTCCTATCATGCAAACGCGTCCAGTCTTTGGAAAAGAAGAAGCGGATGCAACACATGCATACATGACAACAGGTGACCCATTCTATACCGAATTCCGTGAGACAACTGCCCTTGAGAGTAAACTCAAAGAATATATTGGTGTAAAACATTGTTTCATGACGACAAGTGGAACAACTGCAATTATGGCAGCACTTCTTGCTCTTGGTATTCAAAAAGATGATGAAGTCATCGTTCCTAATTATACTATGATTGCAACAGCAAATGCAGTCCGTGCGTTGGGTGCTGTTCCAAAATTAGTGGATGTAAATTCTGAGACCTACACGCTGGATTTCGAAACAGTCAAAGCATCTATCAGCAATCGAACCAAAGTTGTGATTCATGTTTCTCTAAACAATCGGTCAACACAACTAAAAGAGATTGTAGAGTATTGCCATAGGAACAATATTCGTGTACTCGAGGATGCAGCTCAATCTCTCGGTTGTCGTTTGAACGGTCAGCACTATGGAACATTTGGTGATATAGCATGTTTTTCTCTGAGCACACCGAAAATTATTAGTACTGGTCAAGGTGGCTTTGTTGTGACGAATAACGACGAGTTGGCAGCCCATGTCTTTAAAATTAAAAATTTTGGTAGAAAATCTGGAGGCATTGAAGAATATTCAGAGTTTGGTTTGAATTTTAAGTTTACAGACCTTCAAGCAGTCGTTGGGCTCGAACAATGTAAAAAACTACCAGCTCGTGTAGAGCGGATGAAAGAAATATATGCTCTGTATTCTTCTGAGCTGGGAACCAAGAATGCTCAGTATGAACTGCTAGGAGGGCAAGGCAATCCAGAGTGGATTCCGTGGTTTGTAGATGTGCTGACAACAAACCGTTCAGAACTGATGACCTTTTTGAAGAAACATAACATTGATACACGCGTCTGTTATCCATCGATTCACGCTACAGAAGTATATGGGTTGGATGGACCCTATCCAAATACAGATAGAATCTCACAAAATGGGGTGTTTCTTCCTACACATTTTGCACTGTCTGATATGGAAATTCGCTATGTCGCTCATATTCTTAAACTGTATTACACCTGTTTAAAGTAAATGTAGTATAAGAAACAAGACATGGGCAAAGTGGGACCATTATTAACAGCATTTGATTCACCTCATTTGAGTGAATCCAATACTGGCTTAGGAAATGTACTCTTTCAAATCGCATCCACGTATGGAATTGCAAAATCAATGGAGATGGAGTTTTTCGGACGACATGTCTTTGAATTTTCTCAGAAATTACGAATCCAATTTGGGTTTCATCATGGAGAAACTATCTTTCGAAACTGTCAGAACAATTCAACGAGTCCAGTTGATGTAGTTGTCTATGAGGCACCGAACCATCATAAACTCTTTGATATAACGTTAGTGTCCAAGATTTTTCAACTCCGCAATCAATCACTTTTAACCCAGGGATATATGGAATCTCATGTTTACTTTGACACCTATGAGAAAGAGATTCGCGAGCTCTTTTCAATGGATGACGCATCAAAAACGTATTTACAAACAAAATATCCATTTTTATTTGACCCTGCACGCACACTCATTGCCATTCATATACGCACAGGAAACTCAATTGTTGAGATAGAAGAGAAGTACTATAGAAAAGCAATCCAGTTCATGCAGGAAACATTTCCAACTGCAGAATATGTTTTATTTACAAATGATCTAAGCAACACTCTTGTTCAAAGCCTCATCCATTCATTGCCGATTGTCCATCAAGTGCAGGAGCGTGAAGATTATTTGGAATTATGGGCATTTTCACAAACGAGTCATGCAATTTGTTGTTTTTCAACATTTTCTTGGTGGGGCTCGTATCTGATTGCCAATCCCCAAAAAAGAATTCTTGTTCCACAATCCTCTGTTGACTATATGAAAAACAAATACAATATCGATGAACAAAAAATCCGAACTGAATATTATACTCCAGAAACGCAAATTCTTTAAAGTTAAAGTAAAAGAGATTTAGTCTTGTAGATGAAAGAGATAGCGTTTCTTATAACAGGCGCCCATATCATTCCTGGAGCAACCCCCTTGCTCTATCGCGAACGATATCTTGAATATATGATAGCTTTGCATAAAGTATTTTCGTACAAAAAACCTGTCTATGGTGTATTGAGTGAATTTGATCCCATTGAATCCCCAATAAATATACCCCCATTTGACCTGTTTCCTTTTGAAACTCTCTGCAAATTATCGCCAAAAGAACTGGTTCATTGCAAAACAAAATCTCAGCGTGAATTTCTATCAATACAATCTTTAGTGCATACATTGCAAAATGATACAACACTTGATGATGACACATTTATTCTAAAACTATCAGGTCGGTATATACTTCTAAAAGATACAATGCTTCATCTTGTTGAACAGAATAAGGCAAACAAAGAGATTCAAGCCATTGTTTGTCTTACCAAAGGTGTCTACCCCATTCAACAATACACATTTTGCTTTGCAATGCGATGGAAATGGTTTCAACGATTCTACAACCGCCCCGTCGAAGAACTCGGGACAAAATGTGTCGAACGATTTATTATTGAATGTATAGAGCAAGAAAATCTTCAAGGAGCAACTCTATCGATTGATGAATTGGGCATTCTTTGCAATATTAACAATGAGAACAAATTTCAAATGTTCTAAAGTTTTCCAAAAAACACGAACAGTTAAAGGAATAAGAATCATGTTGTTTAGACAATCAAATGTTAATTCCATTTGAACAGGTATTTTATTACATTCAATCACTTGGTAAAAAGATAACAGGGATTCTTCATGTTGGTGCCCATGAATGTGAGGAACGGTATGATTATAATCGATTTGGTATTTCAGATGCGAATATTTATTGGGTGGAGGGAAATGAAGACAAAGTAAAGCAAATGAAACAAAAAGGAATTCAACACATATACTTGGCACTTGTTGATGAGACAGAACGAGATGTCGTGTTTAATATAACGAATAATGGTCAGAGTTCAAGTATTCTTGATTTAGATACACATGCCAAACATTATCCACAAATTGTTGTGTCAGAAACTCGTCCCATGAGAACAACTACACTTAAATCATTGGTTCAGCAAGAATCAATTCCAATTGAGACATGTAATTTTTGGAATTTTGATATTCAGGGTGCTGAACTTCTTGCTCTAAAGGGAGCGGAAGACAATATTCAACATGCAGACTTTATTTATTTAGAAGTGAATGTTGAAACATTGTACAAAAATTGTGCACTTTTATCTGAGATTGATGCTTTTTTGGCTGAGAAGGGATTTACACGCACTGGAATGAAGTTAGTCGATGAAGGTTGGGGAGATGCCCTCTATGTGCGCCTATGAGTGAGAAAATGAATCACTGTAGAGACGAACAAGTTCACCACGACCAATTGAATTTTGTCGTGCTGTATCTTGACTGATGGAATAATCAAGAGAATGAAATCGCTGGACCAAGACATTCATATCAATTGAAGCCTTAATCCAGTGCCAACTTTTGGGGCGCAAGGTGTCAAGTTCCAGAATGCGAAGTTCCCCACAATTTCCACCATACGCACGAATAGCAAAATCTGCACCTTGTGGGGGTGTAGGTTGTCCATTTTCATCAAGAGGACCATATCCAAGAAATGTCCAATGAGGATGTGTTAAAGGTAAATCTTCAAAGACTCGAGCTTGGTCCGATTTTTCCCAGATTTGAAAGCAGCATTTTGCCATCATAGGAGGTGAAAAGGCACAGGGCTCCAAAGGAATTTCGCTATCATGAACCAAATGAAAGAATGCGTCCAGTTTATTCTGGACACTCCTGCGACGGAACGTTCGTGGAACAATAAACGCAATGACAGAAGCAAAGTTTGCTGCATGATTAAAGAACTTTACGGCAAGTGAACTCACGCGTCCAAACGGAGGATTTCCCACCACAAGAATCTTTCCAGAAGTAGAAGGACCATAGGAAAAGAAATCTTGCGGTTGAATTTGAGGATGTTCTGGAGCGAGATCAATTCCGATTTTTTTGGGAGTTGGGATTTGCAGAAAGAAACTTCCATTTCCTGCGCTGGGCTCTACCACCAAATCCCACGAGTCCCATGGGTACCGAAGTCCAAGTTTTTGAAGACACTCTTTTGCAACAGAAGGAACTGTATAAAATTTATCCAGTCCCTCTTGACGAGTGATTGCCGTAGCCATCTAGTATAAATCTTTTCTCAAAAGGGTTTAGATGAAAGCGACACGAAAACAACGTTCATCCAAAAGAAAGACCCGTCGTCAAAGAGGTGGTCGTCGCCCTTGCCCCATAAGTAATGCTGGAGGTATAGGTCAACAAATTGTAAATATTTGGAAACTTACTCTAAAATACCTTCAAGAAGATTATGACGACGATTATCGGGGTGAACACCATTGGTGGACCGGTGGCTCTTGTAATTTATGGGTTTGGAAACATTGTGAGACGCATGACAATTATTCAGACAATCATATTGATGTATTTTGGAGAAATTTTGATAAGTATCAGATTGGAATAAAAGTGACACGAAATGGAAAAAATGCTGGAGTATTTAATTACACCGTGGATGAAGGATCAAATAATGAAATAGCCGATCAAATAGCAGGTTATATTGATTACGTTTATAATGATCGTTTGTATTGTGCACAGTTTGATTTACCATTTGCGTGGGCGGGTGAAAAACTTCGGCAAAGAGATTCAAGTTATGTATATACATTTGACTGTAATGAGATGAAATTTTGGAAAAAAAAGAATACTAATTATAAAATAACAGTTTATTGGCAAGATGATGATGTTTATAGTTGGACATTAATTTGCGATATCTATTGGGGACAAGAATTCCTTGGTTCAGAATCCATTTCTCTTGATTATAACAAGTTTTGTAATGATAACTTTTTTAGGGAAATGGCAGAAGCTCTTGATAATGTCTATGATGATTACTCTTATTCTCTAAGAAGTAAAATTTTGAAAAAAAAAAATTGATGCTTGGCGCAGCCTGAATACCTGCAGACCCCACAAGAACAATGTCAACGATTCGTGCATTTATCAACAACAAGCGTGTCTCTACTGGGCGCCCCATGAAGGATGGATCCTTCTTCCAAGCCTATCCTACTCATCAAGTCTTTGCAAGCCAGGATGAGTGGATGAATCATTGGAAAAAGACATCCAATACAACCTCTGCAGAGGAAGGCTATGAAAATATGCCTCCTCTCATTCCAGCCTCCAACGTGCGTTCCGCACCTGCCCCTGCCCCTGCTCCTTCTGCACCCCAGTCTGCAACCACCCCAAAGCAGTGCTGTGTCTGCACTGGTCCTATTGGTCAAGACCATCGTATGTGTCTTGTGAGCATGCTCCATTCTGGCGTGACTGATATTGTCAATGAGTGGCATCGTCAGTCTGGCTTTGATGTTCCCGCCACTCTTCCAACTCCTACCCCTGCTCCCTCTCCAGTCGAAGTGCCAAGGACGCCTCCTACTGCCCCTACACCCACCAGTCCTCCACCCCTCACGCGCAAGGGAAATCCCAAGCCAAAGATGGAAGATTGGAATTATGAAAAGACTCACAGCTTTGTAGCACCACCAGGAAAGTATTACATTGGAGACATCTGCTATTATCTTCAGGATTCCTTCTATGACGGTATCTTTGGTGGTCATGGATATGAATCGGGTCTTTACACGCGGAAATCAGATAACAGCTTCTTCATGGTAGACAACACCTCATGGGGTGATGGTGAATATAAGGGGACGGATGGATTTGGCTATGGTGTCGATGCAGGAATTATTGGCATTGTCTCCATGTCCCTTGGAGACGAATCGGATGTGTATGGTGGCAAGGTGCATGTCTTCAAAGAGCCTGTGCAAATTAAGTTTGGAAATGGGCTCTTCCGATTCTATTCGAACTCAAAGTATCTTGCTATTGATACTCATGGAGACAGCTACAATAGTGATACTGATTGGTAAACTCAAAGAAGAGTAAACCATCCAAAACCCAAACCCCAAAATAATTTTTTTGATTTAAGAACAAAGTTCTAAACACTCAAAATGAAGTGGCTTCTCTTTGGAGGAAATGGGTGGATTGCTGGACATATCAAACGCTATCTAGAAATGGTGCAAGAAGAAGTAGTCTCAACAACACGACATTTTGACTATTTAGACGATTTACAAGAATACATTGAACGAGTCAACCCTGATAGAATTGTCTGCGCAATTGGGAAAACATCTGGACCAGGATTTACCACCATTGATTATCTGGAACAAAAGGGAAAATTAGCAGAAAATCTGGAATCGAATCTTTTGCTTCCTGTCTGGATTGCGCAATCCTCAAAGGTCCCTATGTTATATTTTGGAACAGGATGTATCTATGAATTTAATGGGTTTCATACTGAAGAAGAGCGCAAAGGTTTCTTTGAAACAGATGCTCCGAATTTTACTGGAAGTTCCTATTCATGCGTCAAACGCACTACAGACTTACTTATGCAGGGCTTTCGTCATGTCTTGAATGCAAGAATCCGGATGCCAATCACATTAGAATCTTGTCCAAAAGATTTCATAACAAAGATTCTAACATACACCAAAATCACAAGCATTCGGAACTCCATGACAGTCCTTGAAGATATTTTACCCAGACTACTTGCAATTGTCTATGAAGGCAGAGAGCTAGGAACATACAATGCAGTGAATCCTGGTCCTATGACGCACAAGGAAATCTTGGACTTATTTGGACGAGATCCCAACACATACACTCTTGAGTCCCTTGAAGAGCAGAATCAACGCCTCTTATCAAGGCGCTCCAACAATATATTAGAGTGCATTAAATTACGAGGAACTTGTTCACGACTCCAAGTGTCAACACAAGAAAAATTTAGTATTGATGAGAATATTCCTGTTCTTTGTGAAAGTCTAGTGAGAATAATGAATTACCGAAAGCGCAAAACCAATCGCATTTTGGTGACAGGAGGATTTGGATTTATCGCCTCAAACTTTCTGAATAGCTGGATGAAAGAGTATCCTGATGATTTTCTTGTCAATGTAGACAGAGTTGATGTGTGCTCAAATCGCAGCAATGTTGTGAAGAAGTATGGTCTCCAATACCAAGAATATATTGCTGACATTCAAGATACAAAAGTTATGCGAGAAATACTCGAGCGGCACAACATTAATTATGTCTTTCATTTTGCTGCAGAAACGCATGTTGACAATAGTTTTGGGAATTCATTGAGTTTTACAAAGTCCAATGTTCTTGGAACTCATTCATTGTTAGAAGCCTGCAGGGAGCATTCACAATTGGTTCGTTTTTACCACATGAGTACAGATGAAGTCTATGGAGAAATCAAAGAAGGCGCCTTTCATGAAAAGAGTCTTTTGCATCCCACCAACCCCTATGCGGCTACCAAAGCAGCAGCGGAGCAAATTGTACATTCCTATGGGTGCTCGTTCAAGTTGCCCTACATAATTTTGCGAGCCAACAATATCTATGGGACTCGTCAATATCCAGAAAAAGTCATTCCAGCCTTTCTTACAAGACTTCTTCAAGGAAAAAAACTTCAAATTCAAGGCGATGGCTCAGCAAAACGAATGTTTCTCCATGTGGATGATTTAGTCTCAGCAATTGAGACCATTCATCAGAAAGGGCAAACGGGAGAAATTTATAATATCGGAACAGATGAAGAGTATACTGTACTTGATATTGCCAATCTTCTTTTTTACAAACTGAAGAAGGAGGGTCTCCTGAATGATTGGATTGAATATGTTCCTGACCGTCTATTTAATGATTGCAGATATAGCATTGACATAACGAAGATTAAAAATCTGGGTTGGCGTCAAACAAAAACACTGCAAACATCATTGGATGAAATCATTCGCTGGTATTCAAGGAATCTTACACATTAGAAGTCTTCTTGACAAATGCACATGAAAGACTTTGTGTGCTGACATTTGAAAAATAATAAATATCTTCAATCTCTTCAACAGGGAAAGAATACCCTGGATTTCTCATCATGCAATCCAAAATCCTTTGATGATTTGATGTAGGCTCATCTAAGTATTTAGTAATTTGTGGGGGAGTCATATGGGGATGTGTATAGAAAAGCTCTGGTATATTTGTGTGCAAATCTTCAATAATGTAGACACCACCAGGTGCAACATATTTCCACAAAGTTTCAATGCTTACTCGTTGTTGAGAAACAACATGTCCGCCATCATCCACAATGATATCAAAAGAAGGTCTTCCCCATGTATCAACTACACGAGTAAGTTGGTCAGGTTTACTTTGATCACACACAGCCCATCGAATTCTATCTTGATTTTTCACAGCATCTGTCACTTGGATATCAATTCCATAAATGGTTGCAGTGGGAAAGTAATCACGCCACATAAAAAGAGAGGCACCAGTATCAATGCCAATCTCAAAGAAATTCTTAACCGCCTCTTTTTTATCTGCAAAAAGCTTATTATAGAAGCGAGTATATCCATGATAATAGGACTTGTTGGTATTGTATTTGACTCCAAGTAAAGTTAGACTATCACTCATTCTATACAAAGATATTGCTAATCTTTATGTTGATACGCAGGATAAAATATACGTGCGAAGTGCTTCTTTTGACATATATTTTTGAAGTATGTAGGTTTGTTGTTCCAATGCTTGCTTATAGGTTGCATCATCAGACAATAGTTGTAGATGAGAAAAAAACTCTTCTTTCGTTTGGAATGAACAAAGGGGTGAAAATGTATCTTGTGGTTCAAAATTCCAACGCAAATCAGTGTTATTAAACAGTCGCAAAGAACCTGCTAAAAATATTTCAAAGGTGCGACTGTTTGGGTCTCCCACTCCCTGTAAATCAAGAGCATAGCGATGCTTAGCAAGCTCATCTAAAAAGGCATCATGAGAAAGACCTCGCTGTATAGAGAGTGAAGGTTGAAGTTCATGAAAAATGGTTTCGCGGTCTCGTAAAACCTTATGAAGAGAACCATGAATTGTATATTCTTGTTCATGCTTATAGAGACCACCTGACCAAAAGATAGCATCTTTCTTGTGAGGTAAAGATGGAATTTGTTTTGTCAGCATTGTAAAAAGAGGACACGGAGTCAAAAAAATCATATAGGGAAATGCTTTGACATTGGATGCATACTGTTTAGTCTTATTCATATTCCGTTTAAAATATACATCAATGGGTACATCGGGAAATAATGTAGAAGGGTCATAGTCATAATCATATGTATCAAATAAGCATATAGTTTTGTATTGTTTGGAAGGAGAAAAACAAATTTGGCAGAGGACTCGCCACATTTTAACAGCATCTTCTTTTGTGCACCAATTTCCTTCATAGCAATCAAGAAGAGGCAATACAAGAAAAAGAGTTGAATATTTTTCAGGAGAGATGGAAGACCAATCAGATAAATATCGGAACTTGTATATTTTTTCAAATTGGTCGTTGGTCATATGATTCGTAGCTTTAAAATGAATAAAGTTGGAGGGTTCCCAACAATAGTAATCATACTCTGGAAATAGTATCGTAAGTCCAGGACAATGATTAAATGGATCAAGAATTGCAGCCATTCTTTTAAGAAAAAAGACTAAGACTTTATATACTATTACGAGATTCTTACAACACTTTCTGTGGGCAACATGCGTAAAAGATGGAGATGCATAGGGTTTCCAGGAGACCAGGAGAACGGAGGAATATAATTATAGATGGCATACTCATGGACCTTAAACTCCGTAATTGAACTCATATCAAAAAATATTTGAGTGTTTTTTGCTGTTAGAAATCCGTTGTCTTTTTGCCCCATGTATTCAGCATCTGCATATTTAGGGATGTAAAGATGCTCTATATTTTTTGAGAGAAGAGCAAGCATATGTCCAAAGGTTCCCGTTGAATTGCAAGCAAAATGTTTTGCTTGTAAAATAACCGAGCAATCATGTATAAGTTCAGAAGATTGAATTGTCGTAGTGGGGTACATATCTTGAATCATTTGGATGCAGGGATTTCGTTTATCAGGTTCAGTAAGAATGTGAATTCTATCAAACGAATGTTCATCAATAATTTTCTTGTAGAATGCAAAAGGAGGTTGTACATAGAAACTATGACATCCAGGGTTAAAAATATCACCACTCCGTATATGGATAACAAGTGTCGTCTCAGTAATTGAAGACTGGTGAGATTGCTGAAAATGAGGATACACATAGGTTTTGAGAATATGGTTTTTTTCAGCATTGGAGACATGCTCCAATGATTTATCATCATAAAATTCACCGGTGATTACTTCTGGAAAGATACTATCAACAGTATCAAGCGAAATTTCACTTCGTTCACTAAAGTTAATTAAGAATGGAGTAAGTAGCATATGCTTTCCGCGGTCAGGTCCCTCCATGACACCTAATCCGTCGTGAAGCCCTGGAATAGGATTTGGGTCTTGAAATTTGGTATCTTTATACACAAAAACATAGTTATGTTGTTTGGCAAACGCAATTGCATTGATGAGTTGAGTCAGATTATTACCTAAGCGCCCGTACCATTCTGTTAATCGAACTTGTTTCATTCTTATCTATTGAAGACACTTCCTTAAATATGGAATCTAAAGTTTAGAATCATACTTTGAAAAAGAATGAAAATTATTCAAACAGGAGGAAAAAAAGATATACCATCGTTTACCATTGAAGATTATGATGTATATAAACATGAAAATGTTGTGGATGTCAGAATTCATCACAGATTATTTGATCCTACATTTGATTTCGGATGGGATCTTTCACTCCAAGATAATAAAAACGAACTAGATACCAGCTCATTTGAAGAATATTTTTATTGTGATACTTTATTTGAAGGAACATTTGGTCATTGGGTACATGAATCTGGTCTGTATGCTCCTCTTTTTCTTGCATTAAAAAAAATCCATCCAAGTCTAAAATGGTTTAGTTCCAAAAAAAAATATAAAGAAGTCATGTTTAGAGCCTTTGGGTTATCTGAGAATGATTTCTGTTATGAAATTAAAACATATAACAATGTATTTTATTTTCCTAGGTACACAAGCCATCATGACCTGACACTTGATACAAACTATAAAAATAAACTAAAAAAATCACATGCACTCTTAAAAAGTATTGTAGGTCCTATAGAAAAAACGATTGACTATTTATATCTACCGAGAGGTTCAAAAGAAAATTATAAAGAAAACGATCGCAGTATATCGTGTCAAAACGAATTAATCAAACATTTTTTAGAAAAACCAAATGCAAAGGTTTTTTTTACAGATGAGGTCAATACTTACGTAGACCAAATGAAATGTATTTTATCTGCAAAGACAATCGTTGTGGATTATGGTGCAAATTTATTTGTCAATGGGTTTTTTTCTGAAAATGCAAGAATTATTTGCATAGGACATGATATTCATCATCAAATACAATCTGGAGTTAGTATGGTCTTTGAATGTATAAAAGAACATGGAAATACAGTTGAGTTTATACATAAAATTTCGCAAGACAATTCAACTCCTCCAAAACAAATATTTTCTCTTGAAGAAATCTATAGCAAACTATATCAGTAATTCGCCATAAGTGATTCAACCAATCCCCATATCTTTGTACGTATGTCCATGCTAACATTTAAGAAAGAAAGTGTTTTGGAGATAAGGCATGCAGAAACAACAAAAAGGTCTTCTTTTGAATACCCCATTTGTTCGATTTTTTCAAGAAACATATCACGTAAGGATTGAAGATACTCTTCATTCATAGGCAATCCTGCAAGAATATAATCAAAGCCAAGCAAGGATTGGTAGATTTTTCCAAAATCTGTAAGCGCATCACCATTTGTCGTGAGTGTTCCATTGATATCACCTTTCATATCCAAGAAATAAATAAAATTCTTCTTTGTAATTAATGTATTACTGAACCAGCAATCTCCATGAACAACAGATGCTTTCATAAAGCGTGAAGATGACATATAATTCTTAACACCAATATCCATCTTCTGCAAGATAGATTGTGTATTCTCAAACGGGTAGTCTTCTTTTTTCTGTGAGCGCTTCCAAAGTTTTCCCATGTAGTTTTGATAGATTTGGTCATCTGAAATTGTAATTTCAATTCCTTTGTAAGTGTGGATAGTATGCAGAGTCTGAATTACATTTAACAGATGTTCATTTGTAAACAATTCATCCTTTACAATGTCAAAGAGAAGATAAGCATCAATATATTGAAGTTCAAGCTGAAGTGTATCATCTTTTTGTTTGTGTGAGCGATATTCTGGAAAATAGCTTGCAATTGGCGTATTCTGAATGGTTTGATAAAAGAATAACTCACCTGTCATGGAAGAAGCAGGACCATTTTTAAAGATACTGTCTCCTTTGCGTACAACACTATTAAATTTATTGCTTGATGAGCCAGATGTAGAATCCTTCGCATAACTTTCTAACAAATGACCAAATCCAATAGATTCAAAGAAATTTTGAGAATAAGGATTAAATGCTTTATCATCAATATAGAGGTCAGCATCCGGTTTTCCAAAATAGATTTCATCATAAGGGATGTCATATTTTTCCAAAACAGAAAAGGTATCTTGTGCAACGTGAGCGACAGATTTACCTATATTTTGTTGATGTGTACGCATCCCCCTTGCTGTATATAAAATAATGGTATGACCTAATTTCTTGAGTTCACGGAGAAGGAACACAGTTTTGGCTATAGGATGAATATCACGATAGGTTTCACCATAAGAACGCAAAGTAAAAAGTGTATTATCAATATCAAAACAGATGCGACGTCTGTGTGGAACCAATTGCATGTAATGTGTTTGAATATCTTCAGGGGTTCCAATGCAAGCACCACGAGAAAGCTCTACACATGTAATGGGATGCCCTTGTTTCAAAAGGAGTGAATAGAGCAGAGACATATAATATTCATTGTTGAATGTTGTATTTGACAAAAGAAGTTCTTTTGCTGTTTGAAGAAAGAGAGACACGGAAGCAAATGCATAGACACCACATGCAAACGAGTTGCTGATTTTAACCTTTTCGGTAATTTGTTTGAGCTGTGTTTGCTCAACCTGCAAAAAACAGTAAGGCGGAGACTCAGGATCAGTTGCATCAAGATTTGAATAGGCGAGGAATGTTCCATTTGGGAGAGACACATCCTTCAGGTTATAGACAGTATCATTGTCAAATAAACAAATTTGCTCATTGGGGTCAAACTTCATTTGCTGAAGTCCCAAATAGGCTGTTTCAACAGGACCACGAGTTTGTCTTTCCAAATTGTAAAAATGAAATTTTTTCTTACTCATATGTTGAAGAAGAGTATCAAAGTGATAATCACGAAGGTCCTTATTTACAATGACGTGTATTTCATCGGAAGGAATACTTTCAACAATGTATTCAATGGAATGAACACCAAGGACATGGTTCAATGGTTTGGGAAAATAAGATGTAGCACGTAAGCGATTTCCTGTACCTCCACAAAGAAGAATGTATTTCATATACTCTTCTTTTTGGTTTTCTTTTTATACCCTTACCGTATTTGAATTCCTCCTGTTGTTGCATCGCGATAAAATTTGGATACACGTTCAATAGATAATTGTTCAAGAGTTTTGGTTGAATGAAGTTTTTCAATAACACCATCAGGAACAGTAATTATATGGCAGCCCATCTGCTGAGCTCTATCAATCGTATAGGGTTCACGACATCCAGCCCATAGAACCTGAACATTTTTATTTGCACGGAATCGATGAACTGCATAAGTCACATAAGGTGCAGGGTCAATTCCAAGGTCTGAAATAGGTCCAGCAAACACGGAAAGCAGCACTGGAACATCATAGGATTTTAAAAGGTCATAGGCAAAATCAATTTGTTCAAGGGTATAGACACATGTGACATTAATAGGAATTTTGTGTTGAATTGCATACTCAAATAATTCTGTATTGTATTTCCCTGATGTATTTACAACAGGAATTTTTACAAAAATAGAGCTATCGATGGCATGAATATTCTGAATCTGTTCAATCGCCTTTGCAGTCTCTTCTTCCCAGATTTGAAAGGAGACTTGTTTTCCCTGGAGAGACTGTTTATGCATGTCCCAGAAAGCAGAATAATTTTTGAGAGTATGAGTTGAGAACAAACTACAATTTGTTGTGACCCCATCAATCCACTTTAAAGGAGCATATTTATCAACTTGCATTCCATCATAAAAAATACTAATTTTGTGAGACATTATAGTTGTTTATATACAAATCTTTAGATACGTTTCCCTATATCACCCCCTGGATGATATAATTTAAATTCTTCTTTTGTCATACCTTTTGCTTCTGATATACTTATTCCCAATAAATCAAAAAGCATCATAAATAAAACAGATGAAATGCTAGGTGCAAAATTAAAAGTATCAGCTTCTTTTATTTTGAAATTACAGAGAGTAAAAGAATAATTAACAATCGTTGAGAGTTCTGCTGAGGGATTATTTGAGATTGATATTTGTTTTACATTTAATTTTTCTTTAACATATGTGGCAATATTTACAAGTTCTTGCGTATTGCCTGAATTACTTACATATATAAGTAAATCATTCTCTTTCAAAATTCCAAGGTCCCCATGAAAAATGTCTTGAGCAAGAATAGAATGTGTTTTTATACCAAGGCTTTGCCAAGTTGCCGTACATTTTTTCATAATATGAGCTGATTTACCAATACCTGTCAAGAAAATTGTACCCTCAAAAGTTTTGAGTAATGGCACTAAAACTCGTATTATTTCTTGTATAGAAGGTTTTGCTTTTTCAATCTGTGTGCAGTATAGGTCTAACTTATAAGAAAGATTTCTGATGCATTGGGGATTAAAACATTTATTATGTTCGTCGCATGATGTACTACAAATTGTGCATGATGATATATTTTGTATATTCATTAGAGTAAAGATAGAAAAAAATTTTCAAAAAAATCATCAACTGGATAGTTTAACATATGTATCAATCTTATTTTGGAGGTCATTAATATCAACTTCTAGTCCTTCATTGTATATCATATTTATATGAATAATTTTATTTGATGAATTTGAATTTAAATGATTCAGGAGAGCCTGTGTTTGACTGCCGAGGTTTTGTAAATGCCTTGCGTTTAACAATAAAACCGTAGCATCATGTGAAAACAAACCTACATTTACAGTAAATGCAGAACCAGAATCACAAATAATTACTTTTGATTTAAGTATTATATTTATTTGTTCTTGGAAACTATTGAAAGTATCAATATTTAATATAAAAATAGTAT
>JACCDX011600022.1_pt1 | contig 17854 bp, 15 predicted proteins | sample 7449681 | NCBI WGS metagenome assembly JACCDX01 (sample SAMN15323450, study PRJNA562643) | freshwater metagenome | isolation source: river surface water | place: USA:Blue River Watershed | collected 2017-08-18
CCTTTGCTGCCCTCAGTCAGTTCAAAGCTCACGCGTGCCCCTTCCTTCAAGCTTTTATAACCATCGGCCAAAATGGCCGAAAAGTGCGCAAAAGCATCAGGGCCTCCACCATCGGGTTGGATGAAGCCAAAACCCTTGGCATCGTTGAACCATTTGACCGTACCACTGGGCATACGATGTCTCCATGATTGTTTGCGCCAGTTGAATCGCTGTTATCAAATTTGTCAATGTGAGGTTTTCCCGGGGTGAGTCCCATTTTGGGCAGCGATGCGAAAGTCTTTTCTGGTCCGGGTCCAAAAGGGCTTGAAAGGCTCGATAGAATGAAATCATGGCATCGAAAAAACCAGTTATTCCTCCGCTGCCGACCGCGACCCCCCGAGTGCCAGATGGTGGCGATTCGGTGGTCTTGGAACGCCGTACCCAAAAAATTGAACCGCCCCAGATGTACCAAGTGGCGATGCTGAACGATGACTACACCCCCATGGAATTCGTGGTGATGGTGATTCAGGAGTTTTTCAGCAAAGACCGCGAAGCTGCGACGCAAATCATGCTCAAGATCCATCTGGATGGCAAAGGCGTATGCGGGGTTTATTCCCGCGACGTGGCAGCGACCAAGGTCGATCAAGTGTTGGATGCCGCCAAGCAAGCGGGGCATCCATTGCAATGTGTCAGCGAGCCTCTTGAATAGCAGGCAAAAGCCCCTCACATCATCTTATCTATCAGCAAGGCATAAAAGGAAATCACATGATTGCCCAAGAATTGGAAGTCAGCTTGCACATGGCCTTTGTTGAGGCGCGTCAGCAACGTCACGAATTCATCACGGTGGAGCACCTGCTTTTGGCCTTACTGGACAACCCCAGTGCGGCTGAAGTGTTGCGCGCCTGTGCTGCCAATATTGACGATTTGCGCACAGCGTTGAGCAATTTCATCAAAGACAACACGCCCCAAGTGGCCGGCACCGAAGAGGTGGACACCCAGCCGACTTTGGGCTTTCAGCGCGTGATTCAGCGCGCCATCATGCATGTTCAATCAACAGGCAGTGGCAAAAAAGAGGTCAATGGCGCCAACGTGTTGGTGGCTATTTTTGGCGAGAAAGACTCACACGCGGTTTACTACTTGCATCAGCAAGGCATCACCCGTTTGGATGTTGTGAACTTCATTGCCCACGGCATTCGTAAAAGCGACCCGCCCGAAGCCTCCAAATCTGCCGAAAACCCAGCCAGCAGCGAGGGTGAAGAGGGCGGCGCTGGCGGCGAGCGCAACGAGAAAGCTTCACCCCTGGAGCAGTACACCAACAACCTCAACCAAGCCGCCAAAGAGGGCAAGATTGACCCCCTCATTGGCCGCGAGTACGAGGTGGAGCGCACCATTCAAATTTTGTGCCGCCGCCGCAAAAACAACCCGCTGTTGGTGGGCGAAGCGGGCGTGGGCAAAACCGCCATTGCCGAGGGCTTGGCCTGGCGCATCACCCAAGGCTCGGTGCCTGAAATCTTGGCAGAGGCCACGGTTTATTCGCTCGACATGGGCGCTTTGTTGGCGGGAACCAAGTACCGCGGTGATTTTGAGCAACGCCTTAAAGGCGTGCTGAAGGCGCTCAAAGACAAACCCAATGGCATTTTGTTCATTGACGAAATTCACACCTTGATCGGTGCTGGTGCGGCTTCGGGCGGCACATTGGACGCATCCAATCTGCTCAAGCCGGCGCTCTCTAGCGGCCAACTCAAGTGCATTGGTGCCACCACATTCACCGAATACCGGGGTATTTTCGAAAAAGACGCCGCCCTGTCACGTCGCTTCCAGAAAGTCGATGTGGTCGAGCCCACCGTGTCTGAAACAGTGGACATTCTCAAAGGCCTGAAGAGCCGTTTTGAAGACCACCACAGCGTCAAATACACCATTGCGGCTTTGCAGGCGGCGGCTGAGTTGTCTGCCAAATTCATCAACGACCGTCAGCTGCCCGACAAGGCCATCGATGTGATCGATGAGGCCGGTGCCGCCCAGCGGATTCAGGTGGCCTCGAAGCGCAAAAAGACCATTGGTAAGACCGAGATCGAAGACATCGTGGCCAAAATTGCGCGCATTCCGCCCGCCAATGTGTCCAACGACGACCGCAGCAAATTGCAAACCATTGAGCGCGATCTCAAGTCGGTGGTGTTTGGCCAAGACAAAGCGCTTGAAGTGTTGGCCTCGGCAGTCAAAATGGCGCGCTCGGGCTTGGGCAAAACAGACAAGCCGATCGGATCCTTCTTGTTCTCAGGCCCCACCGGCGTGGGCAAGACCGAGGCGGCCAAACAACTGGCCTACATTTTGGGCATTGAGTTGATCCGCTTTGACATGTCTGAGTACATGGAGCGCCATGCGGTGAGCCGTTTGATCGGTGCGCCTCCGGGCTACGTGGGCTTTGACCAAGGCGGTTTGTTGACCGAAGCCGTGACCAAGAAACCCCATTGCGTGTTGTTGTTGGACGAAATTGAAAAAGCCCATCCGGACATTTTCAACGTGCTGTTGCAGGTCATGGACCACGGCACCTTGACCGACAACAACGGACGCAAGGCCGACTTCCGCAACGTTATCATCATCATGACCACCAATGCCGGCGCTGAAACCATGAACAAAGCCACCATTGGCTTCACCAACCCGCGCCAAGCTGGGGACGAAATGGGCGACATCAAACGCTTGTTCACCCCCGAGTTCCGCAACCGTTTGGACGCCATGGTCAGCTTCAAGCCCTTGGATGAGCAAATCATCTTGCGGGTGGTCGACAAGTTCCTCTTGCAACTCGAGCAGCAGTTGGGCGAGAAAAAGGTCGAAGTCACCTTCACCGATGCCTTGCGCAAGTTCTTGGGTAAGAAAGGTTTTGATCCGCTCATGGGTGCTCGCCCCATGCAACGTCTCATTCAAGACACCATTCGCAAGGCCTTGGCCGATGAATTGCTGTTTGGCCGTTTGACCGAAGGCGGTCGCCTTACGGTGGACATCGACGACAAGAGCGAAGTGCAGCTGGACATCACGCCCAACCCGAAAAAAGAGGGACGTGCGTCTCGTTCAGAACCAGCTGAGCCTGAAGAAGCCACCGCCAGCTGAGCACATCAGGCACTGGCCTGTGACCAAAAAAAGGAGACCGTTCAGGTCTCCTTTTTTTATGGGTTAACGAACTGCGATTGGCCCGCAGATGTGCGGCTCAGTTGACCATCACCAACTTGCCTTTGACACTGCGCGAGCCCATCAGGCTGTAGGCGTCTTTCAGGTCTTTCATGGGCATCGTGCGGTCAATCACGGGCTTGATCTTGCCTTGACCGTACCACTGGGCCAATTGGCCCATCATGGCGGCATTGGCTTGTGGCTCGCGTTTGGCAAAGTCACCCCAAAAAACACCCACCAACGAAGCGCCTTTGAGCAAGGGCAAATTCAAGGGCAGGGCAGGAATTGGCCCGCCTGCAAACCCCACCACCAAATAGCGACCGCGCCAGGCGATGGACCGAAAAGCCGGCTCGGCCAAATCACCGCCCACCGGGTCATAAATCACATCGGGGCCACGGCCTTCGGTCAGCACTTTGAGGGCTTCGCGCAAGTTTTCGCGGGTGTAATTCACGGTGGCATCTGCACCCAGCTTGGTGCACAGCGCACATTTTTCGTCGGTAGACGCTGCGGCAATGACTTTAGCCCCCGCTGCTTTGGCGATTTGAATGGCTGCAGTGCCCACGCCACCTGCTGCACCCAACACCAGAACTGTTTCGCCCGATTGAAGAGCAGCGCGGTCAATCAGGGCGTGGTGTGAAGTGGCGTAGGTCATGATGAAGGCGGCGCCATCGACAGCAGGAAACCCCGCAGGCAAGGGCATGCAGAGCTTGGCGGGGGCCAAGGTGTGGGTGCCAAACCCGCCCGTGCCGGACAGGCAAGCCACCGTCTGTCCCACTTTTAGGTGGGTCACGCCTTCGCCCACAGCTTGCACCACGCCGGCATATTCCGAGCCCGGCACAAACGGCAGTTCGGGTTTCATTTGGTATTTGTTTTGAACAATCAACAAATCAGGGAAGTTCAAGCTAGCCGCCTGAATTTGAAGCAGCACTTGTCCAGCCCCCGGTGTGGGTGTGGGCAATTCTTTCCATGTCAGGGCGTCGATTCCGACCGGGTTTTCACAAAGCCAGGCTTGCATTGTTTTTTCTCCTTGGAGTGCACAGGTTCTTGGGCTGGCATCTTAGGGACAGACAGGGCTTTGGCCATGTCCCCCGAGCGACCAAATTGATGGGCGACAAATCTCGCTCCGAACCTGCGAAAGCAGGGGCCTGCGCCCTACAATTCAAGACTTAGACAAGGGCACAGCATGAAAATTCTCATCTCCAATGACGATGGCTTTCGCGCCGAGGGCATCGTGGCCCTGTATGAGGCGCTCAAAACCATTGCCGATGTGGAAGTGGTGGCGCCCGAGCAAAACAACAGTGCCAAATCCAACGCCTTGACGTTGCACACGCCTTTGTATGTGCACCGCGCCGACAACGGCTTTCGGTATGTCAATGGCACCCCGGCCGATTGCGTGCACATCGCCTTGACGGGCTTGTTAGGTTATCGACCTGATTTGGTGATATCGGGCATCAACAACGGCGCCAACATGGGCGACGACACGCTGTATTCAGGCACTGTCGGCGCGGCCATGGAGGGCTATTTGTTTGGTATCCCTGCCATTGCGGTGTCGCAAATTGACAAGGGTTGGGCGCACCTCGATGCGGCAGCGGCCACGGTCAAATCGATGGTGTTGCAAATGCAGGCCGACAACTTGGTGAACGCACGACCTTGGTTGTTGAATGTGAATATTCCCAACTTGCCGCTGGGTGACATCAAGCCCGCACAAATGACGCGCCTTGGTCGCCGCCATGCGGCAGAGCCGGTCATCACACAAGTCGACCCAAGGGGCCAAACCATGTATTGGATTGGCAATGCGGGGCCGGCCATGGATGACAGTGAAGGCACCGATTTCCATGCCGCCCAATTGGGCCATGTGGTGGTGACTCCGCTCAAAGTGGACTTGACCGACCATGCGAATATTGACCGTTGGGCCGACACCCTGAATCGGTTGGCGACAAAGGGCACGCCATGAGTCAGCGTCCAGGTTTTCCTGTCAAGTTGTCGCAAACTGGGGTGTCCAGTCCTGCGAAGAAAACCACCGCGACCACCGCAGCTCAAGCCCCAGTGCTTCCTACGTCGCGAACGACACCACGCACCGCGCCAATGACCGGCGCAAGAAATACGACTGTTCCCACGGCACGTACCGCGGCTCAGTCCACCGCACTTTCCGCATCGCGAGGGGCTAATCCTTCAACTGCAGCCAGCAGCATGGCCCGCGTATCGGGGCTGGGTTTGGACTCGGGGGCAGTCAGGGCCCGCATGGTCCGCAAGTTGGCTGAACAAGGGGTGAAAGACACCCGTGTGCTGGAGGCCATGGGCTTGGTTGAGCGGCACCAATTTGTCGAGAGTGCCTTGGTGAACCAAGCCTACGAAGACACCAGTTTGCCGATCGGTTTGGGCCAAACCATCTCAAAACCCAATGTGGTGGCGCGCATGATCGAATTGCTGTGTGACGGCGTGCCGGGCAAGTTGGGCCGTGTCTTGGAAATCGGCACGGGTTGTGGCTACCAAGCCGCGGTGCTGAGCCATGTCGCCACCGAGGTCTACAGCATTGAACGTTTGCGCGGCTTGCACGAAAAAGCCCGAGCTAATTTGCGACCCTTTCGCTTGCACAACGTGCATTTGATTTTTGGTGACGGCATGTTGGGTTACCCCAAAGGGGCTCCTTATGCAGGCATCATTTCGGCGGCCGGCGGCGACGCGGTGCCCCAAACTTGGTTAGACCAATTGGCGGTTGGTGGGCGTTTGATTGCCCCGACCATCACCCCTGCCGGACACCAAGCGTTGGTGGTCATTCAGAAGACGGCGCAAGGTTTCGATCGGCAAGTGCTCGAAGCTGTTCACTTTGTGCCTCTAAAATCAGGCGTTGCCTGAACCAGAAAAGCCCGATGACTCCCATTTTCCATTTCCGTCCCCTCGTGTTGGCCTTGGCCGCACTGATGCTCAGTGCTTGCACCACCTCTGTGCGTGTGCCAGCCCCTGTGGAGGACCGAAGCACTTCTGCGCGCCCCACCAGCCAGCCCAGGGCGACACCACCGCAAGTGGTGAGCCCAGCGCCAACGGTCAGCCAAGGTCAAGATGCGCCCATCAAGCCGGGCAATGAAAACGCGGGCACACCGGGCTATTACACCGTTCAGCGTGGCGACACCTTGACCCGTATCGGGCTGGACCATGGTCAGGGCTGGCGTGACTTGGTGCGCTGGAACAATTTGGCCAACCCCGACGTGATCGAAGTCGGACAGGTGTTGCGCGTCGCGCCACCTGGCGCTTCGGTGGAAACATCGGGCGTGGTGGTTCGACCTGTGCAGCCCACGGGCCCCAACGCTGCCACCACCCAAGACAAGGAAGAAGCCGCAAAAGAGCTGGCCAACAAGCCCAATGTGGCGAGCAACGGCATGCAGTTCATTTGGCCCACGCAGGGCAAAGTGGTCACCAAATTCGATGCCAGCAACAAGGGCATTGAGATCGCTGGCAAAAAGGGCGATCCGGTCTTGGCAGCAGAGGCCGGCAAGGTGGCTTATGTAGGCGAGTCGCTGCGCGGCTACGGCAAACTGATCTTGATCAAACACAACGGTTATCTGACCGCCTACGGCCACAACGACAAGTTCTTGGTCAAAGAAGATCAGACGGTGACCAAGGGCCAAAAAATTGCCGAGATGGGCAACACCGACGCAGACGGGTTCAAGTTGAAATTTGAGATTCGCGATACCGCTGGCAAAGCCTTGAACCCGGTCTCGCTGTTGCCACAGCGCTGAGCATCTGGCCTTCACTCGTCCAGCACATTGAATTTACGCGCTGGGCAGTGCTGGCCCCCCGGTTTGCGGCTCGCAAGCTGAGACAATTGGGGCATGAGTGAAAACGACATTTCTTCCCCATCTGACCTGACTGACGCCCAAAACCCAGCCGACCACCAATTGCCTGAGGGCTGGTTGCGCGTGAATGCCTTGGACATCGATGCCCAAGGCATCGCACGACGACCTGATGGCAAAGTGGTCTTCATCGAAGGCGCCTTGCCCTATGAAGTGGTCTCGGTGCAAGTTAACCGCAAAAAGAACAGTTTTGAACAAGGCACAGTGAGCCACATTCACGCCGAGTCTTCTCAGCGCGTGCGCCCGGGTTGCCCCCATTTCGGTTTGCATGCCGGTGCTTGCGGGGGCTGCAAGATGCAGCATTTCGAGGTGTCTGCCCAGGTGGCCGCCAAGCAACGTGTGCTCGAAGACAACTTGTGGCACTTGGGCAAGGTCAAGGCCGAAACCATGATGCGCCCCATTGAGGGGCCGTCTTGGGGCTACCGCTACCGAGCACGTTTGTCGGTGCGCTATGTCATCAAAAAAGGCGAAGTGCTGATTGGTTTTCATGAGCGCAAAAGCCGTTACATCGCCGACATGAAGGTGTGCCCGGTTTTGCCTGCGCATGTCAGCAAAATGCTGCTGCCTTTGCGGGCTTTGATTGGGCAAATGGAAGCCAGAGAAACCTTGCCGCAACTTGAGCTGGCCTGTGGGGACCAAGTGACAGCGCTGGTCTTGCGCCACCTCGAGCCCTTGAGCGAGGCCGACAAAACGTTGCTGCGCACTTTTGCTGCAGAACATCAGGTGCAATGGTGGTTACAACCCAAAGGCCCCGACACGGTGCATCTGCTCGATGAAGGCGGGGCGCAACTGGCCTATGGCTTGCCCGACTTTGGCATCACGATGCCTTTCAGGCCGACTGACTTTACCCAGGTCAACCCCTACATCAACCGTGTGCTGGTGGCGCGGGCCCTGCGTTTGCTGCAGGCGCAGAAGAACGAGCGCGTGATCGACTGGTTTTGTGGGCTGGGCAACTTTACTTTGCCCATCGCCACACAAGCTGGGCAAGTGCTGGGCATTGAGGGCGCTGAAACCTTGGTGGCGCGTTCTCGCGAAAACTACGCCCGCAATCAGGCCGATCGCGCTGCCGGACAAGCTTTGGCGCCCACACAATTCGTGGCACGCAATCTCTTTGACATGACGCCTGAGATGTTGGTGGCCGATGGAACGGCCGACAAATGGTTGGTGGACCCGCCCAGAGAAGGCGCATTTGCCCTGAGCAAAGCGTTGGCCGAACTGCACGAGAACCACGACTTGCGCCAAGGCTGGATACCGCCCAAACGCATTGTTTACGTGAGTTGCAATCCCGCCACGTTGGCACGTGATGCAGGTTTGCTGGTGCACCGCGCCGGTTACCGCTGCGTGAGCGCAGGGGTGATCAACATGTTTGCGCACACCGCACACGTGGAAAGCATCGCGGTGTTTGAACTGGCCTAGTTCCTTGGCTTGAGTGCCTGCAGCTGAGTTGCTCCATACCTCAGAAACCCAGAATCAAACCCATCCATGACAAAGGCTCCCGTAGGAGCCTTTGTTTATGGGGGAATAGGTGACCGCGTTATTCGCGTTCGCCGCCCATGATGCCCAACAAAGCCAGCAAGCTTTGGAACACATTGAAGATGTCCAAATACAAAGCCAATGTGGCGCTGATGTAGTTGGTTTCGCCGCCGTCAATGATTTGCTTCAGGTCGTACAGCATGTAGGCGCTGAAGACACCGATGGCCATGACCGAGATCACCATCATGCCGACAGTGGAGCCGACAAACACGTTGACGATGCCGCCAATCATGATGGCCAAGGCACCCACAAACAACCATTTGGACATGCCTGAGAGGTCACGCTTGATGGTGCTGGCCAAGCTGGCCATCACGAAAAACACACCCGCCGTACCGGCAAAGGCAGTCATGATCAGCTCAGAGCCGTTTTTGAAGCCCAGCACCATGGCAATCATGCGCGAGAGCATCAAGCCCATGAAGAAGGTAAAGGCCAACAACACCGGCACGCCTGCGGCCGAGTTTTTGGTCTTTTCGATGGCAAACATGAAACCAAAGGCGCCGACCAGGAAAATGATCAGCCCCATACCGCCGCCCATCGAGGCGGTGATGCCGGTGGTCACGCCCACCCAAGCGCCCAAGACGGTGGGCAACAAGCTCAAGGCCAGCAGCCAGTAGGTGTTGCGCAGTACGCGGTTGCGCGTGACCAAATCGGAGCCGTGGCCCCAGTCCGTGGTGTTCAGTGTGCGAAGGTCGCTCATGATTTTCTCCTGTTCAAACCCTGATTTCAGGGTGTCGCCATTGTAGGGCGAGGCTGCAAGCTTGGCGTAATTTCCGACAGTTGATGTGGGTATCGGGGTGAAGCAGTTTTGCTTGAAAGTCAGCGATCAAGGGCAGTTTGCCCGTGTATGCTTGCGTTTTTTAAAACTGAGCCTTGTTTAACCATGAAAACCCAAGCCACTCTTGAACTCTCCGATGTCAAAGCCATTGCCGCCGCTGCCGAGTCTGAAGCGATCAAAAACAACTGGGCTGTGAGCATCGCCATTGTCGATGCCGGAGGCCATTTGTTGCATTTCGCGCGTTTGGACGGTGCCGCGCCCGTGTCCTCGCACATCGCCCCCGCTAAAGCCCACACCGCTGCGCTGGGTCGCCGCGAAACCAAAGGCTACGAGGATGTCATCAATGGTGGCCGTACCTCCTTTTTGTCTGCCCCAACCATCAAAGGCATGCTGGAAGGCGGCGTTCCCATCATGAAAGACGGCCATTGCTTGGGTGCCGTCGGCGTCAGTGGCGTGAAGTCTCCTGAAGACGCACAAATCGCCAAGGCCGGCATAGCCGCCATTGGTTTGTAATTTGCAAAGGCCTTGAAGTCGGGCTTTGGGGCTATGAAGTTCCTTCATTTCCCGTCATGACCCGGCCACCAAGCCCACAAAAAAGCCGCTGAAAAGCGGCTTTTTTGTGGGCGTCAGAAGTTCAGCCGTGCTTCAAAACAGGTCGAGCACAGCACCTTTGCTGGCACTCGAAGCGTTGAAGGCAAATTTGGCTTGCACGCCGCGCGTGTAGCGCGGTGCCGGTGCTGTCCAGCCTTCACGGCGCTTGGCAATTTCTGCTGCCGGAACATTCAGCTCCAACACCAGCTTGTGTGCATCGATGGTGATGCTGTCACCTTCTTGCACAAACGCAATGGTGCCGCCAGCAGCAGCTTCCGGTGCGACGTGGCCGACCACCATGCCCCAAGTGCCACCGGAGAAACGACCGTCGGTGATCAGGCCCACGCTCTCGCCCAGACCCGCGCCAATCAATGCACCCGTGGGGGCCAACATTTCGGGCATGCCGGGGCCGCCTTTGGGGCCGAGGTAGCGCAAAACCATCACGTCACCCGCCTTGATCTTGCCAGCCAAAATGGCTTCCAGGGCCGATTGCTCGTCGTCAAACACCCGGGCAGGGCCGGTGATGACTGGGTTTTTCAGGCCGGTGATTTTGGCCACAGCGCCTTCAGGCGAGAGGTTGCCTTTGAGGATGGCCAAGTGGCCTTGTTTGTACATCGCATTGTCGATGGTGTGGATGACGCTTTGCTCGGGTGGCGCGTCGGGCACATCCTTGAGAACTTCTGCAATGGTTTGGCCAGTGATGGTGATGCAGTCACCGTGCAACAAACCCGCGTTGAGCAAAATCTTCATGACTTGGGGAATGCCGCCGGCCACATGCAGGTCCACCGCCAAGGCTTTGCCGCTGGGCTTGAGATCGCACAACACAGGCGTGCGCTGGCGGATACGCTCAAAATCGTCGATGGTCCATTCCACGCCTGCGCAATGGGCAATGGCCAAGAAGTGCAGCACCGCATTGGTCGAGCCCCCGGTCGCCATGATCACGGCAACCGCGTTTTCAATCGACTTGCGAGTCACGATGTCGCGCGGCTTGATGCCCTTGCGAATGGCTTGCACCAACACGCGGGCCGACTCTTTGGCCGACTGGACTTTTTCGTCGTGAACGTTGGCCATGGTGGAGGAGTAGGGCAACGAGATGCCCAGTGCCTCAAAAGCCGACGACATGGTGTTGGCGGTGTACATGCCACCGCACGAACCCGTGCCGGGGATGGCGCGTTTTTCGATTTCTTTCAGGTCAAAGTCGCTGAGCTTGCCAGCGGCGTTCTCGCCCACGGCTTCAAAGACGCTGACGATGTTCAAGTCTTTGTCTTTGTAACGGCCCGGCAAAATGGTGCCGCCGTAGACGTAAATGGCGGGCACGTTGGCGCGCAGCATGCCCATCAGGCCACCGGGCATGTTCTTGTCGCAACCGCCCACCACCAAAACGCCGTCCATCCATTGGCCTTGCACGCAGGTTTCCACGCAGTCGGCGATCACCTCACGGGACACCAGCGAGTACTTCATGCCTTCGGTGCCCATGGCCATGCCGTCCGAGATGGTGGGGGTACCAAACACCTGTGCGTTGCCACCGGCTTCTTCGATGCCCTCAATGGCGGCGTCGGCCAACTTTTGCAAGCCGCTGTTGCAGGGGGTGATGGTGCTGTGGCCATTGGCCACGCCCACCATGGGTTTGACGAAATCGCCTTCTTGGTAGCCCATGGCGTAGTACATCGAGCGGTTGGGCGCGCGCGATTTGCCCTCGGTGATGTTGGCGCTGCGGCTGTTGATGGGGGTGATCGGGATGATTTTGTCGCTCATGGTGGTGTCTCTGTAGATGCCCAAAAGAAAGTCGCCACATTCTAACGGGCGCTTGGCAGAAAGGCTGCCGCTGTGAAGAGCTTGTCCGGTGCACAATCCGGGCATGCTGATCTATCCTCAAATTGACCCCGTTGCCCTGCAATTGGGACCGCTGGCCATTCATTGGTATGGGCTGACGTATTTAGTCGCTTTTGCTTTGTTTTATGCCTTGGGCACGCGGCGCCTGGCGCACCTGCCGTTTGCACAATTGCCGCAGTGGACGCGCCGAGACATTGAAGACATTTTGTTTCTCGGCGTGTTGGGCGTGATCTTGGGCGGGCGCGTCGGCTATTGCTTGTTTTACAAACCCCTTTATTACGCGGCCAACCCGTTGGAAATTCTGGCGGTGTGGCAGGGCGGCATGAGCTTTCATGGGGGCATGCTGGGGGTGATCGTGGCGATGGTCTGGTTTGCTAAATCGCGCCAACGGCCTTTCTTGCAAGTCATGGACTTTGTCGCCCCCTGTGTGCCTGTGGGCTTGGGCTCGGGCCGCATCGGTAACTTCATCAATGGCGACCTGTGGGGACGAGTGGCCGACCCTTCTTTGCCTTGGGCGATGGTGTTTCCAGGAGCAGGTGGATGGGCGCGTCACCCTTCACAGATCTACCAGTTTTTGTTGGAAGGGCTGTTGCTGTTTGTGCTGCTGTGGCTTTATGCCCGCAAGCCCCGTGCAGAAGGCCAAGTCGGCGCGGTGTTTTTGCTGGGCTATGGCTTTTTCAGGTTTGTGGCGGAGTACTTCCGCGAGCCCGATGCGCACCTGGGCTTGCTCAGCCTGGGCATTAGCATGGGGCAGTGGTTGTGCGTGCCGATGGTGTTGGGCGGCGGCCTGCTTTGGCTTTGGGCTGGTCGCCGAGCAACCTGACGATCAGCCGTCTCCTGGTCTCAGTGAAGGCCTGATGCCATGAATGCTTCTTTGGCGCTGCTTCAGCGGTCCAAGGACAAGACCGTGCTTTCTTTGATTTCTTCCATCACCACATAACTGTTGGACTGAGCGGCCACCGGAATTTTGTTCAAGATGGTGCCCAACAACTCTCGGTAATCATTCATGGCGCGAAGCCGCGCTTTCACCAAGTAGTCAAAACTGCCCGAGACGAGGTGGCACTCCAGCACCTCCGGCATCAGGCCCACTTCTCGGCGCACCGCTTCAAAAATTTGTGGTGATTTTTGGGCCAAGGTGATCTCAATGAACACCAACAAGGGCTTGCCCAATTGGTTCGCATCCACTTTGGCGTGGTAGCCGGTGATCAGGCCTTGCCGCTCCAGGCGCTTGATGCGCTCGGAGCACGGCGAGGTGGACAAGCCGACTTGTTCGCCCACTTCGGTGACCGACATGCGGCCATGGCGCTGCAACAAATCGAGAATTTTGAGGTCGATGCGGTCAGGTTCAGACATTGTGCGGTCGAGGCCTTCAAAAAGGCCACTGGTTCAGTGAAATTAACTGAAATTTAGCATTAATTTAAAAAATACTCGCGTCTTGAATCCATAACATCACCAAATTCCAAGTTATTCAGGGGTCTGGCATGAAAATCATTGTTCTCGGGGGTGGCGTGATCGGTGTGAGCACGGCATGGGCTTTGGTGCGCCAAGGCGCCGAAGTGACGCTGATCGACCGGCAACCCGATGTGGCAATGGAAACCAGCTTTGCCAATGCTGGCCAAGTCTCGCCGGGCTACTCCACTCCGTGGGCGGCCCCGGGCATTCCGTTGAAGGCCATGAAGTGGCTGTTCCAGCGGCATGCCCCCTTGTCGATTCGCCCAGACGGCAGTCTGTTTCAGTGGCGATGGATGGCCGCCATGTTGGCCAACTGCTCGGCCGAGCGTTACGCCGTCAACAAAGAACGCATGATGCGTTTGTCTGAATACAGCCGCGACTGTTTGCGCCAATGGCGCGCTGAAACAGGCATTGCCTATGACGCCCGCAGCCAAGGCACCTTGCAGTTGTTTCGCAGTCAGGCCCAGTTGGATGCAGCGGCGCGAGATGTCGCCGTCTTGCAGGAATGCGGTGTGCCCTTTGAGTTGCTCGACGCGCAGGGCGTGGTGGCGGTGGAGCCGGCCTTGAAGTCTGCCCGCGCCCCCATCTGTGGTGGACTTCGTTTGCCCAACGACGAAACGGGCGATTGCCACCTGTTTACCCATCGGTTGGCGCAATTGGCCGCCACCCAAGGCATGACTTTGCGCAGTGCTTGCACCGTGCAGTCATTGGTGTCCGATGGTCAAAGCATCACCGGGGTGAATGTTTTGCATAAGCGCCATGGCACCCAAGGCGATGCCGATGCCTCTGGCTCGGTGGAGCAGTTAAATGCCGATGTTGTGGTGTTGGCGGCCGGCAGTTATTCGCGTGATTTGTTGTTGCCCTTGGGCCTTGATATTCCGGTTTACCCCGTCAAGGGTTATTCGCTCACCATGCCCTTGTCCGATGCGACATTGGCGCCGCAGTCGACGGTGCTGGACGAGACATACAAAATTGCGCTGACCCGTCTGGGTGACCGCTTGCGGGTTGGTGGCATGGCCGAGTTGGCCGGTTTTGACACGCGTCTGAACCCACGCCGCCGCGCCACCCTAGAAAAAGTCACCCGTGAGTTGTTCCCCGGAGGCGATTTGTCGCAAGCCCAGTTTTGGACCGGTCTGCGCCCCATGACGCCCGATGGCACGCCCTTGGTGGGCGCCACGCCGTTGCAGGGGTTGTACCTCAATACCGGGCACGGCACCTTGGGCTGGACCATGGCTTGCGGCAGTGCGCAGCTGCTGGCCGATGTGATCTCAGGTCGCCAGCCGGCCATTCGCACAGAAGGACTTGACATGAGTCGTTATGGTGCGCGGACGGTCAAAAGCCATCCGGGCCGGTTGGCGGTCGCCTGAGATCTTCGCGTTTTTGCCATTCAAAGCAGGGGTTTTTGGGTTCCTCAGCAGTTCTGTGCGTCTCACTTTATGATGCGTGTCACCAATAACGAGGAGACATTTCATGACCATTCAGTTTGACGCACAACAACGCCGTGACTTTTTGAAAAATCTGGCCGCCATGAGCGCCAGCGTTCCCTTGTGGGCCCAAGCACAAAGCACTTGGCCCAGCAAGCCTGTCACGATGGTGGTGCCTTTTCCAGCGGGTGGCGGCACCGATGCGTTTGCACGGCCCATGTCAGCACAGTTTTCTAAGCTCACGGGCAAGCAACTCATCATTGACAACCGCGGTGGGGCAGGGGGGACCTTGGGCGCAGGGGTGGCAGCCAAATCTACCCCCGATGGCTACACCTTGTTCATGGGCGCTGTTCACCACACCATCGCGCCCAGCATGTACCCCAAGTTGGACTACGACTTGGAGCGAGATTTGGTGCCCTTGATTCAAGTGGCCAGCGTGCCACAAGTGTTGGTGGTCAATCCCAAAAAAGTGCCTGTCGCTGACTTCAAGGCCTTTGTCGACATGGTCAAAAAGAACCCCGGCCGCCTGAATTACGGCTCGGCCGGTGGCGGCACCTCGCACCATTTGGCAGGTGAATTGTTCAAGCTGCAAACCCAAACGTTCATCACCCACATCCCCTACCGTGGCGCTGGCCCCGCTTTGCAAGACCTGATTGCGGGCAACGTGGATGTGATGTTTGACGGGCTGGGCTCTTCTGCTGCGCACATCAAGGGCGGCCGCATCAAGGCGCTGATGGTCTCGGGCAGCAAGCGCAATGCGGCTTTCCCCGACGTGCCTTGCTCCGCCGAGCTGGGCTTGCCCGACTACACCGTGTCCACATGGTACGGCGTGTGGGCGCCCAAAGGCACGCCCGCCGATGCGCAGGCACGCGCCATCGAAGAGATTCGTCGCTCTTGCCAGACCGATGAAGCCAAAGCCGTGTGGGCCAACCAGGGCGCTGAGTTCCCCAACCTGACCACCACCCAGTTTGAGGCTTTCATCAAGAAAGAGCTGACCAAGTGGGCGCAAGTGGTGAAGGCATCCGGGGCCAAACTCGACTGACCCGTCGTCCGACTGCCAGAGCCCCGCGGCGGGCTCTGGTCTTTTCTTGATATTGAAACCATGACCCAAAACAATTTGTTTTCGGCCCTGAGGGCTGCTTTTCCAAAAGACATGACGGCGACCGCTGTCGAGACGGACGAGGGCCTGTGCTACTCCTGGCAAGACTTGGACCGCGCCACCGCCATGATGGCCAACTTGTTGCAGTCGCTGGCCTTGCCCGAGGGCAGTCGCATTGCTGTCCAGGTCGAAAAATCAGTCGAAGCGTTGATGCTCTATTTGGCTACCTTGCGCGCCGGGTATGTGTTTTTGCCTCTCAACACCGCCTACCAAAGCGCCGAAATGGCGTACTTCATTGAAAACGCCGAACCGGCTGTGGTGGTGTGTGGCAGCGCGCAATTTGGCTGGGTCAGCAAGATCGCCTTCAAGGCGGGCACGCAACATGTCTTCACGCTGAACGACGACCGCACCGGCAGCTTGCTCGACCGCGCTGCGCACCACAGCGACCGGCATCAGGTCGTGCCCCGCAAAGCCCATGACTTGGCGGCAATTTTGTACACCAGCGGCACCACTGGGCGCAGCAAAGGCGCCATGTTGACGCACGGCAACATGCTCAGCAACGCGCTCACGCTCAAAGACTATTGGGGTTGGACCACCACCGGTGGGCCCGAGGGGCGCGGCGATGTGCTGATTCATGCCTTGCCGATCTTCCATGTGCACGGTTTGTTTGTAGCCATTCATGGGGCCTTGATCAATGGCAGCAAGATGATTTGGCTGTCGAAATTCGATCCCAAGCGGGTCATCGCCCGCATGCCCGAGGCGACGGTTTTCATGGGGGTGCCGACCCTGTATGTGCGCATGTTGGCCGAGCCTTCTTTGACGCCTGCGGCGGTGCAGTCCATGCGTTTGTTCATTGCGGGCTCTGCCCCTCTGTTGATTGAAACCTTCCACGAATGGCAAGTGCGCACAGGGCACACCATTTTGGAGCGTTATGGCATGAGCGAGACCGCCATGTTGACCTCGAACCCCTATGCTGCAGACCCGCGCTTCGGACACCAAACCGAGCGTCGCGGCGGCACCGTGGGTTTTCCATTGCCCGGTGTGCAACTGCGCGTGCGAGGCGATGGCGGGCGTGATGTTCCGGTCAACGAGATTGGGGGTATCGAGGTCAAAGGACCCAACGTCTTCAAGGGCTATTGGCGCATGCCCGAAAAAACAGCCGAAGAATTCACCGCGGACGGTTTCTTCAAAACCGGCGATGTGGGCAAGATAGATGAAAAAGGCTATGTGACCATCGTGGGTCGCAGCAAAGATCTGATCATCAGCGGGGGCTACAACGTGTACCCGGCCGAAATCGAGGGCTACATCAACGACATGCAGGGGGTGGCCGAAAGTGCGGTGGTGGGCGTGCCGCATCCTGATTTTGGTGAGGTCGGTGTCGCCGTGATCACCACCAAACCCGGTGCCACAGTCAAGGCCGAGGCGGTTTTGGCTGAGTTGAAGGCCCAGTTGGCCAATTTCAAAATTCCTAAGCGCGGCTTTGTGGTGGCCGAGTTGCCACGCAACACCATGGGCAAAGTGCAAAAAAATCTGCTGCGCGAGCAATACAAAACACTCTTTGCTAGCTGACCCTGAGTTCGCCCTTTTGCAAGGGCGATTTCTTTGGCGCCCTGTCAAAGGCCCAATGTTTAAGAAGGCATGGGTTGGCCCTTAAGCCACAGCCCATGCCGCATAAACAGTTTCAGCCTCACCCACCGAATGATTTCAGCGCAGCACCAACACCGGTGTGTGCGAGTGGGTCAGCACTTGTTGCGTTTCGCTGCCCAGCAACAACCGTTTGATGCCCTTGCGCCCATGTGAGGCCATCACAATCAAATCGGCTTTGTGCTTTTTGGCTGTCGCAATGATGGCATCGGACACGACATCCGACTTCACCGCCACCACTTTACAAACCACGCCCTTCGATTTGGCTGATTTGGCGACCGTGGCCAGTTGGCTTTCTGCTGCTGCGGCCCATTGGCTTTCGACGCGCGAAATTTCTTCGGCTGAGAGCGGAATGCTGCCCTCAAAATAGGCTTGCGGGTAGCGCGGCACCACTTTCAGCGCCACCATTTCTGCCCCGCAAGTCGCCGCCAATTGAATGGCGCTGGTGACGGCCTTCTTTGAAAGAGGCGATCCGTCGGTGGCGACAAGGATTTTTTGGTACATGACATGC
>JACCDX010044023.1_pt1 | contig 17851 bp, 20 predicted proteins | sample 7449681 | NCBI WGS metagenome assembly JACCDX01 (sample SAMN15323450, study PRJNA562643) | freshwater metagenome | isolation source: river surface water | place: USA:Blue River Watershed | collected 2017-08-18
CGATTGACGCGACACGCCGAATTTTCAGTGTGTAGTGATTGGCCTGATCCAAGATCACGTCAGCTGTCGGTGTTCGTGCACTTGCGGGTGTCGAGGCCAAAAGCAGCACTACTACAAAAATCGGATGCTTCACTTTCCCCCCTGACATGTCGGCTGCTGAGATGCAGGCCTCTAACAGAAGTCGTCCACCTGCCTAGCGCAAGAATGTCAAATAAGGACATCCTGTGGGAAAGCTTGGCTGGCTGATAGATCAATTTCATTGCAAGAAGCGTCGCGCACGCTAAGTGTTGCGCATCGTCAAGAAGGGCTTTGCCCTGCCAACCGGCCAACTCCGGCATCGGTGGCTCAACGACGCGGCCCAAGGGCAAACATAGGAGGCGACGATGACAAGAAGTCACATTTGGACGTTTTCGGAATGCTCGGATTTATATCCGAAGCACTGGGATGGCGGCCTGCTGTCATGCTGACATCCGGTTATTTTCCGCGCCATGGGTCGAGCCTGATTGACCTTCGCGACGTGCGTCCAGATCCCTTTGACGATATCTTGGGCGCCAAAATCAGGCGCATGCAGAAAATTGAAGGCTGGACTTCAGAGAAGCGGCGTCTGCAGCACGACCTTGAAGCGATGAGTGCCTGGTTTGGTTATGTCGGTTGGACCGTCGACCCCAGGACCTATCTTGTCCACCAGGTCGGCCAATCGTTCGTTTACGACGTACCAGTGAACAAGCGCGGGAACTTTGCGATTTTTCGCGGCATGCGTGTCCGTGTAATCTGCCTCGGCAGCGGAGCGTTCACCCGCTGGGTAAGAGTTGGGCCTTTGAACCCCTTAGATATCGAGGCCCCCAGCCCCGAAGTGAGCGTCCATCGCGGTCAGGAGCAATTGAACAGGTAAAACTGACCACACCAAGCATAGCGAGTGAGGCTGACGCCTCCGCCAACCTGCCCGCCCGGGTAAGGTGGCTCCGTCTCACGACGGCATGCGGCCCAAGGCAATCAAGCGGGCAAGACATGGGATGCGGGCAGCCCTCCTCGGCCAACACCGAAGAGGACAAACAAAATGAACGCCCTGACAATCGACGAACCAAGCCAAACCAAAGCGGGCGCCCACGATGGATCGCGCAAGCTGTCCAAATTTCTGCCCGGCCTTGGGGTTTATGGCTTTGATGAGCTCGAGGTCGCCATCCTGGCTGCTCTCGTAACTGAGGACCCGCTTCTACTCATAGGTCGGTCAGGGACCGGCAAAACCTATTTGCTCAACTCCCTGTCCGAGGCTCTGTCCCTTGAGCACCGCCATTACAACGCGTCACTGATTTCTTTTGACGATCTGGTGGGCTTCCCGTTTCCAGAACAGGAAGCCGGCACTGTCCGCTTTTTGGAGACGCCGGCTACTGTATGGCCTGCACAATCTGTCCTGATCGACGAGATCAGTCGCTGCAAACCCGAACACCAGAACCGCCTGTTCGCTCTTGTCCACGAGCGCAAAATTCAAGGCATCGCGCTTTCCAATCTGCGCTTCAGGTGGGCAGCCATGAACCCCCCATCAGGCGATCAAGGTGGTGACGATGATTATCTGGGTTCCGAACCACTCGACCCTGCATTGGCCGACAGGTTCAGCCTTTTCGTTGAGGCAGCCGATTGGGAAAAACTGAGTGAACAGGAACGCCGGGCGATCGCGACGCCGGCCGGAGAAGGCCGGATTGCTGACGATGGTGGAGCCCTGGCCACAGCTTTGACCAAATGGCGTCACGAGTTCCTGACGCAACTGGGACGCTGCCCTTCCCATCTGTTGGATTATGTCACAGCCGTCACCAACCACCTCGTAGTCGCTGGCATCAGGATTTCGCCTCGCCGCACCAGGCTGCTTGCCCGCAGTCTGCTCGCAGCCGGCATCATCGCTGCAGATGTTCGCGAGGACATCTACCTCACGATTTTACGATGTAGCCTCCCTCACAGGGCATGGGGGCAGCAACTTCCCGCCGAAGTCGTCCAGGCTGCTCACCGCGCGGCCTGGGACACCGCAAACAGCACGCAGGCGGCCTGGGTCCATGCGTTTCTTGCGGAACCCTCAATTGCACGAAAAGTGGAGATCCTGCTCGACCGCTGTCCCTCCCCTGATGCTGGCACGCAGGCAGTCGCACAGTTGCTTGCAACGGAGCGAAAAGAAAGAGCTGCCGCCTTTGCCTATGTCACCTATCCGGCAGCATCTGCCGGACACCTTCCTATCGGTGCGGAGGGAGTAAATGATCTTGCCAGATTAGCTGCTCCAATCCTTGAAGTTGATGGTCACCTGGAGTGGGGCCAACCGCCAGGCACCAAAACCACCCATCCCTCAAAGCTAACTAAAGTAGCGCGGCACCTGCAAGAGCTTGCTGGTGCCCGCCTCTCGCGTGCTCGACAGTTTCTTTACCACTGCCTTGTCGAGCAGATCCCCATCGAACGGCCTGAACAGCTCGAAGAGGATATTCATGCTGCGGTCGAATTTATCCGTTCGCGGGTGCAGCCGTGATATCGATCAGCACCAGTTCGGGACGATATGCCAACTCAGGTGCTCCAATGAGCCGCCGGCACAGGGAGCATCTCACGAGCTCTCTGCTCGGTCCAGGAGATGCTTTTGTGAAGATCCCGCTCGTATTGAGAGTGGGCATCTGGTTCGGAATTGGAGCCAGCCCTCGCGAGTTTATGGAAGATCTGCTCAGCGACGCCGGCTGCCAGACACCCGAGGAACTGCGCGACCTATTTGACCATCCGCCGCGCCGGCTGATGGCGCGTCCGGCGCCGGGACACTTTTCACCAAAGGACGTCCGGCTCGAAAAGCCGGAAGTGATCCTGCGCGAAGCTCTGATCCTCGGGTTAGCGACTGGCTCCATTTATGACCCTGAACGGCCGGTAATATGGACAGAGTCAAGCCTTGGCCGACGCCTCGAACTCTACGATCCGGGGAGCTTTTATCAATGAAACCTCATCATTTCCTCGCACTCTATCGCGAGCTCATCGACGAAAACCCGTTTGCTGTCAGGGCGGTTCTGCGGATCCTTGAGGTGACCTTTACCGACAGTATTCCGACCCTTGCGGTGAGCTGCGAGGCCCAGCCGCGCTTTCTGGTGAACCCCGATTTCATCGCCACTCACTGCAAGACCGAGAGCCACGTGAAGGCGGTCATTGTTCATGAGTTTCTCCATGTCCTGCTCCGCCATACGGAGAGTTCTGGCCCCCTTACGCGTGCCCGCCACATTGCCTTCGACGCGGTGATCAATGCGATCATCTGCCGGACACAGGGTGAAGATTGGGCATCATTCTTCCGCACTTATTACGCGGAAGCACAGGGCCTTACGAAACTCCTGCGCCCCCCAACCCCGGCCGAACAAACGGAACTATGGCACGGCAGCGATGCCCTACCCATCGATCGTGCATGGAAAGGCCTATACGCTGGCACTCTGGTGGCGGATGACATTGCTGAACTTGCTGAAGAGGTGGCGCGATCTCAAGCACAGCAAGCCGGCTCAAATGGCCAAACAGGTGAGACCAATGTTCACGGCGACCTGATTGGCAACCACGAAGAGTTGGACGGCCGTCTGCCCAAAACAATTGCGGGTGCACTTGAGCAAGCCATGCGCGAAATGAACGGCGCGGGCATTTGGCGCGGACAACGTGCGGGCCTTGGTAACAGCCAAGCACTTGCTGACCTCGAAAAAGCAGCGAGCGATCCTATTCGCCAATGGGAAAAATCGACGCTGGATATCCTGCGGCGCCATGTGCTGCCCGATCCAAAAGCCAAACGCACGGCAAGTGAGACCCGCTCCAACCGGCTACCGGTCCTGTCCTCAAGAGACCGCCGTGCATTCGTAAGATCCCTGTGGGATCCCATCCTGCCTCAATCACGGTGGGAGAGTGCAACCTTGCAAAAAGGCGCAACCGCTCAGGTTTATCTCGATGTCTCCGGGTCAATGAATTCTGAAATGCCGGCGCTTATCGCTTTGTTGGCAAGGCTCGCCGGCCACATCCGTAGGCCATTCTGGGCATTCAGCGATGATGTCGTCCCGGCGCGTATCCAAGCGGGACGACTGGTCACTTCAACGACTGGCGGCACCAGCATGGCCTGCGTCTTGCGACATGTCATCGAAACGCGCCCACGAGCAGCCGTTGTGGTCACTGACGGGTTCATCGAAGCCCTCGACCCCGGTCTAGTTGCCGCAGCACGTTCTACTGCTCGTCTGCATGCAATCATCGCACGGCACGGATCGCCTGCTGCCTTGAGAACGGCCGGCATTCCTTACACCCAATTGCAAAGGTACCCCTCATGATCCGGTTCAGTGAAGCCGTTCTTCCCGGCCACCCAGATAAATTCTGCGACCTGGTTGCCGACGCTATCGTGCAGGAAGCGACCAGGCTCGACAGGGACGGATATGCTCAGGTTGAGGTCTCCATCTGGTCAGATCAAATGTGGATTTCGGGCGGCGTGGCAACCAGCGTTCCGTTCGAGCGAGCACTTCCGGAAATCGTGACCGAAGCGGGCCGATCGATAGGTCTCGATGGCTCCAACTGGATTGATGCCAGTAGGTATCGCATTCACTCGGCGCTCTGCCTGGAAACACGTGATCCCGCGCCATGGTCTCATCATGTCAACGACCAGTGCGTGATTACAGGCTGGGCCGGATACGACGCGAAAGTTGCCTATCTTCCCCCGGAGCATTTCCTCGCCCTTGCCCTGCGAGATGCGCTGTTCAACTCTTGTCGCGCAGGACGGCTCTCGGGGCATGGACCGGACGGCAAGGTGCTTGTGCGCCTGCGCGAGGAGAATGGCTGCTTCGAGCTCGAACACATCCTCGTCACTCTGCAGCAAAAAGACGGTGCGCCGTTCCTTCCTTTCGTTGCGTCAGTCGGCCAGGTCCTCTGTGAAGCCTATTTACGACTGCAGACTTCGGATGAGCGCTGGACTGCGCGATTTGAAGATATCGAATTGCTGATCAACCCAAACGGCCCCTTGATCCAGGCCGGAAGCGATGGGGATAACGGCCAGACTGGGAGGAAACTGGTAGCCGACTATTACGGGCCAAGGATCCCGATCGGTGGCGGTGCGCTCTCCGGCAAACACTGGACCCACATTGACCGAATAGGAGCGAAAGCAGTTCGACAGGCGGCCATTGCAGCAGTCCAGTCTGGCGCTCAGGAATGCCTGCTTAGGCTCGCATATGCCCCCGGCATCGATAGTCCGCTCGACCTCGTAACAGAAATGATTGGAGGGGGGACTGCGCCGAAGCCGTCATCTTTCACTCATTCGGGCCTTAGAGACAGACTTCTCCCGGAGGACGTCTATCGCTCATTGGCACTCCCCTGAAGTGTGTCCTTGAATGGCATTTCAGAAGACTGAATCACTCCCCGTCTAGACCGGTTCGGGATAGGGTGAATTGTGAGGAACCAGACGCCTGACGGCCCCGGAGAAGTGGAGATTTTACATGGCAATTAACAAGATCGCCGCTTTGGTGGGCCGAGGGAAAGGCAAAGAGGCCGAGATAGAGGCAACCGATGGTGAAGCAGATGAAACCTTCACCCAACCGGTTACTTTGAACCGCATTGCCCTCCTGATGCAGGAGATGGGTTACAGGGGTAAGGTTGCCGAAGGCGATGACTGGTGCTGGGTCGAGAGCGCGACCAACGGCACCAAGTTCAATATTTACGCCTTTTCGGATCAACTCTCAGATCCGGACAGCGAGGCACGTTCGATCCAGTTCGATGGCGGATGGGGTGGCTTGTCCTCTTTGGATGCAAGGCGCTTCGTGATGCTCTGCAACCGGTTCAATCATGACTGGCGCTACGCCAAGGCCACCATCTCTGCTGACCAGGACCGGTACAGCCTCACCGTCAAACTCGACCATTATTGTCCGATCGGGCTTACAGACGGCGAGTTTTATGCGGTGGCCGATATGTACATCCGTCTGATTGAAGACATGGGTAAGCGTGCCTTCGCCTCGAGCGATGAGGCCCTGAATGTGCTGATTGAGCGGCATAAGTCCGCAACGACCATGATGTGGGGTCCAGATTCCGATCCAGCCAAAGCGCTAGCTGTCTATGTGGCCAACGCGCGTGCGGGTTATGGGCCTTCCCTTAACAGTCTCGGAGAAGTCTACGAGAGCGGCATCGAGGTGAGCGAATCTGCTCCGATGGCCGCGCATTTCTTTACTCGCGCTGCGGAACGGGGGCACCCTTCCGCATATTATGGCCTTGCGCGCATTCTCGCTGAAACTGAACAGGAAGAAGCTATACTTATCGAGGCCGCAAAATTTGCGATGCTGGCATGTCGCGACTTGCCAGAAGGCCAAACGAGATATCAGGCTGGAGAGTTGAGAGATCGATTAATGGAAAAACTCAGCGGAGAAGCTCAGGATCTCGCTACAAGAATGGTTGGGGACTGGACGCCGTTGTCGCTTGAGGGCGGTCCAATAGACCCTGAACCCATTCTTGATTATGTCCAATCTTCGCCCAGCAAAGTGCTGAACTGATGAGACGACGAAATTTGATGATCGGAATATAGGTGAGCGGGGAACAAAGCCTCGAAGGAAAGGCCCATGGTCTTTCGAAATCTCGGATCACAGCATTCGAGCAGTGTTCCAAGAAGCTCTGGCTTTCGGTGCACCGCCGGGATTTGGCTGAAACCCAAGCACAATCAGAACTGAGGTTCGCCGCAGGTCACCGGGTTGGCGCGACTGCTTGCGACCTCGTGCCTGGTGGCGTGATGATTGAAGCGCAGCCGGATCTGAAAGCCGCCCTCGAGCAAACCGCCAATTTGCTGGCTGCGGGGCACAAAGGCCCAATCTATGAAGCAACATTCGTCCACGATGGCGTGCTGGTACAGGTCGACATCATGGAGCCGGCTTACGGCAGCGCTTGGAAGATGGCGGAGGTCAAGAGCTCGACTGGTGTTAAGGATTACCACCTCGGAGATCTGGCAACTCAGGTTTGGGTTCTCGAGGGCTGCGGCATCGAAATCGAGGCTGCGACGATCCGCCATATCGATACGAGTTTCGTTCTGACCGAGCCAGGAATCTATGCGGGCTTGCTCCGCGACGCGCCTCTTTTGGAAGCTGTACGTCCCATTGCAGAAGGACGAGCGAACCTGGCCGCCCAAGCCAGAGAGGCTTTAGCGGGCGATGAACCCGCGGTAGAGGTTGGTGCACACTGCTCGAAGCCATTCAGTTGCGAGTTTCAAGCCTATTGCGGCAAGAATCTCCCAGAGCCGCCAGAATGGCCAATCGATATTCTGCCTCGAGTGGGTCGGCGCCTTGCAGACGAAATGGCCCAGGAGGGGATCTTCGATCTCAGGGAACTGTCAGTCGATTTTCTCAAGAAACCCCAACATCGCATTGTTCATCAGGCAACGGTCTCAGGGGTCCCTTATCATGACCCTGTCGGTGCGATGACGGCCACAGAAAACTGGCACTTTCCTAGGCATTATTTGGACTTTGAGACGATTGCTCTCCCCGTGCCGGCCTGGCTTGGTACCAAGCCATACCAGCAGGTCCCATTTCAGTTTTCCTGCCATACGGAGCTTGCAGATGGGTCAATAACCCATCGCAGTTTCCTGAGCGTGGATGGCAACGATCCTCGACGCATATGCGCAGACGCGCTTATCGAATGCGTCGGAACCGCTGGTTCCATCATAGCCTATAATGCGAGCTTTGAGCGAAGTTGTGTCAGAGGCTTGGCAGATGCACTGCCTGACTTGGCGCCTGAGCTTTTGGCTATTGCAGAGAGGTTCGTCGACCTCCTGCCTGTTGCCCAAGCTCATTATTATCACAGAGATCAACGCGGCAGCTGGTCGATCAAGAGGGTGCTCCCGACAATCGCGCCTGAACTCGATTATTCCGACCTCGAAGTGGGTGACGGCGCCGCTGCGCAACTCGCTTGGCTTGAAGCGGCATCGCCCAATTGCGCACCGGAGCGCAGAGCACAAATAGCCTCCACCCTCGAAGCATATTGTGAGCGGGACACGTGGGCGATGGTTGTGCTTCTTAGTCGGATGGTTGGTTCGCCTGACACGGCCCTTGGAAAAGCCGAGTAATGTCATTCAGGGACATAGCTGTGGCGACGACGGGCAATCTTGCCTGGCGTTGTTACAGTGGAAGGCTACGGTACCTGTAGATTCAGACATGCGAGGTAATAATGCGGATCGGTTTTCTCACGATGGTTGCCTTTGGTGCGCTTTTGGTGCCCTCGCAGGTTAGTGCCCAAACGATAACCGCATATAAAACTGGCGAAGTTTCCTCAGGCATGACCAAACAGTGCATTTATGATGGCTTGGGCAGCACGTACACGAGAACAATTTCATCAGTTTCGCTTTGCCCTTTATCAATTCAAGTCTCGCGACCGTCACCGGCAACCGACAATCAAATGCGCCCGCCTTCAGGTGGATCGATAACCGCTTATAAATCTGGTGAGGTTGTCACCGGCATGACAAAGCAGTGCATCTATGACGGCTTGGGCAATACATACACTAGAACAATCTCTTCTGTTGCCCTATGCCCTCTGACGATCCAGATCAGCCGATAGTCAGCAAGCTAGGCCTAAGTGTTGGATTGGACGCACAGTTCAGATTTGGCCCGTTCAGGCGGGCCGTGCCGCACGTATGGTTTGCTCCTTACGTTGCTGATAACTTTGCGGCACGGTCCACCTGAGCGGGTCAATATGTACGGCAAACTGTTTTGACTAATAGCGCTTCCCACCTCATGGAATATAATCTGGACCGCTTTATTGAGGCGCAAACTAGCATCTATTCTCAAGCTCTTAGTGAGATCACTCGGGGCAGAAAAACATCACACTGGATGTGGTTTATCTTCCCTCAGTTGGCGGGACTGGGCAGGAGCGCGATAGCCCAGCGTTACGGGATCGGTTCGCTTAACGAAGCACGGGCCTATCTGGCTCATCCCACCCTGGGCAATCGCTATATCGAATGCGTGGAAGCACTTCAGGATTTACCGCTGTCCGATCCTAAAGCAGTGCTTGGCGCGATCGATGCTACGAAACTGCTCTCCTCCCTTACCTTGTTTACCGAGGCTGCCCCCGAGCAGAAGCTTTTTACGGCGGCTCTCGAACGGTGGTTTCGAGGGATCAAGGACCAGCAGACGCTGGATCTGCTAAAGACCATGTAGTCCACGCGACGCGCGGACCAGTTTGATATGTGAGTAAGTCTTTTCAGCGCGAGGCTTACGCAACCTATCGGAGTGAGAGAAATGCTCCGAAAATTATCAGGGAAAGGTGCACTCCCGCGCCGTCCGATGTAGAGGTGCCGGCTTGGAATTACGGATCTTGAGTTGATGGTTCGGACGTGAACCTGGTTGTGCTTACTGGGGCGGGAATATCTGCCGAAAGCGGTCTGGCTACGTTCAGGGCGGCCGATGGTCTTTGGGCAGACCAAAGCATCGAAGACATTTGCACCACCGATGCCTTAGCTCGCGATCCAGGCGGAGTTTGTCAGTTCTACGATCAAAGAAAATCGCTAGCCGCTCAGGCTCAACCGAACGCCGCTCATCGTGCCTTGGCTGCCCTTGAGAAACATTGGCGGGAACAGTCGCGTGGGGACTTTCTTCTTGTTACTCAGAACGTCGACGACCTTCATGAGCGAGCAGGATCCGGAAACATCATTCATATGCATGGAAGGCTGAATTCAGCCTTCTGTATGGAATGCGGATTCCAGATGGTTCGGCACGGGCCACTGGAGGATAACCGAGAATGTCCAAGCTGCCAGCTGGAGGCGCTAAGGCCGGACATAGTCTTCTTCGGCGAAGCGCCCAGAGGGCTACCTAAAATTCAAGCAGCTCTGAAATGCTGTCATCTTTTCGTCGCTGTCGGCACGTCAGGGACCGTTTTGCCTGCAGCTGGCTTTGCGCAGGAGGCAGGCTCCAATGGTGCTAGGAGGCTTCTGCTCAATTTGGAGCAGCCTCAGTCGACAGATCACTTTTCCGCAGTGAGATTAGGGGCAGCAAGCCAGATTGTCCCTGAATGGGTGAGCGAAATTGTTGCCTCGGACGTCTAAAGATCTAGCCATCCGCCATCAGGCACCCCAGATCTGAGCAATCAGAAACGCCAGGATGATCAAGGTGAACCATGGCCATGGTGTTGTCCATGGAGACCGCACCTTCACGTTCTCCAGTTGGGCTATGGCTGATTGAACGGCCGCCTGTTGAAAATGCAGGTCCTTGATCGCAGCCTTCATCACGTCAGCCTCGACGTAGGTAGATGCATCGTCGGCCAGAAGCTCGACCTCTTCCAGTAGCCGAAGCACTTCTCTGAGGCGCGGCAGTGCGTTCGGATCAGGCGTGCCGAGCAACGTCATGGCCTCCTGATGCTTGCTCTTAGCTAGCGTCAGCATTTGGCTGATGTGTTCAACAGCAGCGTCAGGCAGGTCTGGATCGGCAGCGTCCATGGGCTACTCTTACCCCATCTTCGCGGCAGGTATATCCCCCCATCGGGTCGTGAAGCTGGGCGAGAGGTTCTCCCGTCGCATGCGCCATTCAGCATCCTTCCGGGCCAATCCCAGTGTGGCGGTCCCGCGGCCATAGCGATCGTTAATCCGGTCGATTGCCTGCATCGGCCCATCGTCTGGCGCCTCCATCACGTCGAAGAGCCTTGCTAAAGCAAAACGCCCTGATGGACACCATATCCCCCCTCAAAACGAATGTTTGACGATTTACCGTTAAAATGCCATTTTAATGGGGAAGGAAGGCATCCATGCTCTACAAAGTCGAAATCGAAAATTTCCACTCCATCCGCGACCAGCAGGTTATAGACTTGACCGTTGCCCCCAACGTGCCTGACATTGAGGGCCGCTATGCGGCGATTTTTCCGGGCTCGGAATTGCGCGCGCCAAAAGTCGTCTCGATTTATGGAGCAAACGCGTCAGGAAAAACGACAATCCTGAAGGCTCTGCAATTTCTGATTATGTTCGCCCGGGATAGCTCACAGCTAACTACACCGGGTTTCCCCTGCGAACGATTCAACGACTTAGAATCATGCTCGCGTCCAATCAAACTCGCCATCGAATTAGGCGGGGTCATGAACCTTAGTCGCGAAACAGCAGAGCGCATTGCGACAGGTGATGAGGTCGAACATGGCGTCTACCGATACGAAGTTGAAATCGAGGTTGTCGAGGGCATCGCGCACCGGGTCCTGAATGAGACACTGCGGCAAAAACCGAGAGGGCAAGGCAAGTGGCAGCGGGTCTTCGAACGTAATAAGGACGGAAAGGTGAAAGACTCCAGGTCCTTCTCTCTCACCGGCTTTCAGCATCTCTTGAATACCCTCCGACCCAACGTTTCTGTCTTGTCTTCCTTCGGTTTGTTTCAGCATCCGACCGCGATGCTGTTCCTGGATGCAGCCCGGAAAGCAATCTTTCAACTGGGTCCAACGCAGGCAACCCAAGACCAACCCATCATCAACTTTCTTGGTCAGTCCCCGGAAATGCTTGTACAACTCAATAAGGAACTCGGCCGGATTGACGTAGGCGTGGAAGCGATGCGCCTTCAAGAAACACCGAGCGGGCTAGTCCCCATGTTCAAGCATTCTGGCCTTCAGGTTGAAATGCCCTGGCTACTCGAAAGCCACGGCACCCAGGCGTTCATCAAGATGTTCCCGATGCTCACAATAACGCTCTCACAAGGGGGGATTTGCGGCATCGATGAATTTGACGCATCTATTCATCCGCTTGTTTTGCCGGAACTCATTCGCTGGTTTTACGACAAAGACGGCAGAAACAAACTGGATGCACAGCTTTGGTTTACCTGCCATTCTGTTTCACTGCTCGATGATCTCACGAAGGAAGAAGTCATCATCTGCGAAAAGGACCGTCAAGGGCGAACCCGGGCCTATAGCTTGATGGATGTGAAGGTCCGTCGCGACGAGAATCTCTACCGCAAATATTTGAGCGGCGCCTATGGTGGCGTGCCCCAGATCGGATGAAAGCCCGCCGCCCCTTCATCCCGCAACGCAAGCCGATTTTTATCGGCTGCGAAGGCGAGTCCGAGCAGGCTTATGCCGGCTATCTACAAGACCTTATTCACGAGGCTGAACTGCACGTGCACCTAACGATAGAAGTTCTAAAAGCAGGAGATCCACTTTCTCGAATTGAGTTGGCCATCAATAAAATTGCTCAGCTTCGAAAAACACGTGGCAATTTTCCTGACCGGTTCGTCTTCCTCGATACGGATCAGCTTGCAATTTCTGCTGATCGCGCGAACCGTGCACGGCAATTGGCCTCCGCGAATGATATCAGGATCATTTGGCAAGAACCCTGTTTCGAAGCAGTTCTGCTTCGTCATTTTGAGGCACGAACAACACATCGGCCACCTACCAATCAGGCGACGCAGAACTGCATTCTTCAGGCGTGGCCGGAATATGAGAAGCCAATGAGCCGTGCAGACCTTGCCCGAAAAATAGACAGGCAAGCAGTCATGCGTGCGGCCAGTGTCGAGGAAGGCCTGATGGATCTGCTCCGTTGCATTGGCCTAATTACACTGGAGGAGGATTAAGACACCTCTGCCATTGATTTGTGGAGACAGTTCGTTATCGGATAACGATACACGACCATTCAATACGCGCGAATTCAAAACTGCCCCAAGGGGGCCGAAAAACGGCAGAATTCTGGGGTTTTTCAGAACGGAGAAATTTGGAGATTTTCCAATTTCACCCCCAAAACAGCCAATATTTTTTCCACAACCTCTGGACCGGAGATGGGCTAGGTCACAGAATTCTGCTGTTTCTAGAACCCGGAACGGGCAATCACAGTTTCCAAAACGCGACGGCTGACCCCAGACTTCAGACTGCTATTGCCTCCCGTCAGCTAGCGGGGAAAAGTGCTGCAATTACAGTGGCGGGCACAGGCAATGTTACTACGCCATTGACGTAGTTTGGGACGCAAAATAGCAATCGGGAATGAAGCAAAAGCGCAAACCATGGAAAGCCCTGAAGGTCTCTGTAAGCGTCGCATCACCTGACGATCTGATAACCCGCCCGCCTCGTGCCCACGTGCCAGTTGTCAACGTATCCGCGATTAGGGCCAAGGCCGGAATGTCACAAAGCGCTTTCGCGGCAAGCATCGGGGTGCCTCTGGGCACCTTGATAAACTGGGAACAAGGCCGCCGACAGCCGACAGGAGCCGCCAAGGTTTTGCTCGCATTGCTTGCAAAGAAGCCCTCTCTTGTGGGTGATCTGTATCCAGCGCCCCGCCCAAAGACGCTTCATTGGACCCCCGGCAGCCCAGACCCCAACGAAATGACCGCCAAGGAGAGGCTGGCTGAGGTCGGTGAAATATTGGCCAAGGGCGTTGCTCGAATGCTGAAAAAGTCAGCGGAGCATTCTTGATCATATCAGCGCGATCTCTTGGGGCGTGCCGGCTCGCCACATAACCGGCACGCCCATTCATACATCATGCGCGGCAACACCGCGCATGCGGCCGGTCCTTATGACGGCCGGCCTAGTGGGCTCCGAGCGGGTTCGCCGCCATCCCCACACCCATGCTCGATCCGCCCCACAGTGCGGCTTCTCCCATGGTCCCCGCGCTTATCGGGTCCGGGTCCCCATCACACTCAATCTTGAATTGCCAGCGTGGCTGAGGCCGGCGCGATCGACTCCATTTCCGCGATCCGCTGGAACTCGCTGAGATATTCCTGGTGATGCTGAGAAAGCCACCGAACGATGAGGGCATTACTTAGGAGCTTGACTATGTATCCGCGCGCTACGGTAAGGTGCAGGTTGTCGATGCCGTAGCTGTCCTCGACCGATTTCACCTGCGTCTGCAGGGCTGCGAGCTCCCGCTCCATTCGGGCGATCTGCTGGGCCGTCGGGCCATTCGCATTGGCCTTCTTATCTTTCTTCGGTTGCTTCGCGAGCTGATCGTCCGGCGTTGCGGCCAGAAGAGCTTTTGCGAACATCAGGCTGAAATTGTTCTGACCGACCATCAGATCTGCCGCTTCGATTTGCCGCGTGGGTGACATGCGGCGCAAAATGTCGAAAGCGTTCATAGGACAGATGGTGTCTTTCAGTATCTCCGCGGCCTCGGGGCAGATTCCATCCAGTAAGCGAAATTTGCGGTGTATCGACGCGACATCAAGCCCTAAAGCCTCGGCTATCACGGTCGGCGCCACCCCTCGCTCTACTGCTCGCGCGATCATGCGATGTTCCTGAAGAGGCGGCAGGCGATTTACACGCTTGTTGTAGGTGTAAGTCTCATCGTCGGTCGCCACGAGACAATCGACCATTTCGGCGCCGAGCTCTTTGAGTGCCTCGAGGCGCAAGTGCCCATCGAGCAGGAAATACCGCCCAGAATGCTGCGTGTCAGCGATGATGACTGGCGCTTCAACCAACCCGATCGCTTTGATCGAATTTACGATTTGGGCATATTTCTTGCTCTCGCGAATACCTTCGCGGAGCGATTTCAATGGCACAATTACAGAAATCGGGACCGAAACGGTCTGGCGCTCAAAAGCCAGATGAACGTCTGGATCGTCAGAAGCTTCGATAACGTGCTGAGGGAGCCAGTCAGCCATCCAAGCCTCCCGCGATCTTGATAGCTAGCGCCCGGGGCATGGTTTCCAGACCCTCAGCCCTTAATAAGGTGGTAAACCCCTCGTCGCTCAGGAGATCTTTGATAGCCTCGACAACGAAAAGAAGGCGGGTCTGGGTGAAGTCAGATTTCTTCACGAGCAGGCGCTGTTTCTCGGCTTCGCGTTGATAGACCTGCAGCAGGTCGTTTGCCGTTATGCGGCGGTTGCCACCACGCGAAGCCGACCGGCCTGAATGAATTCCTTTATTCCTGCTCCGCAGACGCCGATCAAGCAAGCGTCGTACAGATGCGAGCTTTTTGCCTTTCAGTTTCCCCGTTTCATAGGCTTCGAGCAGAAGGTTCTGAGCCTCTTCTGTTTCAGCCTTTGCCACCTCCATGGCCATTGTTATCGGTATCAGACCAGTTTCGACTGCCGACAAAAGTCGATCCTCGCCGCGCTCGAGCAGCGATACGACCATGCTGACCCAAGAGTTATGGACACCGATCTTCCGGGCGATATCAGCCTCGCTGTAGCCGCGTTTCCTGAGTTCGCCGATTTCGCGCATCACATCGATCGGTCGTTGCACCCGTCGTGCAATATTCTCGACTAGGCTCATGACGAGACACTCGTCCTCTGCCGCCTCGATCACGACGGCTGGGATTTCCTCCTGTCCGAGCATCTGAAACGCCTCAAGGCGCCCTTGCCCGCAGACCAAGTCGTATCTTGGCCCGCCCGGCCCCTGCCGCAAGCTGACTGTGATCGGCCGTTTCAAGCCGATTGCCTCGATATTGTTCACGATTTCGCGGTGCTGCCGCTTGTTGCGGGAACGGGGGTTGAGCACGTTGATCCTTGAAATCGGGATCATCTCGATCTGTTGCGAGCCCACTTCGGTCATCAGGCAGCCTCCGCAATGCTGACTGGAGCGGCAATTTCATAGAGGTAGTCCAGGGTGTCGAAACGATAGGCGTCGAGGCTCAGGCCATTGTCTTCGGCCATCCTTAGCCGCTCGGAGGTTACGTCGATCCGCGGGAACAGGTAGAAATCGAGCGGCGCCCTATTGTCTATGTCCATGCGCACCACGATCGTGATGTCTGACATGGCTGATGTGTCGAAGCGCATCTTCCAGCGCAGCAGGCCCGTTGGCGTGACCAGGCATCGGACTATGACGATCGACAGGCTGAACTCGCCATTGACGATGACGCTGTCGGAAGTGAGATCCTGCCAGGCATCGCTGCCCTGCCCACGCAGCCCGTCCAGGACCTGCCTCAAAACATCGGGATGCATCTGGCGCAGGGTTCGATTGATCGCGACGTACCGGTAGTCCCGGTCTGGCGTGAACCCCACCAGGCTATAGGCTCTCAGCAGGCTGCCGAAACGGGAGCTATAGGCACTGCTGGAGGGCAAACCATCGCACTCGTCGATGACGATCCCCGAGAGCAGGCCTTTGCTGGCATAGAGCCCGCGCAAGGCTTCCAGCATTTCATCATCTGACAGTCGGAACGAACGCGCCGCAATGATCGAATGGGCAGCTTCAAACAGATCCCGCTCTACGATGCCCTCGAACGCACCCTGAGACCGAATCCACATCTCGGGCGCATTCTGTACGCGCTTCTTCTTCAGTTTGAACGAGCGGCGGTTCCAAACGTTGTCGCCGACATATTTCTCATTGATCAGTAGCTGGTGAACGGTACCGCGGGTCCATGGGCGGTCGAGGTCGGTCAGGATTCCCCTGGCGTTGAGGTCTTCCGCGATCTCGCGCTCACTGCGGCCTCCATGCACGAAGGCGTGATAGATCTGACGAACAGTATCTGTTTCCTCTTCTGGGCCCGGCGTCAAAATAACCCGGTCGGTTTGGATGCTCTTGTGCTCGCCGCGCCCCAAAACGCCTTTGATTGCTCCACTCTCGTCGATCAGGGTTCGGCGAAGTCCAAAGCCCGCAGGGCCACCCTGGCGGTAGCCTTTCTCGATCAGCCTGCCCTGCCCAGCGAACACCTTGGTTGAGAGCTCTCGGCTATATTCCCCTGCCATGGCGCGTTTGACGCCTTTGACGATAGTCGAAACTGGACTGCCATCGTTCTCGAATTGCTCCGCGCAGTACTGGACTGCGATCCCAGCGCGCTTGCAGATGTACTCGTAGTAGGCGCTTTCATCCGCGTCCTGGAAACGTCCCCAGCGGCTAATGTCGTAAACGAGGATCATGGTGTAGTCGGCTGAGCCAGACTGAACATCATCGATGAGTTGCTTGAGGGCGTCGCGCCCTTCGATCTTCAGGCCGCTCTTACCCGCATCCGCATAGGTACGAACAATGTCGATACCCCGCGCAGTGGCGTAGTGGCGGATCGCATCTGCCTGGTTCTCGGTCGAGTATTTCTGGTGGTCCGTGGACATACGGACATATTCAGCCGCCCTTACATTGCGCCCTGTTTGTTCAGGGCGCTTCCCCCCGTCCTCGTAGTGCCAGTCGCTCAACTAACGCCCTTTCAAATTAAGCCGCCGCAGCAGTCCAGGGCGTCCACCAGCTGCAGTCCGATCAGCGCCTCTGCCTACCGTTCCGCACACACGCGAATGTAACGGGGGAAAGGACGGAGGATGTTGCCGAAAAAGGGCAAGATGTTGCACCTGTGGGTGGGGCTGGCGAAGTCGCCAAAGGACTATGCCGAGTTGATCGCGGACGCTTTGAAAGAGGAGCATGGCGACACGCATCGATCAGTCAAAACGATCATGGGCTGGACCAACGCAAGTGAGCGCAGCGTCAAGAATTGGCTGAGCGGCGAATCCGGGCCAAGCGGGTATTTCTTGATGAGACTTTTCGCAAAATCGGCGGCCGTCCAGGCACTGGTTTTGGAGCTGATTACCGATGCGAGCGCCCAGCCGCCAACGCCGCAAGTGGCCACCAGGATTGATCTTGGAACCGATGATCGACCGGGCACAGAGGTCGAAACCGGCGCTGATTATGGTGACATTATTGGTGACATTTATGGTGACATCGATGTCACCATAAATTGTCCCGAGTTTGCCGAACTTAACCCGAGACAGGAATGGTTTCTGGAGCGAGTCGCACGAAATGAGAAATGCACCGCCGAGGACCTCGCCAACCATTGGGAGGTCACGCTGAGAACCGCGAAACGTGACATAGGGGTGTTGCGGGACAACGGTAGAATCATCTTTGTCGGATCGCGTCGCCTGGGACGGTATGTAATGCTGGAATGATGTGACAGCGCGCCCAGCCATACGTCATTGACGTATGGGTCATTGACGTATAAACAAGGGCTCATGACCACTTTACAGACCGTCGTGGAGCTGCCCGAGTTCCTTCGACG